>MDTE01018136.1_pt1 | contig 14338 bp, 14 predicted proteins | sample 811231 | NCBI WGS metagenome assembly MDTE01 (sample SAMN05326651, study PRJNA326480) | marine metagenome | isolation source: seawater | place: Indian Ocean: Red Sea | collected 2010 | reverse complement strand
TCCCTTAACAGGACCAGAGCCAAACATATATAACAATAAAGCCGCAATAAAAGTAGTAAGATTGGCATCAATAATAGTGGTGAGAGCTCTTGAATACCCAGCATCTATTGCCGATATTGGCGTCCTCCCCGCCCTTTGTTCTTCTCTTATTCGTTCAAATACCAGAACGTTAGCATCTACAGCCATACCAATCGTCAAAACGATACCAGCAATACCGGGAAGAGTAAGCGTCGCTTGCAACAATGAGAGTGCCGCGGCTATCAGAATTAAATTAAGGCTAAGTGCAAAAACAGCCATTGCGCCAAACCCTCCGTAGGCCAGTATCATAAATACAGCAACCGCAATTAATCCAAATATACTGGCCGCTTTACCAGCCCGTATTGAGTCTGCTCCTAAACTAGGGCCTACAGAGCGCTCTTCTATAATTGTAAGGGGTACAGGTAAGGCTCCACTACGCAATAATAGCGCGAGTTCTTGCGCAGATTCAGTAGTAAAATTTCCACTAATAATTCCATTCCCACCAAGTATAGGTTCTCTAATCACCGGTGCACTTATGACCTCGTTATCAAGAACAATTGCGAATGGTTTATCAACGTTTCTTTTGGTTGTATTTCCAAATCGCCTAGCCCCGATAGGATCAAACCTGAAACTCACCACCGGACGTCCCTGCTCTACTGTTGGCTGAGAATCAACAAGATTTTCACCACTAACTTCAATGCGTTTCTTGACTAAATAATATACTGGACGCCCAGAGAGATCTTTCTCGTCAACACTTTTTAACAACATTGTACCGGGTCGAACCCGATGCCGGGGATTAAAAGTAGAAATTTCTGGATCTACTAGGTGAAATGTCATTTTAGCTGTTTTGCCGATGATCTTTTTTAATTTTTCGGGATCGGCTCCTGGCGCCTGAACTAATATTCTATCAACCCCTTGCCTTTGGATACTTGGCTCAGTAAGACCAAGTTCGTTCACTCTTATATTTAATATTGTGATGGCCTGCTCAAGAATATTGGAACGCCTTTCCCTCAACTGCTCCTCAGAATATTTTAATCTGAAATTATTTCCATCCTTTTCAAGAACCATTTGATTTCCGACACCCTTGAGCCTTTCTTTAGCGTCCGGAATATCTTTCTCATTTAAAATATTTACTGTAACTCCGTTTCTTATCAAACCAAGATTTCTATAACCGATGTTAGGAGGCTTACGCAGAGCACTTCTTACGCCTTGTTGTAAGTTCTCCAAACCTTCTTTTAATGCCTCTTCTACCTTTGCTTCGATCAAGAGATGTGCTCCACCTCTCAAGTCGAGTCCTAGATTCATTTGTTTTTTAGGAAGCCAAGATGGAATGTTTATTAATTTTTCAGGCGAGAACGCATTCGGAGCTGCAAGTACAACTCCCAGCGCACAAACTAGAAAAACAAAAATTATTTTCCACTTACTAATCTGGACCATTAAGATTCCCTGAGTATTTTATATTTACTAAGCTCACTTTGTGGAGCTTTTCATTGCCTATTATTTATTTTTTTTGATTCTTTATCTTCGTCCTTATCATCTTCTGTATCTCTAGATTCTGTTTTTGCCAAAAAATCACTAATTAAGCCTCTCATGACCTTTACTTTAACACCATCAGTAATTTCGACTGTTAGTTCAGTTTCACTGGCTTTCGTTATTGTGCCAATAATTCCACCCGCAGTTACAACCCTGTCCCCGCGTCGCAGAGCTTCTAGCATTTGTCTATGCTGCTTTTGCTTTTTTTGTTGTGGTCGAATTAACAAAAAATAAAAAACAACAAAAATAAGGACCAACGGTAAGAGCGACTCTAAACCGCCCATACCTCCACCGCCACTTTGCGCAAAGGCTGGTGAAATAATCATCTCTAAATCTCCTTTTTATTTTATCGAGCGCTGCCGGACTATACAGAGGTTCTTGAATCTTGCAAATTAGTTGTATAAGCCCACCAATTTAATAATTTCAAACAGGTTTAAACCAGTGCTTTGATATGATACTCTCACATTTTCGTTTAATAAATAATGAAGTCTTAAATGAAAAATCCAGAATTCATTCCCATATTGCAGCGGATAGCAGAAATTCTAGAGAAATTCCAACCGCCAAAACTCAAAACTCCAACTTTTGAAAATGAGAATGCATTTGTGTGGAAGGCAGATCAAGCTCTACTTTCGCCGGTAAAAGATATAAATAGAATTCCAATTGAGTTATTGAGAGGCATAGAGCAAGTCCGAGATATCCTTCTGGATAATACAAAACGTTTTTCGCAAGGATTACCGGCAAATAACGCACTACTTTGGGGGTCACGAGGAACAGGAAAAAGCTCTTTAGTCAAATCAGTTCATTGGGCAGTTTCTGAAAAAAGTAAAAATTTAATTTTAATCGAGATCCAAAGAGAAGATATCGCAACTTTGGGAGAATTACTTCAGATACTGAAAGAGCAGAAAAAATTTCAATTTATTTTATTTTGTGATGATCTTTCTTTTGACGGACATAATGAAACATATAAATCTTTAAAATCCGTCCTAGAGGGCGGAATAGAAGGTAGACCAATAAACGTATTGTTTTATGCTACATCAAACCGAAGACATCTAATGCCACGTGAACTAATTGAAAATGAACAGTCGTCAGCAATAAACCCGGGCGAAACTGTTGATGAAAAAGTTTCTTTATCCGATCGATTTGGATTGTGGCTGGGGTTTCATAATTGCAGCCAAGAAACATACCTTGAAATTATTCTGGGGTATGCAGACGCCTTCAATTTAAATCTTGATAAAGAAGAACTTTTTAGACAGGCAATCGAATGGTCCGCCACGCGTGGTTCTAGATCTGGCAGGGTCGCTTGGCAATTCATTCAAGATCTTGCAGGTCGTTTAGGTAAGCAAACCTTTCAAAATCCCGAAAGCTAGCGAAACGTACAAGATAAGGTCTGGGGTCCACTGCCCTATCTCCTTTTCTTAGTTCAAAATGCAATTGTGGCTTATTTACATTCCCGGTACTACCGACCTTGGCGATAATCTGTCCCCGCTTAACATATCCACCTCTCCGAACGACCACAACTGACCCATGAGCATAAGCTGACATCCAGCCGCCGGAATGCTTAATCAGAATTAAATTACCAAAACCCGGAAGTTGATTTCCCACATATGCAACCACACCATTTTCTGCTGCCATTACCGGTGTTCCAGCCCTAGCGGAAATATTAATACCATCGTTATGATACCCTCCTTTCCTCGGACCAAAACCTAGAATTACTCTCCCTCTCACCGGCCATAGAAATTTCTTTCCACTCCTCTTGGGCGGCGCACTCAATGGAGTAAACTTCTTGTTGACTTTATTTTTATTGACTAATCCATAATCAACAGATTTGGATAATATTCTTCGATTTAAAGTAACTTTTGGAAGACTTTTTCTGTATTTTTGGTTGGTATTAATCTTTTGAATTACATATTTTTGCGATAATTCCGGTAACCGTAGTTTTTGACCCGGCTTTATATGGTAGGGTGGACTAATATTATTGATTCTTACCAAAACACCCATATCAACATTATGAATTCTAGAAATCCCGTATGCCGTCTCTCCGTTCCTAGCGATATGGTAACGCTGCTTGGGTATTTTAAGTTGTTTGCCAGGATAAATTTTATAAGGGGGAAATAATTTATTTGTTTCTATTAAATCCCTTATCGGAATTCCATAATTTCTAGAAATTCGATAGAGAGAATCTCCTTTCTTTATCTGTATATAACCGGACCTTATGATATTTTCTTCTGATAAACCTTGAGTTTTTCGGTGGTCAAAAATAGAAGGAGAGTAATCAACCCTAGCACACGCACTTAATACTAGAGCAAAAGCTATTAAAAGATATTTGTTAACTATTTTGAAAATATTTTTAAGCACATTAAATCAAAAGTTGCTAATTGAAATATGAAATTAAGGGCCCGCGTTTGCATCAACTGTACCACCTAGCATTGGAACAAATCTTACTGGCAATAAACTTTCTTGCTCCCATTCACCGTCTTTACGACGAAAAAACTTCACTAAGTTAAGATCATCGGATCTATTCCCTACCGGTGCAATAACGATACCGTTATCGGCCATTTGATCAAATAAAATTTTTGGTATTTCCTTTATAGCTGCTGTGAGGATTAACCGATCAAATGGAGCCTGCTCAGACCAACCTTGTAAACCATCGTCCCATTTAATTGTCACATTATTAAAACGAAGTTCCGACAGCCTTTTTTGTGCGGACCGAAATAATTCCTGGAACCGCTCTATCGAATAAACCCTTAGGCAAAGGCCCGATAATACGGCAGCTTGGTAACCACAGCCGGTACCGACTTCGAGAACTTTCATTCTGGGACCAACGGAGAGCGCTTCTGTCATAAACGCAACAACCGAAGGTTGGCTAATTGTCTGACCATATCCAATTGGAAGTGCGGTGTTTTCATAGGCTTGATCATGAAAAGCTTCTGGTACAAAAGCCTCGCGAGGAACCCTTTCAATTGCAGAGAGAACTCTTTGATCTGTAATACCCTGCTGACGCAACTCCATAACTAAACGCACCTTGTTTGCATCGAGCATTTTTAACCTACATTAATGACATCCAAGCCATCCATATAAGATTTTAATGCATCGGGAACCCTGATTGACCCGTCTTCATTTTGATAATTTTCCATTACAGCAATTAAACATCTACCAACTGCTAGTCCCGACCCATTTAATGTATGTACAAATTCAGTCTGTTTTTTTTCTTTAGGCCGGAAACGTGTTTTCATTCTTCTGGCTTGAAAATCACCACAATTGGATACAGAGGATATCTCCCTATATTTTTTTTGTCCTGGTAACCAAACCTCTAAATCGTACGTTTTTTTAGCTGAAAATCCTATATCTCCAGTGCATAGACGCATAACTCTGTAAGGTAAATTTAATCTATTAAGAATTTCTTCAGCGGCCTCCATTATCCTTTCATGTTCTTCTTGAGATTTTTCAGGGTGACAAATACTGACAAGTTCGACTTTATTAAATTGATGTTGTCTAAGCATCCCTCTTGTATCTTTGCCAGCAGCTCCCGCTTCAGAACGAAAACAAGGTGTTAGCGCAGTAAATCGCGCTGGTAATTCCTCTTCCGATAATATTTGTCCAGCATGCATATTGGTTAAAGGTACCTCAGCGGTTGGTATCAACCATAAATCTTCTTCGGTTTTGAAAAGGTCCTCTTTGAATTTCGGCAGCTGACCCGTGCCGTATAAAGCGTCACTTTTAACAAGGACAGGTGGAATAACTTCCATAAAGTCAAATTCTCTAGTATGAACATCTAGCATAAAGGATCCGAGGGCCCGTTCTAATTTAGCAAGAGCTCCGCTAAGGATTACAAACCGTGAGCCAGATAACCCGCTGGCTTTTTTAAAGTCCATTTCACATAGTAATTCACCAATTTCGACATGATCCCTGACAGGGAAATCAAATTGAGTCGGCGTCCCTACTTTTCTTAGTTCTAAATTATCATCCTCATTTCTACCCTTGGGAGTATCCTCATCAACATTATTAGGGAAACTTAGGAGCAAATTCAGAAGTGCTTCTGAAACATTTTTTTCTTCTTCCTCTAACACTTGAATCTTTTCCTTTAGGTCCCCCACTTCACGAATGAGGATTTTCGTATCTAAACCTTGTCCCTTTGCTTTACCAATTTCCTTGGAAGCCAAATTACGGCGTTCTTGTAATTTTTGTAATTTACTCTGTATCATACGCCTTTTGGCGTCTTGATCCACTAATACGGAAGATGCAGCACTTACACCCCGCTGAGACAAAAATTTATCAAAAGTTTTTGGATTATCGCAGATCCAGCGAATATCGAGCATAATACAAACCAAAATTGTTTTGTTATTCAGTTTATAGGTCTTGTATCCACAATCGTCTAGAATCTTAAACTCAATAAATTATTGAATCTAGTTTTTAAATTCTTGCTCACCATCATTATCCTCCACTACCCGTTTTTTCTCAATAAAACGAGCACCAATAATTGAAAGCTCGTATAGCAGGATAATAGGAACCGCTAGCCCTATCTGACTGATAACATCCGGAGGAGTTAAAATCGCTGCAAAGACAAAAACACCCACTATCGCATAACGTCTTTTATCGGCAAGACCGGCTGCAGAAACAATATTAGCTTTTACTAATAACATCAAAAATACTGGTAGTTCAAAACCTAAACCAAAGGCAAATATCAATTGCATTACCAAAGATAAATACTCATTTACCTTGGGTTCTACTTCAATGGGTAAAAGGCCTTCACCTCCAGAAGTTTGAAAATTTAAGAAAAATTCCCAGGCCAATGGAAAAATAAAGTAATAAACCAATGCTCCTCCTAAAAAGAAAAGGATAGGAGTAGCAATTAAAAAAGGTAAAAATGCTTTTTTTTCTTTTTTATAAAGACCAGGTGCAACAAAAAGCCAAATTTGAGAAGCAATGAGCGGAAATGAGACAAATGCCGCGGTAAAAAAAGCGACTTTGACGTATGTAAAGAAAGCTTCATGAAGAGCTGTAAAAATCATCCGCGCTCCGGCTCTGCTCTCCATTTGCTCCGCTAAAGGCATCATGAGGAAAGCGAAAACATTTTCGGCAAAATAGAACGCTATGAAAAAACAAACTATAAAACCCACAAATCCCCAGATGAGCCGACTTCGAAGTTCCGTTAAATGTTCCAAAAGGGACATCTTGGAATCATCTTTTTCTTCATTAACCATTTAGTTTTCCTTACCTTCATCAGGCTTAGAAACTCCGGCGCGGGGGTTAACCTTAGTCCCTTGTTCATTCGTAGAAACTGAAGTTTTATCTGGATATCGTTGCTCAGACTCTAAATTATTACGGTCCAAATGTTTTTTATTTACTAACTTTTGATCTTCTATTTTCGGATTAATTAATTCTTCTAATTTTGTATCGGTAGCATCAAAGAGATCATCGGAGTTATCTATTTCTAAATCCCTCTGGAGATCTGTGTTAATAGTCTCCAACTCAACTTCATCGGCTAGGTCATCTATAGTGCTCCTGAACTCTTGGGACATAGAGCGCATTTTTCTTACCCATGACGTGACCGTTCTTAGGACACCAGGCAAGTCTTTTGGGCCAACGATAATAATCGCAACCACTATTATTATAAGGAATTCCCAGCCCCCTATATCAAACATGGCGCCTACGCACCGTCATTTATTAACACTATCGAAACAATTAACTCTTTTGGGAGTCATCTTTACTTTTAGAATTACTAGGATTTTCTTTTGGCTCCGAGTCTATAGTCTTACCATTATTACTTTCATCCTCAGGTTCATCCTTGAGCCCCTTTTTAAAGGCAGTGATACCTCGTGCGGCATCTCCCATTAAACTCGATAATTTACCTCTACCGCCAAATAATACCAGTACGACAACCAACACAATTATCCAATGCCAAATGCTAAATGTTCCCATACCGATTCCCTTCCAAAAATCCAACAATTCTAATTCAATGTCGATGTTTAAAAATAAAGACTTTAATTAATAAACGACAATGTTTTTGACTACTTAAGGTCAAAAATTAAAGATCAGTTTTAGCTTATTCCGACAAACGATCAAGCTTCTTGTGAAGTCAAACCTAAAAAAGTGAGCTATTGCAGCAAATGAATTAATACCCTAAATACCGTCTGAAACTCTCTCTGTATTTTCTTCCTCAATCTTCAAGGCCACTTCACCGAAGATACTACTCGTGGGCCGCTTATCTAAAAGCCCTGCGGCCTTTAATTCATCGGTACCAGGAAGATCCTTGATATCATTTAAATTAAAATTTTCTAAAAATTTCTGGGAAGTTCCCCAAGTGACAGGACGACCTGGGGTTTTTCTTTTTCCTACAGGTCTTATCCACTCAAGCTCTAACAAAAGGTCTAAGGTGCCCCTACTCAAGGAGACACCCCTAATTTCTTCAATTTCTCCTCGCGTTATGGGCTGATGGTATCCGATAATAGCTAGAGTCTCAACTGCCGCTCGCGACAATTTACGGTTAACTTTTATCTCTATTTCCAGAAAACTAGCTAAATCAGGAGCCGTACGAAATGCCCAACGACCTCCTACCGCCTTCAAGTTAACACCCCTGTCCGCATAATTTTTCGATAATTCACCTAAAACCAATGATATACTCACGTTAGAAGGTATTCGTTCAGCTAAGGCTGCTTCTGTCATTGGCTCAGGTGCAGCAAATAAAATAGCTTCTGTAATTCTAAGCGCAGACAAGTATTCTGACATATTTTTATCCTGTTGTTTCAACGTGCTTTGACTTTGAATAGAACTATCCACTATTAGTTGAATCCTTCCGTTTTAGAACGAAAATAAATGGGACTAAATGTGTCACTTTGTCGAATTTCAAGTTGTCCGGACTTTGCCAGTTCTAAACTAGCAGCGAATGTTGAAGCAACTATGGACTTGTAAATTACATCATTTTTTACTGAATCAGGCAGAAAAGTTTGTAACTTCGACCAATCTAGGATTTTACCTAAAAACGGTGTCAGACGTTCCAATGCGTCATCAACCGAATAAAATTCAGTCGGTGCAATTTCTAGAGGATCTGCGGTGCCTTTACTGTGGTGATCGCCATAAGCCTTGAGTAGTTCAAAAAGTGAAAGCTCATAAACTGGCGTTCTAATAACTTTAATACCTTCTGGAAAACCACGCGAAAATATATCTTTACCTAGTCGAGGAAGTTGCATGATATTGGAACCTGCTTCCTGCATGGCCTGCAGCCTTCGAAGCTGAAAAGCTAATGCATCAGCCATTTGCGGTCCACTCAGTTCTTCATCATTTTCCTCTTCCGGTAACAATAAACGAGATTTTAGATAGGCCAACCATGCCGCCATAACTAGATAATCAGCCGCTATCTCTAACTTCAATTTATGTGCTTCTTCAATAAATTTTAGATATTGTTCTGCTAGTCTCAGAATAGAGATATTAAGTAGATCTACTTTTTGTTGGCGTGCTAAGTCCAACAACATATCAATCGGACCTTCATAGCCATCCAAGTCAACTACTAATGAAGTCGTACCATCGGCCTCTACATTATCCATTTTAAAATTATCAAAGGTGTCATTCATAGTTTTTTAAATGAGGTAAATTCAATAACTAATTGTTTTACGTAAATTTAAATATTTTCTTTGCCCAGCTTTTAATTAAAATTTTAAGCATCTTTAATTAAGCAAAAGGGTTTTTTTGCATATTACTATTAAAACTCCGACTCGCTCCAGCTTAGTCGAAATAAGAAATGAATATCTAATTCTAAATTCATTATAGAAACTAGTTATTTTAATAATAGCTTGAAAGTTAAGATAGAAAATCAGTCAATATCTGATCAAATTCTCTCAAGGCTTCCTGCTTCAACAAACCATCATTTACGATGTTTTCTATTCTGTTCTTTTCCGCCAGCTCAGCTCTATTCCTTGTTTCTTTTTTCATAGCCGGAAGTACAGATGCGACATCAACCATATCTTTAATTTTACCTGAACATTCAAGTACAAGATCGCAGCCAGCCTCCAAAATATATTGGGCCCGATCCCCCTTACTACCTGACAACGCTTCCATTCCAATGTCATCAGAAAGCAACAACCCTTCAAAGCCTATTTGATTTCGTACAACTTCATTAATAACTATTGGTGAAATCGTCGCCGCCCTATTTTTATCAATTGCTGAATAAACTACATGGGCCGTCATAGCCCATGGTATATGGCACAAATTTCTAAATGGAATAAAATCTGTACTCTTAAGTTCCTGTAGCGAGGTATCAACCAATGGCAATTCCCTATGACTATCTACTTTAGCTCTTCCATGACCGGGTATATGTTTAATTATGGGAGACACACCCTCTTCCATAAGACCCCGACACAAAATTCCACCAAGAAGTGATATAGTTCTAACGTCTTTACCCAACGCTCGGTCTCCAATAACGTCATGAGACCCCAACTCCGGCAAATCCAATACTGGCAAGCAATTAACTGAAATTTTAACGTTAGCTAACTCTTTTCCGATGAGGCGGGCATTTAAGTAGGCTGCGCGTAAAGCAATATCCTCATTTTTTTCAAAAATTTTTGAAAAAACACCCGCAGCAGGTGGAAGCCTCCAGTGGGGAGGTTTCATTCTGGTCACCCTTCCACCCTCTTGGTCAATTAAGACTGCCGCATCTCTAAAACCTACTGTCTCTCGAAATTGAAAGATTAGTTCGGAGAGTTGCGTTGGATTTTTACAATTGTGTTCGAAAAGAATTAACCCAAAAGGTCTACAATCCTGAAAAAGATCAATTTCAGCTGAAGTCAATTCTGTTCCGATACACCCAAAAATTACGGGTGAAGGTATTTCATTATTAAAGCCTAACAATGAAACATCCTAATTTAAGGCTTTTGAATTTCTTACAAAGGACTTTAGAAAATTCTAACCTTTTTAAATGACCAACTTGCAATCGGTAGTACGTACCTTTCCCTTTTATTTTAGCGCGAACGATAAAAAATTTAAGACCCTTTACTAATTCTGGATACTTACTCCGTAATCTTAATATAATTTTATTAACATTTTTCTGAGATTTTAAGGAAGCAATTTGTACTCGATAACCTTTTTTTAGAACAATTCCAGATTTTTTCGTCGATTTAAATATTTTTTTATTTTTATTAACAGCCAACTCTTCCTGCTTATCATCGTTCTTTTTAATCGAGTATATCTGTTTCTCTTTTTTATTTTCAATAATTGCTCCAGTATTATTTTTTCTTACCCGTCTTATAACATTTTCTTTTGTGGTGTTTGTTGTCTGTCTTGAATTTTCAAGTTCAGGTGCGAGCAGTAAATCTTCAATCTTCTCTCTCTGGCCACCCGGTTCCAACCGGCTATATATACTTTTATCCTGATGAGGAATAACCATACCGCCTGGGTCCTTCGGTTTAATTTTTGTAGGTCCTTTTTTCGCTCGGACAGTTTCAACATTGACAGGTTTGTTTTTTTTACTTTCTGTTTCGAAGGAATAAACTCCTATCACCGCTAGACCACCCAAAACAGCAATGCAAATTAAAGTTGTTAACATCTTATTTTTCAAATCAACGCATCTCCTCAACCGGTTTTACACCCATTACCCCAAGTCCTGAAGCAATAACAATTGCAACCGAACGGGCCAGAGCCAAACGAACAATAGTCTTGTCAACGCGACTGGGGATAATAAAACGCAATTCTTCTTCAGAATTACCTTTGTTCCAAAAAGAGTGAAATGACGCCGCCAATTCATACAGATAAAAAGCGACACGATGAGGTTCATTGGCCTTTGCCGACCTTTTTATCACCTCAGGCCAATTAGCTAATTCCTTAATCATTTCTATCTCACTATCACTGGTTAACAGATTTAAGTCAGCGCCTGATAGATCGTCGTCAGATATAGCAATATCAGGAAAGATTTCCAAAACATTTCTCAACAGCGAACAAATACGAGCATGAGCGTATTGAACATAGAATAAAGGATTATCCTTACTTTGTTCTAAAACAATTTTCAGATCAAAATCCAATGGAACATCATTGTTTCGTGTGAGCATAATAAAACGAACAGCATCCGGCCCCACTGCCTTAACAACATCTCGTAACGTTACAAAAGAACCCTCTCTTTTTGACATTTTCGAGGGCTTACCATCTTCCAGTAAATTTACCAGATTACATAAACTTACCGATAAAGAACCCTCTCCTTTTGTAATTGCATCAACAGCCGATTGCATTCGCTTGACGTATCCCTTGTGATCCGCCCCCCAAACATCAATCATCTTATTAAAGCCTCGCCTAAATTTATCTCTATGATAGGCAATATCGGATGCAAAATAAGTCCATTCCCCATCGACTTTCTTGAGCGCCCTATCGACATCATCACCAAATTGTGATGAACGAAAAAGAAGTTGTGATCTTGCTTCCCAACCTTCCGATGACTTTCCTTTAGGAGCATCCAGTATGCCTGTATAAATTAAATCATCCTTTTTAAGTTCCTTTAAAACTTCGTCATTTGCACCTTTTCCAACCAACTCTGCCTCGGAAACAAAAACATTATGTACTACGCCCAAGGAGATCAAATCTTCTCGAATCAAAGCCATCATTTCTTGAATAGCCAATTTTCTGAAACTACCCAGCCATTCATTTTCTGATAAATTTTTCCACTTATCCCCGTCTTTTCTTTTTATAAACTCCCCGAGAGTTTTAAGATAATCTCCGGGATAGAGCCCTTCTGGTATTTCACCAATGTCTTCCCCTAGCGCCTCTCGATAACGGAGATATGTTGACCGCGCCAAAACATCTATTTGTGAACCATCATCGTTTATATAGTACTCACGGGTAACTTTATAACCTACCTTTTCTAATAATGAAGACAATGCATCTCCGAAAACGGCACCCCGAGCGTGACCTATATGCATTGGGCCGGTTGGGTTAGCTGATACATATTCAATATTTACAAGTTGTCCCTTCCCAATATTACTATCGCCATATCCTATCCCACTTTTTAAGATTATCGGAATAAGGCTTCTCCAAAACTTTCGCACCAAGCGAATATTAATAAACCCTGGTCCTGCAATTTCTATTGTCTTAAACTCATTTTTCTCTTTCAACCGATCGGCAATGATCTTTCCTAAATCATGGGGTTTCATGTCCGAAAACTTGGATAAAACCATAGCTGCATTAGTTGAAAAATCTCCATGGGCCGGATCTTTAGTCACGTCTAGGTTAATCTTCGTTAAATCTGCACTAGACGATACTATTCCCTCTGAAATTAAGTCTTTAATTTCAACTTGTATAAATTCCAAAATTTTTTGAATTACATTCATATTTACTCGTATAAATTAAATTGTCTTTTATGTTCCTCAAGTGCAAAACGGTCCGTCATCCCAGCAATATAATCGGTTACTACGCGGGCGTGAGCAGTTTCATTTTGCTCTACAAGTTTTGATTGCCAATTTAACGGCAACAGACTTGGTTCGTTCATAAATAAATGAAATAGATCCTTAATAACTCGACCTGCCTTATTAGTCATGCGATTAACACGGGGGTGCCGATACATTTTTTCGAACAAAAATTTCTTTAATTCTAAGTTATTTTCATTAATACGACTCGACAATGATACCATAGGGATACCAAGTGATCTTACATCCTCAGCCGAAGTCGGGTTAAATTTTTTCAAGCGGCTCCAACTCTCTTCAAATAAATCCGCTGTCATCAAGTCAATCATTCGCCGAGTTGTCTCATGAATAAGACGACTATTCTCTGTTCTCGGGTAAAGGTTGATAACCTCTTTTAATATCGGTCCGACCAAGGGCTGGCCTAAAAGTTCTTCAACTGTAAATAGACCCGCGCGCAATCCATCATCTACGTCATGAGTATTGTAAGCAATATCATCTGACAGAGATGCTATTTGAGCCTCCATACCGGAGTGAGTGTGCCATTCTAGGTCCTGAATCAAGTCATATTCGGCCAACGTCCAGTGTAATTCTGACTTTTTTTGTGATGCAGAAATCAAAGGCCCGTTATGCTTGGCGAGGCCTTCTAAGGTTTCCCAAGTTAAATTCAACCCGTCAAAGTTAGCATACCTTGCTTCCAGTCTTGTTACGATACGGATAGTATGTCCATTGTGATCAAAGCCTCCGAATGGCTGCATAGAGGCTTGAAGTGCTTCCTCTCCTGCGTGGCCAAAAGGCGGATGACCTAGGTCGTGAGCTAGCGCAAGAGCCTCAGCTAAATCCTCATTAACGCCAAGACTTCTCGCTAAGGTTCGAGCAATCTGCGCCACCTCAAGGCTGTGGGTTAAACGTGTCCTGTAATGGTCACCTTCATGATAAACAAATACCTGTGTTTTATATTTAAGGCGCCGAAAAGCGCTAGAATGAATAATTCTATCGCGATCCCGTTGAAATACCGATCGGGTATTACTTTCGGGTTCATCAAAAACTCTTCCCTTGCTTCCAGCGGGATGGGTCCCAAAAGGATTCTCACCAGGACTACCCCTTAATTGATTTTTATAAACCATTTTTGGAACCTATAGGTCCGCCGCTCTACTGACAATTCTAACTCATTGAATAATTGTGGCATAAAGAATATATTGATCCTATCCTGCCATCGTCTAAATTAATGTTAATACTTACTTTATTAAATAATAACAGCGAAAAAATTTTTAATATGAAATCAGATAAAGAGTACGAAATTAAAATCACTCCTAGTGCTATTGCGCGGATTAAAAAAATGACCGCGGAAGAGGAATTTAAAGGTATGTTCTTTAGGGTTGAAGTATTAGGTGGAGGCTGCTCAGGTTTTCAGT
>MDTE01119668.1_pt1 | contig 14339 bp, 12 predicted proteins | sample 811231 | NCBI WGS metagenome assembly MDTE01 (sample SAMN05326651, study PRJNA326480) | marine metagenome | isolation source: seawater | place: Indian Ocean: Red Sea | collected 2010 | reverse complement strand
TACTCCCTTAACTAAACACCGCAGCTTGTCTCATGATTGCCGACGGGGAACAGTTGAAGAGAGTTGGCGGAGAGAGAGGGATTCGAACCCTCGATGGGGTATTAGCCCATACTCCCTTAGCAGGGGAGCGCCTTCAGCCGCTCGGCCATCTCTCCGGGATTGCGCTGTGGTGCGTACAAGCGGAAATCTCAGTCAGCTGTGGCGGCCAGACTTTGGCCGTCGGCAGCGTCGTCGGATTTCTCCTGTTGAATACGATCGTAAATCTCTTCGCGGTGCACAGATACGTTCTTGGGTGCATTCACACCAATACGAACCTGGTTTCCTTTCACGCCTAGCACGGTGATCGTTATTTCATCACCTATCATGAGCGATTCCCCTACTCGCCTGGTCAAAATCAGCACATCTCATCTCCTTGAACTTGCTGGTGCCCTTCCATCCTTTATTGTTGTTGGGCTAAGCGTCGATTCTCGCTGCTGGCACGAAACATCTGTTACTTCTGACCTCTACCGGCCCCCTTTAGTTTCATCTCCCAAAACGTCACTCCCCCCTTCGACGGCGATTCTAACTCAACTTTCAAGATTAGGCGCCGTCTGAATCACCCAATTTTTCCAGTTCGAACTCCGTGTGCAGTGCGCGAGTGCCGAGTTCCAGATATTTTTCGTCCACGACCACGGAGATCTTTATCTCGGAGGTCGAAATCATCTGAATATTGATGCCGTCCGCCGCCAGCGCGCCGAACATCCGGCTGGCGATACCCGCGTGCGAGCGCATGCCGACCCCGACCAGCGACAGCTTGACGATGCGCTCGTCGCCGATCACCTCCCGCGCGCCCATTTCCCCTGCGACATCGCGCAGAATATCCATGCCTTTCTGATAGTCGTTGCGGTGCACCGTGAAAGTAAAGTCGGTGGTACCATCCTCGCCGACATTCTGCACGATGACGTCGACCTCGATATTGGCACTCGCGATGGGTGTCAGAATTGAGTGCGCCACACCAGGTCGATCGGGCACACCCAGGATGGTGAGTTTTGCTTCGTCGCGGCTGAATGCCACACCGGAAATCAGTGGTTGCTCCATATCCTCGTTCTCACTCGCTATCAGGGTTCCGGGGCCGTCATCGAAGGACGACAACACCCGAATGGGCACGTTGTATTTGCTGGCAAACTCGACCGACCGTATCTGCAAGACCTTTGCGCCCAGGCTGGCCAGCTCGAGCATTTCCTCGAAGGTCAGAAATGAGAGCCGGCGTGCGTCCGGCACGACTCTGGGGTCGGTGGTGTACACGCCATCGACATCGGTAAAAATCTGGCACTCGCCGGCTCCGAGTGCGGCGGCCAGTGCGACGGCGGTAGTGTCCGACCCGCCGCGCCCGAGCGTGGTGATGTTGCCTTGCTCATCGACGCCCTGAAAACCGGCAACCACCACGACACTACCCTTGGCTAGGTCATCACGCACCCGGCTGTGGTCGATCTCCAGAATCCGGGCTTTGTTATGAGCGTTATCGGTTCGGATATGCACCTGACCACCGGTATAGGACCGTGCCGGGCAACCCATCTGCTCGAGGGTCATGCTGAGAAGTGCAATGGTCACCTGCTCACCGGTGGACAACAACACATCGAGCTCGCGGCCGTTGGGTTGCCCCTGGATTGCTTTTGCAAGCCCAAGCAAGCGATCCGTTTCGCCTTGCATGGCCGATACAACGACCACGACGTCGTCGCCTCGGTCACGACTGGCTTTGACCTTGCGAGCCACATTCGCGATCCGCTCGACGGTGCCGACTGAGCTGCCACCAAATTTCTGGATGACTAATGCCACGCGACTTCAACCTCCTCCCAGCTTCTCATTGATCCAGTCCGGCACTGACTCGAGCGCCTGATCGATGCGACTCGCATCATTGCCACCCGCTTGCGCCATGTCCGGACGCCCACCACCTTTGCCACCGACTTGCTCGGCGACATAGTTGACCAACGGCCCCGCTTGTACGCGGTCGGTGCTGTCCTTGGTAACACCGGCGACCAACGACACTTTGTCGTCTTTCACCGTCGCCAGCACGATTGCCGCCGTACCAAGCTTGTCTTTCAAGCGGTCAGCGGTATCACGCAAAGATTTAGGATCTGCGCCGTCCAGCTTGACCGCCAGGACTTTCAGCCCATCGATGTCGGTTGCCTGGTCAATCAGCTCACCGCCACGGGTGCTCGCGAGCTTCGCCTTGAGTTGCACGAGTTCACGTTCGAGCTCCTTGTTCCTGCCCAGCAGCGCCGCAATCTTGGTGGTGACACCGTCACGGTCGGACCTGAGCTGTTCGGCAACTGCGCTCAAACCTGCATCTATCTGCCCCAGCCACTCCAGAGCCCCTTGCCCGGTGACAGCTTCCACCCGACGTACACCAGCGGCGACACCGGTTTCGGACAGGATCTTGAACAAGCCCACATCCCCGGAGCGCACAACATGGGTCCCGCCGCAAAGCTCCTTCGAGTGTGGACCGATAGTCATGACACGAACCACGTCTTCATACTTCTCGCCGAACAGGGCGAGCACACCACTCTCGAGCGCATCGTCGAGCGGCATTTCCTGCGCATCGACCGGCGCGTTCTCGAGCACCCAGGCATTGACACGTGACTCGATATCGTCGAGCTGCGCGGCAGTCACTGGTGATGGATTGGAGAAGTCGAAACGCAAGCGTTCGGGTGTGACAAGCGAGCCCTTCTGCACCACATGGTCGCCAAGCACCTCACGAAGCGCCGCATGCAACAGATGGGTCGCCGAGTGATTGCGTACCGTGTGCTGTCGTCGCTCTGTGTCGATCACGGCTTCGACCTTTGCACCCTGCTCGAGGGTGCCATCGACGACAACGCCGATGTGCAAAATCGACTTCGCGCGCTTTTGGGTGTCGCGTACTTCGAAACATCCGCCCGACCATCGCAATAGACCCTGGTCGCCCACCTGACCACCGGACTCGGCGTAAAACGGTGTGCTGTCAAGAACGACGACACCCGTCTCTTCGGTGTCGAGCTTCGCTACCTGGCTACCTTCGGCAAACAGCGCGCAGACCGTGGCGTTTGTCTGCTGGTCTACATAGCCGGTGAATTCACTCGGTAGGTCGACATTGATCTGAGTGGTCTCGTCAGCCGTGAACTGACTCGCGGCACGAGCTCGTTCACGCTGCTCACCCATGAGCTGCTCGAATCCGGCTTCATCGACCTCGAGACCCTTTTCACGAGCAACATCGGCAGTCAGGTCAACAGGAAAGCCATAGGTGTCATAGAGCTTGAAGATGGTGTCGCCTGGAATGGTGTTGCCACTCAAGCCAGCGATCGCGTCATCCAGGATTCGCATGCCTTGCTCGAGTGTCTCGGCAAAGCGCTCTTCTTCTGCACGTAATGATTGCTCGACATGCGCAGCGCGTTTTGGCAGCTCGGGGTAGGCTTCACCCATGAGCTCGTTCAAGGGGTCGACCAACTGATGAAAGAAGGCGTCGCGGGCACCGAGCTGAAAACCGTGTCGGACGGCGCGTCGGATAATGCGGCGCAGCACATAACCGCGACCTTCGTTGGAGGGTTCGACGCCATCCACGATCAAGAATGCACAAGAGCGGATATGGTCGGCGATGACCCGCAGGGACTTGTTCTCCGTGTCCTCGGCACCGGTGACCTTCGCGGCCGCATCGACCAGTGGAGAAAACAAATCGGTTTCGAAATTGTTGTGCACGCCCTGCAGAACTGCAGCGATGCGCTCCAGCCCCATGCCAGTATCAATAGACGGATTCGGTAAGGGTGTCATGCTGCCATCCGCTGAACGATTGAATTGCATGAACACCAGATTCCAAAGCTCGATGTATCGATCCCCGTCCTCTTCCGGCGTCCCGGGCGGACCACCCCAGATTTCAGGGCCGTGGTCGTAGAACACCTCGGAACACGGACCGCACGGGCCGGTGTCACCCATGGACCAGAAATTGTCCTTCACGCCGCAGCGTGAGAATCGATCCGGGTCAACGCCGATCTCCTTGATCCAGATGTCGGCTGCCTCGTCATCGTCTTCGAAGACCGTCACCCAGAGCTTGTCGGCCGGCAGTCCGAAGTCGCCCGTCAACAAGGTCCAACAGTGTTCGATGGCTTCGCGTTTGAAATAGTCGCCAAAGCTGAAGTTGCCGAGCATCTCGAAGAAAGTGTGATGCCGCGCGGTATAGCCGACATTCTCCAAATCGTTGTGCTTGCCACCCGCACGCACGCAGCGCTGCGCGGTGACAGCGCGGTTGTAGTCGCGCTTGTCCGCACCCAGAAACACATCCTTGAACTGCACCATACCGGCATTGGTGAACAACAACGTCGGATCGTTGCCGGGCACCAGCGGACTAGTGGGCACAATCGCGTGGCCGCGATCACCGAAGTAGTTCAAGAAGGTGCTGCGAATCTGGTTGCCAGTAGGCATGCTGGTCCCTCCTCGGGAGGTCCGTGAGCAAACTCAGCAGTTTAGCATTGGGACATCCTTGATGCCCACCACGGTGGCCATCCACGTTGGACTGCGGGCAAGAATCTGGCTAGGCCACGCCTTCAATCAGGATCGGCATCGAATGCAGCGCGGATGTGCTCGCCACTGAAGCCTCGTTGCTCGAGAAACCGGCTCTGTCGCGCCCGCTCCCTATAATCGTCGGGCGGCGTTTGCCCGAATCGTTTCTGACGTTGCAGCCGGGCGTTCTTGAACCAGTCGGTCCCCGCATCAGCAAATGCAGTGTCGGTCAGAGTCGAACTTATGCCGCGCAGCCGGAGCTGATGACGAATCTTGTTGGGTCCGTCACCACGCGCCGACCGGGAACGGACATAGCTCTCGGCAAAGCGGCTGTCGGACAAGAAGTTCTGGGCGATGAGTGTCTCGAGCGTTTCTTCAATCTCGATCTCATCGTAGTCGCGCTGCCCGAGCTTCGAGCGCAGCTCCACGGCGGAATGCTCGCGCCGGGCTAGCAGCTTTAGAGCAACACCGCGCGCCGAAGCGCGCGTCTTGCTCAGACCGGTAACTCCGCGGGTTGCGGCTGCTCCGCTTCGGCGGGTGCTTCGGTGCCAAGAACCGCGGCCCGGATCCTGGTTTCGATATCCTGCGCAATGCTCGGATTTTGAACCAGGAACTCACGCACGTTGTCGCGGCCCTGGCCAATTCGGTCACCGTTATAGCTGTACCAGGCGCCGGACTTTTCGACGATTTCGTGTTTCACGCCGAGGTCAATGAGCTCGCCTTCGCGCGACACACCACGACCGTAGAGGATATCGAACTCGGCCTGCTTGAACGGTGGCGACACTTTGTTCTTGACGACTTTGACGCGGGTTTCGTTGCCGACGACTTCGTCACCTCTTTTCAGAGAGCCGATTCGACGAATGTCGAGTCGGACCGAAGAATAGAACTTGAGTGCGTTGCCGCCCGTGGTCGTCTCCGGGCTTCCGAACATGACACCGATCTTCATGCGAATCTGGTTGATGAAGATAACCAGCGTGTTCGATCGTTTGATGTTCGCGGTCAACTTTCGCAACGCTTGAGACATCAGACGGGCTTGCAAGCCAACATGGGTATCACCCATATCGCCCTCGAGTTCGGCTTTTGGCGTCAGCGCTGCAACCGAGTCGACAATGACGACGTCGATAGCGCCGGAACGCACCAGCATGTCTGCGATTTCGAGTGCTTGCTCGCCGGTGTCCGGCTGAGACACCAGCAGGTTATCCACATCGACACCGATTTTATCAGCGTAAGAGGGGTCCAGAGCATGCTCGGCGTCGACAAACGCCGCAGTTCCGCCCGCCTTTTGAATCTGTGCTACCACCTCGAGGGTCAGGGTAGTCTTACCCGATGACTCGGGCCCGTAGATTTCGACGACCCGTCCGCGTGGCAGCCCTCCGATCCCAAGCGCGATGTCCAGCCCGATGGAGCCGGTCGACACCACGTCGATATCTCTATCGCCGGGCGTGTCACCCATACGCATAATGGCGCCTTTACCAAACTGGCGTTCGATCTGGGTGAGCGCGGCACTCAGGGCACGTTTTCTATCGTCGTCCATACGATGGATTCCTCCTGTGGGGCAGGTCGTTCTGATGGGCAATAGGCATCACAGTTGGGCTCCCTGCCAACCGAGCATCATTATCCCAGATTTGCTCCCAGGCTCATAGATAAAACTGTCGATCCGAGTGGATTTCCCACATGAGAATCTCCACTCAGCCGGCCCCGAGTGGCCATTCCTCGTTCCGATCGTAGACCACACCCTGTGGCGTCGAGCGTGAATGAAACAAAGCGAATGAATCGACCCGGAATCTGACTGGGTCATGCGCGCACGGCTCGAGCCAGGTGACCTTGCGCGCCAAGGTCACGTGCGTCCTGTAGGCACGGCGCTCGAGCACGAAGTCCTGCTTGTCGAGTTGATGCATCAAGCTCGATTGCAGCTCCGTGAGCGCCACCGGCAGAACACTCGGCGCCAACCACGCCACCCGGGCCGACTAAAGCTGCCAAGCCGGTCGAGGGTAATGTCGAAGACCTCACCAGCCACTGCACAAGCTGCTTCGCGCAACAACGAGGTCTTGCTCGGCCCGACATTGCCGACAAACACCAAGGTCAAGTGCAGATTATCCGCGGCGACGTAGCGCACGTGGTGGAGGCGAATTGATTGCGCGGGCGACGAGAGCTCACAGCGCACCTGGTCCGGAAGCGGTAATGAAAAGAAGAGTCTGCGCTGAGTCATCCGCCCCCTCTGCGTAGGTCAGGCGGGTGTTTGTGACAACCGCTGATGAAGACCTTCGAACCCCGCGCGAACAGTCTGCTCACGGATGGCATCCCGATCACCCGCGAAGTAGCGGGTGTCGGTGAAGATCTGTGCAGGCCCGAGGTACCAGCCCAGACACACCATGCCGACCGGCTTCTCAGTGGTGCCACCGCCCGGACCAGCGATCCCGCTCATTGCGATCGCCACGTGTGCGCGGCTGGCTCGCACCGCGCCCACCGACATCGCACCCACGACATGCTCACTGACGCTGCCATGCTCGACCAGTACGGCCTTTGGCACCGCCAGCATGTCGGACTTGGCCGCGTGGGAGTATGCGACGAAGCCACGATCGAACCAGGCAGAGCTACCCGGCCGACTCGTTAGCCGTGCAGCCGCCAAACCACCGGTACAGGATTCTGCCAGTGTCAGCATCATGGACCGAGCAACCAGCAATCCACCAAGCTCATCGAGTAATACATCGAACACTTGGGTCATCTCTAAGGTGCTCTGCGGCGTTCGAAGAACTGCTTCAGCAATTGCGCTGACTCATCGGCCAGCACGCCACCAGTGCACTCTGGTCGGTGATTGAGTCGAGTCTCGGCAAACACATCGAACACACTGCCGGCAGCACCTGAGCGCGGCTCTGTCGCCCCGAACACCACTCGGTCGACCCTGGCTTGCACAATCGCACCCGCGCACATGATGCAAGGTTCGAGCGTGACATAGAGCGTGGTGTCAGGCAGCCGATAGTTGCCGCACCACTCACTGGCACGACGCATCGCTACTATCTCAGCATGTGCAGTGGGGTCTGTGGACTGTATCGGGCAGTTGTAACCGGCCCCCAGTTCTTGCTCACCCTCGACCAGGACTGCCCCTATCGGGACCTCACCTTGGGCCTGAGCCTGCTGCGCCAGCGCTAACGCACGTCGCATCCAGCGAATGTCGTGTTCATTGTGATGGTCGATGGGTTCGTCTCCGCCTGGCAACAGCCGCTGGGGGTCACTCCCACTCAATTTAGAAACTTGTGTCTTCGTGAACCAGAGGAACGAGAGTCCAATTTACTTGGGAGTGATTGATACAGAGGCACTCCTTCCTCTACCCACACACTCAAAATCCCTATATTCCTAATTTCGCTTTTGCAACAGTATTATTGATCTCATCAGCGACGGCTTGCGGGACAATTGTTCTATTTAGGGGTCTAAACGCCACTGGCATCATTTTCCAGTGACCGCCTATATTGGGTATGGTTACGATCAACCAGATAACACATAAATTCAGTACTGCGCATAAAAGGTGTGTTAGGGCTAATATCCAACCAAAGGTGCACATCCACAAAAAATTGATAATCGAACTGGTTCCTGTTGTCACTGACCCTGCATAATCAGCAGTCTCTACTTTTCCGGTAATTTCCTTATATTTTTCGATTCGTCCACTCGTAACAGTGGTTCGACCAAATGGCCAAACTGCAAAACGGGCTATTCGAAATATTGGTACAAAAATTGGGAAAAAGAGACATGCACCTAAAGCATACAAAATAAATAGAACCCACCCTCCAAGAATAAGCCAAATGATGTTGCCTAAGAGGGCCACCATAATCTCCTGTTAAATTTTCGATTCGATTGAGAGACTGTAAGTTTCATCTTTTATGTTCCAAACAAGTTTGTTCTTGTGAGTTTCAAACTTTTCTCAAACTCGTCTTTCTCTATCAATCAATGACTTGCATTATATTTACTATTCCCACCCTATTGTTTTTATCGTGTAAGTCATTGATTATTAACCATCTAATATTTGCTTGGAAACTATTTGCAAAGTGAGCGGTTAAATCCCTTTAGTTTCCAGTCCTTACATACTTACCAATTTTAATTCTGTCTATCATACAGGACATCTTAGATTTTCTGAGGTGTCTCTATTGCATCTGTAGGTTAAAAAATTCTTACGGTTTTGACGGGGGATATTAGAGAGGCACCCCTTACTCCATCTATCACTAACTAGGGTCTATCTACCAGCTTGAAAGAGAAATCCTTCTAGAGAGACAGAAGGTAGGTATTGCGAAGGCAAAGAGAGATGGAAAGTTCAGGGGGCGTGTCCCTACTGCAAGGAACAAGTCCGCAGAGATTGTCGAACTGACCAATCAAGGCATGAAACCTAGTGAGATTGCGAAGAAGTTAGGTATCGGTGTTGCATCTGTATACCGTCACCGAAGTGCATGAGAATATTTGACGAGACGATAGTTAACCGAATAACAACACAACGCGACAATGTAAAATAATCGGTTACCCAAAAAGTTCCGCATCAGAAGAAATAAAGGCATGAGTCGATTTATAACCTACAGACCAGAGATTGATGGACTGCGAACCGTCGCAGTCTTGTCTGTTATTTTTTACCACGTAAATTTCAATCTCTTTGGGCAAAACCCTATCAAGGGTGGGTTTCTAGGTGTAGATATATTTTTTGTTATTTCTGGTTACCTTATTACATCCATTCTGCTCAATGGATTTGAAACCAAAACCTTAACTCTTCAAAATTTCTATGAAAGAAGAGCAAGAAGAATCCTCCCTATCTTGCTTTTCGTAATAACTGCATCAATCCCACTCTCATGGGTTTTATTACTACCGTCAGAGTTCCAACAATATTCCTGGCAAACACTTTCAAGCATATTTTCTGCATCTAACTTCTACTTCTGGACTGAAGATTCATATTGGGCAGCAGAGTCCATATTAAAACCTTTTCTTCACACTTGGTCGCTTGGGATCGAAGAGCAATTTTATGTTTTCATGCCTCTGCTCTTACTGTTCATTACTAACCAAACACTGCGACAGATTAGATACCTCCTTTTAACTCTTGCCATCTTATCTTTGGTTGCCTCTCATTATATGAGTAGTAAGGATGCCCAATCCTCTTTCTACTTGCTGCCATTTAGAGCATGGGAGCTTCTCATCGGTGCAAGTATTGCTACCCTTCGAGATGAAAAATTATCAAATCTAAAGTTTTCGTTTTTTCCAACCGTAGGTTTGGCCGTTGTTCTTATCTGCTTCTTTGTTTTTGATGAAGACACTCTTCATCCATCTTTCTATACACTAATTCCAACACTTGGAGTTGGATTGATAATCCTCTTTGCAAACCCAAAAGACCCAACAACCAAACTCTTACAAAACAGGATAATGACCTCAATTGGTCTCATTTCCTATGGGTTATACCTTTGGCACTTTCCTGTTTTTTCATATCTATCTCATGCAGGGGAGTTTCAAAATTCTGGAATAAAAATTGGTGCGATTGGACTTATTTTCCTTCTGTCAACTGCGACTTACTTTCTGATTGAGAGACCTTTTCGTTCATTCTCTTTGATTAAGTCAAAATTGTTCTGGTTAGTTACTGGTTTTTGGGGTTTAAGTCTGACTGTGTTTGCATACAACGGGATTGGTAATGGATTTGCATCTCGAATTCCTAAGATGTTTCATCCGTCTCAACAAAGTCCGAGAGTCGCTGTTCATGAATGGTATAGGACTTCAAAGGAGAAAAAAGGTCGAATAATTCTCGTAGGTGATAGTCACGTCGGGGTTCTGTCAAAGAGATTCAAAGAATGGTCAGTTAATAATGGTTACGATTTCGCCCTTTCCCATTCATCTGGATGTCAACTTATTCTAGGGATGGAAAGAGTCTACAGAGACACGCTAAAACCTAAATTTCCAGAATGTAATGTTAAGAATCAAGATTCTCGAATGAATTGGATCGTTGAATCTAAACCCGCAATAGTTCTTGTTGGTGGAAGACTGCCGCTAATAGTCGAAGAAACACGCGTTAACACACCCCGACCTACCCCAACGATTTGGCAAAATTCCCAACATAATCTTAATTCAAAAAAAATGAGGCAGAATGCCATTAGCAATCATTACAAAGAGACAATACAAACAATGACAAATGCTGGGCATACAGTAGTTTTGTATTATCCAACCCCAGAATCAAAGGTTCATGTTCCTAAACGTATTTTTGAGATGATTGGAAAAAATTTCCTATCAGCACGAGAGAAATTGATACGCAACCCCATTACTATTGACTATGAACAACACCTCAGTCGGGTTGCCACATCACATAAAATTTTAGACTCTATTAATGACAACAGGGTATTTAGACTGCATCCCGACAAGATTTTCTGCAATACGAGTATTTCCGGAAAATGTGTTTTTCATGATACCGAAAATCTCTTTTACCAAGACAGTCATCATCTCAGCACAGATGCGGGTGCAAATAAGGTATTGCAGGAGTTTGTAACCATCCTTTCCTTACCAAATTTTGCCTATCAAAAATAAAGTATTTTTCAATTCTTCGAAAAGTAATATTTACTAATTTAACGCTATCCTCTCCCCAGTTTTATATCGTGTGTCATTCCCACTCAATGGTCGCAGGCGGCTTACTGGAAACGTCGTAGGCGACCCGAGAAATGCCAGCCACCTCGTTGATGATGCGATTCGAGACCTGTTCGAGAAGCTCATAAGGGAGCCGTGCCCAGCGAGCGGTCATGAAGTCGACCGTTTCGACAGCGCGCAGGCTGATGACATGGTCATAGCGCCGCGCATCACCCATGACCCCTACGGAACGCACCGGCAGGAATACTGCAAACGCCTGCGACACCTTGTCGTAGTAGTCGAAGCTGCGAAGCTCCTCGATGAATATGGCATCGGCTTCTCGAAGCACATCGGCATACTCTTTTTTCACTTCACCGAGGATTCGAACACCTAGGCCGGGACCCGGGAACGGGTGCCGGTAAACCATGTCGTAGGGAAGTCCTAGCTCGAGTCCGAGTTTTCGTACCTCGTCTTTGAACAGCTCGCGAACCGGCTCGACAAGCTTTAAATTCATTTTTTCCGGCAGGCCGCCAACATTGTGATGCGATTTGATGACATGAGCTTTACCAGTGCCGGCCCCAGCGGATTCAATGACATCGGGATAGATAGTGCCCTGAGCAAGCCATTTAACGCCGTCGAGCTTGCGTGCTTCCTCATCGAACACCTCAATGAACAAGTTACCGATGATCTTGCGCTTGTGCTCCGGATCGGTGACTCCTTCGAGTGCGCTCAGAAATCGTTGCTCGGCGTCGACCCGGATGACCTTGACACCCATGTGGGTTCCCAGCGTATTCATCACCTGGTCACCTTCATGCAACCGCAACAACCCATGGTCAACGAATATGCAAGTGAGCTGACTGCCAATAGCTTGATGCAACAGCGCACCGACCACCGCCGAATCCACACCCCCGGACAACGCCAGCAATACCGCGTCGCTGCCGACGCGGGCGCGGACTTTCTCGATGCTCCGCTCGATGATGTTCTGCGCGGTCCATTGCTCATCACAATCACAGATATCGTGCACGAAGCGATTGATGATGCGCATGCCCTGGTGGGTGTGAGTGACCTCTGGATGGAACTGAACACCATAAAAGCGACGCTGCTCGTCGGCCATGCCGGCGATCGGGGCATTGCCGGTCGATGCTATGACCTTGAACCCATCGGGCAGATCGACCACGCGGTCTCCATGACTCATCCACACGTCGAGCAGCCCATAACCCTCTTCGCTGCGGTGGTCTTCGATGTCACGCAGCAAATCAGAGTGACCACGTGCCCTCACTTCCGCATAGCCGAACTCGCGATGCGATGAAGTTTCCACTGCGCCGCCGAGCTGATGCGCCATGGTCTGCATGCCATAGCAGATCCCCAGAACCGGCACACCTAGCTCGAAGACCACATCGGGAGCGACCACGCCTTGTTCGACGGTGACTGACTTGGGTCCACCGGACAGGATGATGCCCTTGGGGACGAATCGCCGAATGCTTTGCTCATCGATATCAAAGGGCAGAATCTCGGAGTAGACACCAGCCTCGCGGACTCTTCTCGCGATCAGTTGGGTGTACTGACCTCCGAAGTCCAGTATCAGAACCCGATCTTGATGCCGTCCGGGGCCGATTTCGGAAATATTGTCGGCTTCTGCCGGTACTTGGGACATGGGGCTACTCAGACCGGTAGTTGGGCGCTTCTTTGGTGATGGAAACGTCGTGGACGTGACTCTCGCGCATGCCTGCATGGGTCACGCGTGAGAACCGCGTGCTGGTACGCAGCTCATGCAGGGTTGCGCAACCCGTATAACCCATGCTGGCGCGAAGTCCACCGGAGACTTGGTCAAGCACCGCGACCAGTGAGCCCTTGTAGGGCACACGTCCCTCAATACCTTCCGGCACCAGCTTTTCGAGCTCGGTCGCTTCCTCTTGGAAGTAGCGATCGCTAGAGCCATGCTGCTGCGCCATTGCCCCCAGAGAACCCATACCACGATAAGACTTGTAGGACCGGCCTTGATAGAGCTCGACCTCTCCGGGCGACTCCTCGGTGCCGGCAAACATGCTGCCCACCATCACCGACCAGGCTCCGGCCGCCAATGCCTTCGCCGCATCACCGGAGTAGCGAATACCACCATCGGCGATGATGGGCACACCCGTGTCCTTGATGCCGCTGCTCACCTCTAGAATTGCGCTCAGCTGAGGGACACCGACACCGGCCACGATTCGAGTGGTGCAAATCGATCCGGGGCCGATACCCACTTTGACGGCGTCCGCTCCGGCCTCGACCAACGCGCGTGCTGCATCGCCGGTTGCAATGTTGCCGCCGATGACCTGCATGTCAGGAAAATGAGCTTTGATCCAACGGACCCGGTCCAATACCCCCTTGGAGTGACCATGCGCAGTGTCGACGACGATCACATCGACACCGGCTTGCACCAAGGCTTCGACACGCTCATCGGTTCCGGCGCCCGTGCTGACCGCGGCGCCGACGCGCAGTTGCCCCAGCTCGTCTTTACAGGCATTCGGAAACTCGGTCGCCTTCTGAATGTCTTTGACGGTTATGAGACCACGCAGCTGAAAAGCATCGTCGACGACCAGCATTTTTTCGATGCGGTACTTGTGCAACAGCTGCAACACCTCTTCACGCTCCGTCCCCTCCTTGACCGTGACCAGACGCTCGCGTGGCGTCATAACACTGGAGACGGGCTCGTTGTAATGGGTCTCGAATCGCAAATCACGATTCGTCACAATGCCGACCAGCGCTTCACCATCGACCACCGGCACACCTGAAATCTTGCACCGCTCAGTGAGCTGCATGATGTCGCGGATGGTCATCTCTGGCGTGACCGTGATGGGATCCTTGATGACCCCACTTTCGAACTTTTTGACTTTTCGAACTTCTGCCGCCTGGTCTTCGACCGACATGTTCTTGTGCACAATGCCAATACCGCCTTCCTGCGCAATACAGATGGAAAGTCGTGCTTCGGTTACGGTGTCCATCGCCGCGGAGACCACCGGCAAATGCAGCTCGATACCCCGGGTCAGCCAGGTGCTGAGACTGGCATCGCGTGGCATAAAGTCCGCATAGCGCGGCACCAGCAACACATCGTCGAATGTGAGGGCCTCAGAGAATCGGTCACTTTGGGGGGGATGTTCCGGCGCCGTATCGGCGACGTCCTGGGTCTGTTGCGTGCGGGAGGTGTCGGAGTCAGCAAGATTTACGGGAACAGCTTCTTCCGCTATGCGCATTCGAGGGTCCTCAGGACAGTTGCATTG
>MDTE01138745.1_pt1 | contig 14340 bp, 2 predicted proteins | sample 811231 | NCBI WGS metagenome assembly MDTE01 (sample SAMN05326651, study PRJNA326480) | marine metagenome | isolation source: seawater | place: Indian Ocean: Red Sea | collected 2010 | reverse complement strand
TCTAATCAATTCAAATGAACTGCTTTCTGATGAACTAGAAGAACTTGAATGATAAGATTGTATTCCTTGGTAACCTGCGCCTCCGCCTCCGGACGAGTAACTACCACCGGATGTTGTGGCATCTTGTAAGTCTGATGTTGAACTTCCTGTTGATACTGGAACATTGGCTGATAATATTTTCTCCCTGTCACCGTAAATGTAAATACCCCATTTGTTATTATGATCGAGATTTACTTTTATTACATCGTTTTCAGATAATGTAGTTGTATCCACATCAGTTAAAAGATCTACAGTCTTGTTGATAACAATCCTGTTGTCATAACCTGTGATGAAGTAATCACTTTTATCAAATATAGTTGGAGAAGTTGATACTCCTTTGTTCCATTCTGGGTAATTGATATCTAAGTTAATGTTTGCTAGTATCTCATTGGCCTTGTAAGCAAATACTCTTCTTGCCTCTTTGACATCTTTAAACCATGATTGTCTTGGTCTTATTTTGTTACCGTATCTTTCAGTTACACTTAACGTTGAAGTGTCAGGTACAGAAAGTCCGGTAGCGTCTTTTCCACTAATACTGTCAGTAAGTTTATTCCAAATTCTTTTATCGATCAACACATCAGGATCATTCTCTTTCACCATTTTCCATTGTTTGTGTGTCAACTTCTCTGAATGTTTAGTTTTGTAATTCAAGTTGAAAGCAGTGTTGTCGCTGATGTTCTGTGTGCTATTTGCTATCAATAAAGTGTTATCTGATATTGGGGCGTGCCAATTAATACCGTAGTTTGTAGGACTCTTAATAATTCTTGCAATAGCAGTAGTTGTTAAGTTTCTCCAGTCGTAGTCTGGTTTTGATGTTCTGTTCTTGACCCAGTAATAGTATTTGGTTGTGCTAAAACCTTGTTTGTCTACTTTTGTCACAGTGGTGTAATCTGTTGTGTTTACAACTGATCCGTCACCGGTATAACTTGCTGGTAACTCTGTTCTTTCGACCCATTCATATATGTCTACAGTGGAACCAGGGAATAACATACTCCAATAGCTCTTTCTGTATTGTATGTCAAAATTTTCATATTCATAATACCTTAGAGTAGATGTATTCCACCATACTTCTCCTACATGGTCATCGGCCCATGGTGTTAATGTTGAAACTCTGTTTGTATCACTATGGTTAGTGTATATCGCAGGATCTATCTGTGATATGTATTTTAATTCTTTTTGTGCTATACCAGGTATTTGATTTTTTATTGGATCAAATATTTCAAAAGGCGTTTCTCTTGACTGGTCATCTAGATCAACTAATTTAGATTGTATAAACAATTCTGAGTCAATCTGTTTTGAATGTCTATTTGATCTTAAAGTTTCTAAAAATATTTTTGAGTCGGGAGCTGATTCTGTGTAATCAACTTCACTGTCAACTATCCAGTATTTGCTACCTATCTGTACAGATGATGGAACGTTGGCGTTAACAGCCAAGTTATCATATTTTATTTTTAATGCATTATCTGATATTTGTTTTAACGTATACCAGTTATTGTCGCCACCATTGTCAATCCATATCCTGTCATTGTCACTAAATGTTATAGTTGAACAAACATTAGAAACAAAGTCATTTACTGTATCTACAAAGCTAGATTGTACATTGGCAGAGTCTAATCCGTTATTTCTTGAAGCCAGTCTTATATCTTTGTACTGGTATATTGGATGTGTTCCTGATGCAAAGTAAGTTGTGTTTTGTGCAGTGGCCGCCGTATTTGAGCTGTCTATCTCTTTTACATTGTACATTGCTTTCTTATAGTTTACTGTCACAGATGCATTACCAGATGATAATGCAGTTCCATAAAATCTTAATTTCAATGCAACGTTTGATCTATCTGTTACATCACTTAATGTTGAGATAGTTGCATTTGATGTAAGTGCTTGTCCTGATACGAACTGTGCAGGAGTACCTGATGTACCTAAATCAAACTGTGGACCTACACTTGCATCAAAGGCCGAATTCACTGTTATCGCAACATTGCTGATAGAGTCAGTTTTAATTAATTGATCATTGAAGTCAATTAAAACATTATCAGAAAGTGTTATTGTGTCTTTAATAGATATTGTCACGTCAACGTTTGTTGATAATTCTTTTCTATATCCGTAGCCTGGTGTTGTCACATAAGCGGCAGTAATGGCTCCTCCCGTAACGTCAAGACTGCCAGCCGCTTTAGAACTTGGATCTCCGGAAAGTTCCATAGTTGCCGCATGATAGTTGCTACCACCCTTGTTGACTTTGAATGTTAGTATGCCACCAAATGATGAGTTGTAGTTGTCAGTTGATGAACCTGTTATGTTATAAGGTGTAAAGACACTTGGTGTACTTCTTACGCTTGATAACGATGCTGTTGATGTACTACCTATCCAGTTGTCTCCGGTTCCTACTCCTGCTGAATTATTGTAAAGATATAACTCAACATTGGTTGATCCAGGATGTTGATACGAGAATGCAACCTTGGCTGACTTACCACCAACTGTTGTAATTGTTTCTCCTGCTGTGAAATTCTGATTAATATCAGTCAGCACTCCTGGTACTCTGTAAGAAGGACCGTTACCTTTTACTCTTATAACAGCACCTGAACCTGATGAGTCTGTGCTTCCTGTTTTAATTGTTATGTCTGATGGCTCACCGTAGAATCCACCACCTCCTGATGTTAAAGTAACACCAGTTATAATTCCATCTGTACCTGTACCTGTAAAAGTTGCAGTTGATGTTGAAGGACTTGTAGTTATTACATTTGCTAAAGCCTGTGTCACTGTTTGACTGCCAAGAGCCACGTTTGCTGTTAAGTTTATTGCGTCAGCAATACCTATAGCGTCAGTTCTTGTTATGTCAGCACTCGTACCTGCCGATAAGGCATTGAGAGCTGATGTCACAACTTTTGTTTTTACACCAGTTCCTAAATCACTTAAATGATTAGCACCATTGTCTGTTAACACTGTTCCTATGTTTCTTGGTAACCCTAGAGAAGTAATACCTGTTATCTCTCCAGAACCACCTACAGATGATATCTGTCCTATTACGAAATATGTAACATTAGCATTTGACGGGTTGTTGTCATAGTTTCCTGTGACAATATATTCTCCTGATGAATATCCTGTGCCACCTGATGCTAAACCTATTGCAGTTATCTCATCGTGTACAGAAGTCACTGTTCCAATATCAATCATGCTTGAGTTGGAATGTCTTGTTTGAATTTTACTTGATGTTGTGTGTCCTGTTCCGCCTGTTGCTAAAGATAGTGTATCGATCTCTGATCCTATAACTACTGTTCCCACACCACCGGAACCACCTGAACCACTGACTTCAACCGTGTCATTGTTGCTATATCCAGAACCACCTGCTGTAACATAAAACTGTGCCACTTGGTCTGATAATTCATCTGCGATAATTTCAGCATTGCTACCTACAATGCTTGAAGCATCTACAACTTTTGTCACTGATTGATCTGACAGATCAAGTTCTAATAACTTACTACCATGTGTCATGGTAATTACATCAGCGTTACTATTTTGATACTTTGGTATAACAACTTCTGCTGTTGTTCCGTGTGTCGTTAATAATTTTGTTGGTTCGTTTAGCGTAACTTTTAAAGGAGATATCGTACTTACGGAATCTATAGTTTGTGTCAAGTTGCTTAATCTATAAACATTCCAATCTAAGTTACTGTCTTTTGCCAACCAGTAAGTAGAACCTAATGCTACACCAACGTTACTATTGTTTTGGTAGTGTTGGTTTAATGCTGTCTTGTCAAACACTCTGTAGGTTGTGTCACCGTCATGAACGTAACCAGCTGTTGGCAATTCAAAACTTTCTGTTCTAGTTGCGAACAATGAATTTGTGTTTTTATCTCCATGTGGTTTTTTCAACCATGTTTCTGCGTCATCGACATCTATTGTAATAATGTTGTCATTTAGATCATCTGTTGTAACATTTTTATCTACGTTAGAAACTAGCTGTATTAATTGTGGATTAGTTTTAACTTTAACCGGGTCGATCTTAAATTCAATTGACTGGTTGATGTCTGATCCACCAAACTCTCCCATCTTAAATGCGTAGTATTCATACAAGTCTAAACTTTCACGTTGGCTTATTACATCTGTTCTTGCTAATCGGTCGATACTGTTTTTAGTACCTTTCTGTCTTACCATTCCTTGATAAAACTTAGATTGGTTTTCATCTACTATCTGTAAATTTTCAAGATATGGTCTGTTAGTGTAACCTATAGATCTTAGACTTGCTTTCTTTAGATTTTCATTGCTAATTGCTTTATCAACATCTAAGAAGTTGCTAACGTCATCTGTGCTTGTTTCAAAGTTTGTTATCATACCATTTGCTTCTGATATCAAGAAACCGTTTGCTTCGTATTTTCCTGTCCAGTTTTTAGCACGTAGTACTGTTTGTTTGATCCTTGGTTGTCTAATAGATAATATAGGATCGTAAATTACGTCATCGAATAAAGTTTTGTTATCAAATACTGTTATGTGTTCTATTTCTCTTGTGTACAAGTTCACAAAATACATAGGGATCTTTTTCAAGTGCTTAATAATTATAGTATTCTGTTGTCTATACACTTCAGTATCATTTGGATCGATCGGTAAACCATTTTTATTAAGTATTGACCATGAGTTACCAACGACATCTTCAACATTGGCAACTACACCCTGTGGTGGTCTAAATTTTATTTTATCAGCTGATGGAGATAATGCTATGATATTACCAACACCCCATCCACCTATACTCCAGAATAAAAATTCTTTAGCGGCATATAGCCAGTCATTATCTTCAGATGTGTCTGTGTTGTATTCATCAAACTGCCAACCTTCTGATTCAAGTTGTCTACCGTAGTTGACTAAAAAGTCAAATACTTCTTGTGCGGTGTCGAACTCGTGTCCGTATTCTATGTCTACAGTGTTGTCTCCATCTGTTAAACTATAATATGTAACCTCAGCACCACCTTCCGTTGGTACCTTATTTGCTGTAACAAAATTTCTAGCAACAAATTGTTCGGTTGATGTGTGTTCAACGATAGTTTTATAAACAGCACCTTGATAACTTACATATTGTCCTACTGATAAACTTTGATTAGGTCCATATACAGGAACATTAATTGCCTTGCCTCCAACTCTAACTGGATAGCTCGGACCTGAAGTTAAACTTACTTTTGCTGTGAAGTAATTTTTATTAATATTATAACCCGATACTTTGTAACCTGATAAAGTCTTTTCAACAATCACGGCCGAGTATGCTGTATTTGTTGTTGCTGGACTAGTATGCAATCTGCTATTGACATTATCTTTTGGTAAGAAAATAGTAGTTGTGTTTGATCCAGGTGCGTATGATTCGGCCTGTGCTTTATACTGATCATAGTCAATAAATGATCCTTGTTTGTGTGCAAGTTGTGGTGTCAAGTTTCTTAATCTACCGCCATAAAGTCTTGCAACATCCATGTTGTCAGCTATTAATCTTTCACTAACATATTGATTATAACCAGTACCACTTACTATTACATTGCCTTTTGTTTCTCTGTGTACATAGACATTGTTGTTATGTCTCACTCCGGTTGCTATGTCATAAACTACATCATTATTAATAACATTTTTTTGTAAGTTTAGTGTATCAAACATTAAACTATAAAATTCTGCAGGCTTCATTAATGAAAAGGAAGTAGTTGCACCAAAGCCATATGTGCTGTTCATCATGTAAGCTCTTTCAGCCGGTGCGTTATCACTGATCTTCCATGGCTTCTGTGCTTCTCGGCTACCTGGATTTGCAGGACAGATACCTATTGTTACTGGATCTATTATTCTTCCATTTGTGTCAACAGGAACGTAGCTACTAAAGCCATCTCTTCTGTAAACATTGCCAAACTCTGCCCATTTTGATTTTAATGAGTTTTGTCGATCACCATCCCTAATGATTCCTTTTTCAATGTCAGCTATCAGGGCCGCTCTCTTTGTTGCTTCCGTCCAGCTGTATGTATTATCCCACCACCATGGCTTGGCAGTGAAACCTAACATCTCCCATGGGTGAGTGTGTGGCCTGTCTGTACCATAAATCTTTTTATACAATCCTCTCCAGTGCCCTGGTGCGTTAGTTCCTGATATATCTGTTACTGATGACCAATTCCAAGTCTTCCAATCTGTAGAACTGTATCCGTTATTTTTTGACCAGTCCACATCATTAATTGTTGCCCATCTGTAAACGTGAGGTTTGATTACGTCAGTATATTCTTTATATGAATACGCTTTAGAATTAAAGTAGTTTCCTACTAGCGAATCATAAGTGATAGGAGGAACATAATCAGGGTCTATGAATCTGTTTTCAATGTCATTGTAAATTCTTTTTTCAAGTTCTAGTAAAGCTCTGTCTCTATCATCGTTATATTTTGGTACCACAGAACCATCATGCCCTTGTATGAAAGTCTGTGTCCCTGCTGTATATTCTTTATCTTCAAACTCACCTGGTAGGTAAACAGGCATCATACCTAACTTACTAGGTGTTGCTGGTATCCATGCAGGTTGTTTATCTGGGAAGAAATGAACACTTATTTTATCATTTAGGTCTGGTTTGTTGTCACCAGTAAATATAATTTTAGTTTCGCCTTCGTTGTCAATAACGTAGTCCACATTCATTATCAGTTGTGTTCCGTTTACATATATGTAAAATGATTTTGTGTCTTTTTCTGTCAAAGGATCGTAAGTGTAACCAGTTATAGTCAAACCAGGTTGTCCAGCAGTACTCATTGTTCTTTGATAACTTTGTGTAGCATTTACACTTGCACTGCTCCATGTTTTGTTGTTAGCTGTTATAGTGACGTTAGCATTATTTTTAGTATCACCATATGACGCCATCAAGCTGTAAGCCCAGTTGTCTGTAATTTTTTTGTTCTTGTTAATTTCCTTCATTACGTAATCAACAAGATAAGCATCAGTCCATGAAGATGTTTCATTTGTATCTACCACTTCTTGTACTTTGCCTAAGAATTTGTTTTTAAATCTCACATAATCGTCTTGTGCTTTTCTCAAACCTTTGATCAAACTATTTTCATCATAATTGATGTGCATAGCATATTTCATCATTGGCGCACTGTGTTGTAATATACTGTCACCTAATGTAAGATCTCTTTTAGTATCTCTGTAAGTATTGTTTCCTAAAGGTAATCCAGATAATCCTACCTGAGTAGAAATGTTTTCGCTGAAGTGATTTAATAAGTCACTGTACGAGTGATCAGTTATGTCTTCATTTGCTGGATTGTGTGATAAGTTCTTAGGTGGAACATAGTAAGCTGATTTTAAATTTTTAATCTCATATGTGTTCCACGTTACAATAACATAGGAACCACTTTCGAGATCGTTTGTCATAACAATTTTTTGATTGTCTTCAATTTTATAATCAACATCTTTTTCAGTTTCTTTGTTATCGACAAAAACTCTTACTTTGTCATCGTTAGCATTTATAGATTCTAATATAAAAGTATTAGCACTAGAAGTTTCAGTTACTTGAAACTCTTGTCTTAAGTATTGTGTAGATTTTCTTTCTGGCTTCTTCCAGTGATGTTCGTATTTCATTTCACTTGCATCGGCTAGACTGCTGACTGCATTGTCTTCAACAAACACTTTACTTCCCATTCCTGAATGATTAGGACAATAGTAAAATAAACTGTTCGGTGTGCTAGATGTTGGTGTGAATTCAATTCTTCTTTTTGAAGCCGTAGCAAACTTGGCTCCTATGAATACTGTAGCACTTACTTCATCTCCGTCTAAGAAATATTTTATTCCTGTTGAATAAGCACTACCTGAGTTATGCGTTCCATCTGAAGTTGTACTAAACTGCATAGGATGATTTCCATTTGAGTATCCTGTTGCAACCAAGCTAGTGTCATCTAAATTAAATTCATATGTATTGTTTCTGATTAAAACTAAATTCTGTTGTTCAATATCATCGATGTAATATCTGTTACCAGTCTGTACTGAATCTTTTTGTACGATAACTTTCTTATCAATGTTCTTTTTTATTAACACAGGATGATCAAACTGTTTGTAAAATGTAAATCCATGTGTTGCGTTTTCATCATTTATGTAGTTCTTAAATTTAATTTCTCCTATACCTGTGAATCTGTCATACGTGACAGGAAAACCAAGTATAGTATCATTTGTTCCTGTGCCAACAGTATAGTTGAATAATTTATTACCAATAAATGTGCTTGAAGGATACTCTGTGGCATCATCAAGTCTTTTACCATTCCTATCATAAAGATTAAACAATGGTGCTATATTAACTTTGTTCTTTCCTTGAGAAAGTATCCAATCATATCCGTTCCAGTAATATTCTTTTCCTTGATTGACTTCACCTAATCTAACTGTGACTTTGTCGTTTGTTGTAATTCTAAAACTTGGTTCAGATGCTGTAAGTTTTGCCAATGTGCATACGCCTCCGGAACTTACCGTAGCTTTCCAAATAGATGACGATTCATCAAAATCAACACCCGTGATATCCCATCCCGAGTCACCACCAGTTCCACCGCCACCACCTGTGGCTGGGTCATTGTCTACATCGTGGTCCCATGGAGTAGCACCATCCCATGGTACTAAACTAAAGTCATAATTTTTATTTTTGAACAAGATTAACATATTTGTTTGTAGTGCTATACCATCTACAACAACATTTGTTTGATTGTGTATCTGTGATACTGTTTGAGTCTCAGCTAACACATCAACTGTTCTTACGTGATTCTGTCCATAGTTGTATAGTTCAATATCTTTTTGAAATTCTATAATAGGTCTTTTACCTTTTCTGGTATTGCTGACTTGGAAGCCATCACTGACTACATCTTTGTGGATCCAACCATTAGTACGTGACCATGGATTTTTATCTCTAGAGCCACGCTGTATCGTCATGTAATCTGGAGTAGCAACATCTGGTATAACATCCCATCGATTCATATCCCATGCATCAATATTGTCTGGAGCAGTCGAGCTGTTTACCCAGTTTGGATAATCACCTTTGTCCCACTCTAGCTGTGCGTCACCTAAAAATAGTTCTGATTCTGATTCCTCAGCAATTAACTGAATACCATTTGTTGTGCCAACACCTTCTACGTAATATCTTACACCAGCACTGTAATTGGCGTTTGACGTTGTGAAGTATGTGCTGTTAAATTCAATAAGCATACCACTACTCAACGTAACTCCATTTGGTGATACGAAACTTTTTCTTCCTAATATTTCATCAGGATCAATCTTGTGCGTCACTGTGAGTATATCACCAAGATTAGTTGGAGAATTCATTGTTATTGTTTTACCTAACGAAGTGAAGGCAGTTGTCACAACATTGTTGAGTTTGACTTCACTCACGTTAGAATTAAAAGGATATGTTAGGGTGAATTCTGTTTGACCTCCTGACGTTGCAGTAACAGAATCAATTTTACCTGCAACATTAGTCGCTGTGTATCCTAAATCAAAACTTGGATACCAATAGTAATTTTCGTAGTTCAAAAATTTATCATGATCAATAGGTTGACCATAGCTGTAATAATCCTGTGAAAATAATCTTTTCTGATCATTAACTTTTCCATTTTCTGTTGAAACATAATCGATCATTTCATTGTAGAAGATAGCATCGTTGATTAACTTACTGTCAGAGTCTCTAATTACCACGGCTGTTTCTAATTGATAGTTAGATCTGTTTTTGTTTGTTTCAATTTTGTAGTTGTCTTTTGAAGATCGGTAGTAAGTATCATATTTCCTACCAATGTATTCTGTTGTTTTTTCTGCATTGGCTTTTGAAAAAACTTGTTCAACAGTTCCATCAAAAAAGTTTCTCAGTTTGTCTGTATGAAAAACTTCTGGAATAAAATTTAACGCTTTGAAGTCGTCTGTAGTACTTACTGTTCTAGCTGAACTAGAACTGATTTCAGTATTAGCTACATTAGAACTTGAACTAGAACTGTCGTATGACATTACCTAGTATCCTCCACTGCCAGAACCACCGCCACTGCCACCGCCACTTGATGTCGATGAACTGCCGGAAGTTGTTGTATTTGATCTCAGGTTAGAACCTGTCAATCCTGTGACTATCTCCACTTGATTTACTGTTGCCGTACTAAAAAATAATTCATTAGTTCCTGCTCTAATTTGGAATAAATCTCCAAATTTTGCTTCAGCATCTTTTGGTACTATCACCACACTTGAAATTTGAGTTGATAATCTGCTGTGTATGTATGCCGCTAATTCACTATAATAAAAAGTTTCACCAAAATCCCAATTATTAATATTGAAGTATCCGTTTACCGCGGTGATGATTTCTGATTTAATTTGATTATCAGTATACGTTGCACCTGGAATCTTAACTACTCTAAATACAGCTTGGTTTTGTTCGTCTGCTGTTGGACCAAAAAGTAATTTAAACTTTGCCGAACTGTATACTATTTGATCACTTATTGTTTTATAGCTTTCTAATTCTGGGAAAGCACTTCTAATCTCTTCTGAAGTTGGTGTTGCTGGAAAATTAGTTCTAGTTCCACCGCTAGTGAACCAGTTGTTTACATTTGTGTTGTATTCGTTTTGTAACACAATCAGTTCGATAATGTTTGATACACTTGGATCAACTCTTTGATCTCTTGGTGCTGTGTGCTTATATTGGAAAAATAGTTTTTCAGCATCAGTGGCTCTTCTACCAATGAACGCTTTGTAAACCGTGCTTCCAAGAACACCTAATAATTTCGTAAAAGAACTACCGCCTTCTGAATTTGGTAGTTTCGAAAGGTTACCTACAATACCATCACCTGATCCTTTCCAAAGGAAGTTGTTGTATGAAGTAGTGCTGTCATTTGTTATTAATACCACACCGTTTACAGTTGATGCTTCTGCGGCCGTATTAACTTGCGTGACGTCTTCTGTAGGTTTGTAATATGTGTAACCGTCGTAATCCTGATAACTTGAAAAGAAAATGTATTTGCTGTTGTCAAGTATTTCATCATGTGCAACTGGATTGTCAGGTGATCCGTCTTGATCTTTATCAAAGTTTGTAACTTTAACTTTTTTAGGATCTACGTAACCATCTGTTTCAGTGTAGCCATCAACTATTCCTAGTGTAATAGCTGAATCTAATTTTTCTTTACTGTTCGGATCACTTAATACAGTTTTGTCTTTGTTAATATCTAATAGATCAATTGTGTCTCTGACTGCTTTACCAGAAACTGTACTTCTGTTTTTATATTCTTCTGTGTAAAAGAATCTAACTTCTTTTTCACTCTCAAAAACATAATCTAGTCCTCTTATTGAGAATTCATATTTTGGATTGGTAGTTGTTGAAGTAGCGGGTACGTAAGTTGCTCTGATTAACCAGCTGGTATCTGAGAGTGCTTGTTCCGTACCACCAAATGATGTATTAAAACTTATACCAAAATCATTTGTAGTGTTCATGTTTGCTTCTGGTATCACGTACCAAGATTCACGTGCCAGATTAGCATCTCTGTAGTTGTAACCAATACCAAAGTCTTCGCCATTTTCCATTTTAGTTTTGATATCACTTTTTTCTGTTGCGGATAAACTTGTTCTGAAGCTAGGTAATATGCCTCTAGCTCTGTATCCTTTAGGAACAGATTTGTTTAGCTGTATAGAACCTGTTGTGTCAGCAGTAAGCATACCACCATCATTTCTGATGCTGACCACGGTTGCCCAAATTTTTACTTTTGTGTTTACGTAATCATCTACGAATTCAATTTTCGATCCAGGTCTGATAAAACCTAGTTTTTCATTTGCACTGTTTGGATTGTTATAGACTGTTACTGCATCATTATTTTGATTACCAGTATCATTTATATAAAAGTAACCTGTTGAACTTGATCCAGATGCTGGACTAGGCATCCAGTAAACTTGATTCACAGATGAATTATCCATTTGATAGAAACCTGCACCTTTGAAACCTTCTACTGCTGTTTTATAAGTGTCGTAATAATAGTTTCTTACTTGTATTTTTTGTAGTAAAGGTCCTAGCACGTTTCCTATGATGTAATTGATACTGGTTGTATCAACTACTGTACCTGTTAGTTCTTCACTGTTTAAAGTAAAGTTTGGATCCTTGTAGAAAAGTCCATCGTCACCAAATACATTTACGTTCTTAACTGTGCCAGTTGGATCATTGATGTCTATGTATCTGCTGTGTCCTATGTGTGTTTTGTTTACTGACTTAATTTTTCTAATAGAGTTACTTTTAGTTAAAGGAAAGATATTGTAATCTTCTCCGTTAACCATTCTGTCTTGTGTGTAAAAACTTTGCGGAGCATTGTTCTTAATTTCTTGATCTGTTTCAGTAGCTTGTGAGTTTGTAACAGTGTACGTTAGCGACAAACCTAGTGTTAAAGTAAAAGTCTGTTGCTGACTGTTTTGATAAGTTATAGATATTTCACTATTAGTAATTCTGTTTGCTTTTAAAACTTGTCCTTTACCTTCACTAGTTCTAAACCAAATTCTAAATTGTCCGCTCGGTGCGTTACCAAAGTTACCATCACTGAATGTGATTGATATTTGATCGTTGTTTCTTGATTGTACGCTAAAGATATTTCTATTTGCCAATGCTAAACTATTGTAAATTGTGTTCTGACCAAACAAGCTAGGAACTTTTTTCCATTTTTCCAAAGCACTACCAGTTCCATCGACCTTTTGTACAAATACGTCAGTATCATTAATATCGTTTTCATCAATATCTACTGTTCTATTTGGTATTGGTTGTGCGAAACTTCTGTCTTCATATTTCAATTGTCCTTCTTTGAAGTACATGAAGAAACCTGTGTTTGGGCTAGAGAAGCCTTGACTGTCATTTCTGTATATCATGTTGTAAGGCATAGTTCTGTCTGGTGACATCTCTTCGAAGTAACCAGCAGTGTTGATATCTGCTTTTACAACATCTAATGATGTGTTAACTCCATCGACAACTTCAGATAAGTTTTTGATCACAGTTGGATCTGCACTATTAATATTGTAGATCTCTGCAGGTATAGTTGATACCGTTCCGTTCTTTACTGGATTACCAAATTGATTTGAACTTTGGAAAGCACTATTACAGATAGTTAACCATTGGTCATACCATTCTGCGTTGTTTGGATCATTCCAGTTTACATCTGTGTTTCCTAATTCTGTACCATTTGAATCTGTTAATGGCTCTGTCGTTCTCACTCTTGTAATTTTTAGTAAACCTCTACCAGCAACATTTCTTTTTGGTTGGTAGTTTACAAGTTTTGCTAATCTTAAAATACTTTCTCTTCTTTCGGCTGTATCGAAAAAGTTTTCTCTTGCATTTAAATCTGTTCTGAAAGCCAAACTCTGTCCAAGGTAGGCCAATAAATCAATTATGGCTACAAATTCACTGGACTGAATGTAGTCGTTAAAATCTTCTGGATAGTTTGTTTGAATGTAATTTAACATACTATCTCTGATACTGTCGTAATCGTATGCTGTAAAGTCAGCTTGACTGAAAGTTCTGTATATTGTCTTCCAATCTTCTGCTGAGAATAAATTATCTTGTCTTTGTATTTGACTCATTATATTGTTTCTCTTTCAAATTCTAGGAGCATCTGTGCTGATTGATCAAATGGTTTAACATTGATGCCGATGTCAACTCTTAAACCATTCTCTGATTCTGTAAGGTAGATATCTTTCAAGTCAACTCTAGGATCACTGATGATGATGTTCTTGCAATCATCGACAATGATTTCTTTGTTAGTTTCGTCTAGTGGTTCATAGAGCATATCCCATATGACGCTACCAAAATCAGGTTCCATGACTCTCTCACCTTTTCTTGTGTAGAAATGATTGATCAAATCTTGTTTGATCAGATCTAAGTCATATAGCTGATTTGATTTGACACCTGCTACAGTACTGAATCCTTTATACGTGCCTTTGTAGGCACCTAACCCTGAGCTGGATCCTGCTCCTGTTGTTGCTGGTGTGCTGTTACTACTAGTCGAATATGCCATATTTTATTTGCTCCATAGGTATTTATAGTGTTATTTAACTACTACTATAATTATCCTCTGCGTGAAAAAATCACTTGATTTTTAAATCATATAAATATACTATACAATACAGTAGTTGCAAAAAAAACATGAAAAAATTTGAGAATTTTACTGCCGAAGATAGAATAGATGTTAATCTTCTGGACAACGACATCCATTATCTTAATGGAGAGATTGATTCAGAAAACATCGGTAAAGCCGTCAAGTGGATACTTGACGCTGATCTTCAAACAAAGCCAAAGAAAACACTTAAACTTTACATAAACAGCACCGGTGGAGATCTTTA
>MDTE01095387.1_pt1 | contig 14342 bp, 10 predicted proteins | sample 811231 | NCBI WGS metagenome assembly MDTE01 (sample SAMN05326651, study PRJNA326480) | marine metagenome | isolation source: seawater | place: Indian Ocean: Red Sea | collected 2010 | reverse complement strand
TGCACTAGTAGTAATTGTCATATTACTTCCAGCTACAAATGTTAAAGTATCAGTTGTACTATCAGCAGCTACATTTGATTGACCCGCTACAGCTACTTTATCAAATAAATTTTGACTTCCACCGCCACTAGATATTGTACTGAAAGATAAAGTTCCAGAGCCATCTGTGACTAGAGCTTGTCCGCTGGTACCGTCGCTTACATTTAATTGGTCGATACCAATCTGATTATCATCTATGTGTTTAGTCAGAATTGAATTTTGTGCTATTTTTGTGCTATCAATAGCATTGTCAGCTACCTTTGCTGTAGTAACTGCATTAACAGCTAGTTTTGCTGCTGTGACATTTAAGTCTGCAATTTTAGCTGTTGTAACTGAATCATCAGCAGGAGTTGTACTTGAACTAAAAGTTATTGTATCTGTACCTGCAGTTGTTGTGATAGTCATACCACCAGAACCTGCAAGTGTTAATGTATCAGTAGCTGCATCTGCTACGACATCACTTTGTCCTGATACTGATACTGTTTTAAATGCTTCTGTTACTGTACCTGCTGAAGGGTTTGCAAAAGATAGTGTTCCACTTCCGTCAGTTGTTAAAACTTGGTTTGCACTTCCATCACTTACATTTAATTGGTCAATACCAATCTGATTATCGTCTATATGTCTAGTTAAAATACTGTTAGAAGCAATTTTTGCAGAAGTAATACCATTATCTGCAACAGTTAGTCCACTAGTATAAGCCGCACTAATTTGTGTTGAGCCAATACTGTTATTTGGTATTTGTACTGAAGTAACAGAGTTTTGTGCTATCTCCGAACTACCAACAGCGTTTACAGCTATCTTTGCAGCTGTTACTGAGTTATCTGCTATTACTGACGAAGCTCCAGCTATTGTATATGCTGCTGACCCCATTAAGGAGTGAGAAGAACATTGATAGTAAAGTTGTGAAGGAGTAGAAGCTGTAACTGCTATTTCAACATATGCGCCACTATTACCTGCGCTTCCATTTACAGTTACTCCTGTTGTATATGCAGTAGTTTTATCTGCTTCTAAATAAAATCTAAAAGGGTGTCCAGAGTTAGTACTGTCTGAGTTATCGAATCTATAAGTATTTCCTGGTATAAGCGCAAGATAAGGAGATTCTAATCCATTTATGACATAACCGTTAGATGACCCACTTCCATGATTAGGGTGGGCTGATGTTTTGCCTGCTACTTTAACTGTAAAGATTTGTGTGCCGAAAGCGTTTACACCCTGAGGCGCAAATGCAAGTATCTGGTCAGCTGAACTGCCGTCTACATGCTTTCTTAGATAAAACTTACCGTCTTTGGTATTAATCGCAACCTCACCTAACTCTAAGTTAGATGTGGTAGGAATAGTACCCGCAGTATTACTTCTTTTTAATTTAACCGTTTGTGCCATATCTATGGTTCCTATTTATTTGCGTATATACGCAGGAATTAATTATTAAGTAAATGTACCTCCGTCAATAGTGTTACTCCAAACAATATTGTTTGAAGAACCGACTTGTAATATTTGTCCTACACCATTTGTAGAATCATAAGTGCCAAGTGGTAATCTTGAATAACCGCCATCAGCTCCATTTGCTCCAAATATTAAGTCACCATTAACAGTCTGTGATATACCTTTTATTCTTAATGCATCAGATACATTTGCTAATGTTTTATTATCGAAGCCGACATTCAGAGTATTACCGCTCTTAGTTAAAGCGTCCCCTGCTACAATTTGTCCTGCTCCTGAGAACTGTGTAAATGTTAGTGCTGTACTACCAACTGTAATAGAGCCTGTATTGGTTAATATATAACCATTTTGTGCGTTACTTGAACCTTCTTCAACAAATACAAATGCTAAAGATGAAACATCTCCTGATTGGAAATCACTAGCTCTTGTTGCCGCAGTTCCATCAGCATTAATAACATAAATACCATTTTCTGAACCTGTTGTTTGATTCTTTAATAGAACTCTATCGCCTTGTGCAAGTGTTACTCCATCAAGTGATTGACCTGCATCAAGAGTAGCTATTGCAGCATTAGCTGTAGAAGCTGCTCTTACTGAGTCTTTAACATCTAGTCCTTGTTTAACTGCATCGACATATTCTTTTGTTGCTAATGAGTTAGTACCAAATCCACTTCTGTCTTTGTATCCACCAGGTACTGTTACTGTTCCTGTTCCATGTGGACTTAAGTTAATATTATTATTACTTGCAGTTGTAGATATAGTTGCTCCGTCAAGAGTCAAATTATCAACTACTAGTGAAGCTAGTCCTGATAATGCTCCTCCTGTTAAAGAAGCTGTGCCATCAGATATAGTTGTAAATGTACCTGCTGCAGCACTTGAACCACCAATGATGGCTCCATCTATAGTTCCACCATTAATATCTGCAGTAGTAATAGTACCTAGGTCTGATATTGTTGCACTAGATAAATCTACTGTTCCTGTTGCTGTTAAGTTTGTAAAAGTACCTGCTCCAGCTGAAGAAGCTCCAATAGTTGTACCATCAATATTACCGCCATTAATATCAAAGTTTGAACCTTCTATCTCTACTGAGCCTGCTTCTAATTTCTTAGCAAGAGTTATTTTTTCTGCTGAGTTTGTAGAATCAAAAGTTAGGTAAGTTACATTATCGCCTGATGCGAAAGTTAACGCAGTTGCGCTATTATCTTTAAATTTAATTTCAGTTGCTTGAGTTCTTAGGTCTATAGTACCACCTGTGATATCTATATCTAAGTTTTGATTTGAACTAAGTACTAAGTCTCCAACTGCTGTGATTGATGTTCCATTAAGTGTTAAACTATCAACCAATAACTGGTCTATCTTACTGTTAGAATCTACTACGATTGCTGAACTTGCTGTTAGTGTACCAGCAGTATGGTCGAGCATATTTACATACAGTTCACCACCAATTATATCATTTGCACTACCGTCACCAATAAATAACTTACTTGAATTAAATGAATACGCTAACTCACCTTGTCCTAGGGCAGATGATGGTGCGGCGGTACTTGTACTTCTTTTTATTTTTATAGTTTGTGCCATCGTTTTTCCTTATTGACTACTAGAAATTTCCTCCATCTAGCGTGTCCATTGTCCCTGTTGCTTGTGCGAGTGGGACGAATTCAAAATTGTTAGATGAGGTTTCTCTGTATACTTTTAACTGGTCATCATCAGTATCATACCAAAGGTCACCTTCTCCTAAATTTGAACCTGTTGGGGTGTTTGGACCCCTAAAAAATTGGTCTGCTAATACTTCAAGAGCATTAGTCAGAGTTCCAGAAGGTATAGTATTATGCGCAGCCACTGTGACATTATCTGAAGTTGTTGCTGCAGATATAAAATCAAGTGATGTTGTTACTGTTGTTGAGGTATCAGTAATTGCTACACCTGCTGGAGTTGTTTCTTGAATTGTTACTACTATTGCCATTATCTCGTTACCTCAGGTGAGACTGTCACTTGTCCTTGAATAAGTCGTGTTACCACGCCCGAACTACTAGTTAATTCTAAATCATAAACATACATTCCCTCTTCGAGGGCTGCAGTTGAAGAAGCTGAAGCGCTAATAGATAAAATTCCTTGAGTAGCGTTAATTACAGCACAAGTAACGCTGAGTGCGACTGTTGCTGTGTCATATGTACTTCTTAATTGCATAGCAGCAGAATACCCCGTTAGATTCAGAGGCGAATTGTTTTCGGCAATACTCAACTGTCGATTGAAAGTTGCTCCTTGCTCTAATGTAAAATTGTATGTTCCTGCTCCCATTTATATATTTCTCCAATGTTAGTATTATACCAAAAAATTCCACCAAATGTCAAGTGTTATTTTCGTATGGTATGATTTTTAACCACCCACTACATACCTATGTAGCATTTAGATTATAATTTTTTTGTTGATATGTTTACTTGGGGTACTTGTCTTTTACAGCTTTGCACGCTAAATACCATTTACCAGTCTTTGCATCGGCCCCAAGTTTTCCATCGTCAATGTCATGCCATAGAGCATCTAATTGGTCGAGTATAAAAGGATAGTATTTTTTACGCTTATCGACTGTGTTATCAATATCTATATTTATATTCATATTGTTGAACTCCCTGCCTCTATATAGTTATTCCATATAAAGTATTTTCTTGCAGTTGGGTGTGTAATACTAATCAAAAATACACCCGCTTGTTTCATTGTTAAAGTTAAACTGCTGTCACTATTCATAGTTTGCACTATATCATTAGTGCCTATAGCTACTCTTGCTCCTTCTGGGACACCTGTAAGAGTAATTACCTCATCAACATTTACAAGAGTTTTATCTATTGTAATGTCCATTATATGTCTTTTTGTTACTCCATCTTCTGCGTCATTAATATAAAAGTGGTCGTTTGGAGTATCCTCAGATTCAACAAGTATATTTTTACAGCCTAATCCTGTAAAATGTTCAATAACTCCTGTATCATTACAAACGCCATTGTAAGCATATTGTATTTCTTTTTCAGAGTCATCTTGATAAAAAACTGTGTATTGTGCCATTATTTTCTCCTATAATTTTAATCCATTGTCTGGCGCTACTGTTATAATATATGCATAATAAATTGTAAGACCACTAAATTTTGTTTCCATACTTATACTAAAAATACTTTGGTTTGTTGATGTTTGTGCTCTTAGACCAAATTCATAACTTGAAATATAGAGATAACTACTATCAACTTCAAAATCAATTCCAAAGCTACATTGATTATTCATATCTTGAAACTCTACTGGCTCTTGAATACCTCCCTGAGATTCAAATCTACTAGAATTTGTAGTTGATGTTACTCTTCCAGGAGTAAGTGTTGTTACTCCATAGCTTCCTGACGGATAGCCGCTTGGATTTGTAAATATTTCATCAGAATAACACCACCTTAAAAATACTTGTGGTGCATATCCTAATCCATGGGCTATTCTTGTATCACTAGAACTTCCACTAGAATAAAGAGTACTAGGAGAGTTATGAGTATGTGAACTTCTAGCGGCTAACGAACCTTGGCCATATGAATGTAATCCAAAAGTAAAAAGAGAATTACTATCAAAAGATAAGGCATCTGATGAGTTTGCATCTTCTCCTGGTTTACTAACAAATAATCCATAGTCTCCAGCAGCTCGTTCTCCTAATACTACTCTTCTAGCCATTATAGTAAGAAAAAATCTCCCAAAGCTGTAACTTTAAAACTTTCACTAGTTTTCAAATAAGTTAATCCTCTATTTGTAAAAGTATTTGCTTTGCTCATTGTAATTGTAGACTGATTTGTTCTTTCAGCTAAAGAAACAGAATCTGCTCCAGTTGCAACAAATAAAGTATTTCCTTTATTTGTTGAAAGAGTAGTGCTGTCGCTAGTTATTGTTGCACTTACAGTACTACTTGCTGAGTTATCTTCATTTATATTTTTCTGCATTAAAAAATTACCAAGAAAAGTTGAGTCACTTGTAGTAAAAGCTAACTCTTTTACATTTGTTCCTGTACCTACATCAAACCCTGGTTTACTTACAAATAAACCATAATCTCCTGCACTATTTTCTCCTAATATTAATCTTTTTGCCATTCTAAAATCCCATAAATGTTGAGTTCATAAAACCATATCCTAAAGGTATATTTGATACAGCAACTTTTGCGTTTGTTATTGGTACGCCTCCTAAGTTTGATTTTGTTACTGTATAAAAAGTTCCATTATCCCTATAGAAAAATTTATCATTATTTGCTTCTCCACTTGACTTTCTAAACTCTAATCTTAAATTGTGCCCAAAATCATTTGAATTATTATCTGTCACATCTGATTTATAAACATCTACGCTGTTGCCATGAGTATTATATCTTTGATTTGTACTATTACTTGGATTGAAAGCTGCAACATCAGAAGCTGGGTGGTCTCCTGAATTTGCAGTAAAACAATAACTTCTTATAGTTTGTCTTGTGTTAACTGTTGTAGGAGCATACATACTATAACTATTATTTGTGCTAGAAACTGTGCTTCCTTCTGTACCTGAAAGAGCATAAAAAGCAGACATTCTGTACATCGCTGCAGTTTCTTTTATAGTTTCTGTAAAAATACTTGTCGATACCACACCAAGTCGTGAAACGTATCCACTTACACTACTATAAATTCCAGATGATGATGTTGAAAAATTAGTGATTGCATGAGATAAGTTTTGTCCTGTTGCATCTTCAAGTACTACACACAATCGATTATATTGTAGTTTTGTATTATTATGTGTTATATATCCTACATGACTATCAAAATTACTTCTAGTTCCAAGGCTATGATTAATTGTTGTTCCTAAGCTCTGAGTTCTTCCAAAATAAAGAGGTGCTTTAGCTGTGCTATCAAAGAGTAAATTTTTACCTGTTGCAGAGTCTACATCTTGTCCTTCTTTTGAAACTTTCAGACCATATGTACTTCCTGATAGATTTCCTAATCGTATTCTTTTGCCCATAATTAACTATCATATACCTCGATTCTAGGAGCAGTAGAAGTTGCATCTATCACTACTCTTGCTCCTGTGCTATTTCCTACTTTAAGCTGTCCTGCAGTTATAGTAGTGTTAAATTGAGCAGGTAAAGTTGTATCTGCATTTACAACATTTCCCAGACCTACATTATTTTTATCTAAACTAATTACACTAGCACTTATAGTTCCAGTTGTTATTCTTCCACCATCAATTGTTGTACTACCGCTTGCTCCTAAATCTGCTGCTACAAGAGGGTCTACACTACTGCTTCCATCTGTTAGTGTACCTCCACTAAATCTAACTACACCAGTAAAACTTGTTTGTTGTACAACATTGGTGTATGCTACACTAATAGTACTTGAATTTGCTGAAGATTCTGTTCCATAATATCTTACTGACCAGAAAAAGTTTGATGATGTTGCATCGTTTGTTCTTGGAGAGTTTCTCCAAACATTTGTAGTTCCAGAATCATTTATTCCTGTTCCAGAAACAACTCCTGTTGAGAAAGTATAAGTATTTCCACTTGGGGCAGAAGGGGCACCTGATGAAGTTTTTTCATAAAATAAGTATCCTTGAATTGTTCTCAAGCCAGGATTACCTGCGGCTCCATCTGCTCCGTCTGCTCCTGTAGCTCCCTGGTCTACGGTAACTACTGTTGTTGTATCTGTATAGGTATTATCTGCTCCTGCTTCTCTTTCCGCTGTTGTTGAAGTTACTGTTGCTGTTACTTGTACACTTGTATTAGTCCCCATATTAGTTGAGGAAAGCGTTCTTGAGTCTCCACTTCCTGTAAGTGTTACACTAGGACTTGTAGTAAAAACAGGACTTGCTGATAAATTATGTCGAGTTGCAGTAAATACTATATTTGAAGGGCCTGTAATTGTTCCCGCAGTATTTCTTTGAAAAGTTTGTGAATCTGCACTTAGTATTACATCATATAAACTACTTGGTATTACTGTTGTAGCACTTGCAGTTGCACTAAATCCTGAGAAAACAGTTTTGACAGTATTTCTACCACCACTTGTTACTATGACTCTCTTTCCGTGTCTTACCCAATAAAATCTTTGTACACCGTCTTGTCCTACAGCGTGGTCAAATGTTGTACCGTCTCCATCTACTGCGTGTAAAAATGTTCTAGCATTTTCATCATTTGTAGGGTGTGACCATATCTCTGTAAACATACTAGACCTTGCTAGCCCTGTTGCATTTGTCCAGCTAAGAGATATAACCCCAACAGCGCCCGCCGTAGCCTGCAGAGCTGACGGGGCATTAGGGGAAGCTACAATACCGCTTCTTTGGTCTTGACTGAGAATACTTGGTAATCTTGGTGAACTGATAGTATAGAAAGAATCATCATATTCTTCTGCAGTTATGTTTGCTGTACAATCTTCATTAAATGCTATATTTGTAATTCTAAAAATCTTTGGATTAGTTAGCTCACTAAAAAATCTATCATGTTCTATTGCTATGGTATCTCCTGCTAGTAATAGTAAAGATTTTGGTCCGAGTTTAAATGTGACTTTCATTCCAAATCTAGACTTTCTTAAATAGTTTTCTACATTTATCCTAGCATTGAAATAATTAGAAATTGCAGGTTGTGATAGATTACCAGATTTAATTACATTTTTATCTGCTTGTAAATAATTTGAATCATAAAAACTAACTGACCTGCCATTAAATTTATTTGCAGGGTCTATTACACTTCCACTAACAGTATTGAATGACTTTGAAGGGCCAGGGTCAGTTATTTTAAGAGGTCCAATTATATCTTCTTCACGAATATATCTTGGATTCTTTTCTACTCCTTTAGTATAGCCAGAATGACTACTTGCATTTGCTGATGTAATCTTTGTGCTTGTAATAGTATCTGTTTCCGTTTGGATTCTTAATACATATTTACCTGCTTCAAAAGATAACATTCCATTAAACTGTGTAAGGAATCCCTGTATATTAGAGAATACACTAGTTGCAGTATCTACAACTCCATTGCATTGATGTCTAGTTACATATCTTTGATGATGGTCGTCCCAGCCTAAATATCTCCAATATTTTACAAAGTCAGCATCATATAAACTATAATCAACAGGATTAATATAACCTCCTGTTGTACCAGATTCAGCCTGTCTACCAAGTGATATTGATGAACTTGTTCCTAACTTATAGATAGGATAGTTTGTTAAGTTATAAGTAGGCTCACTTGTAATATATCCTGCACTTGATACTCTAAAGTATCCGCCTCTTCCATATATCATATCCCCTACTTGATAATTATGACTACCGTTCATAAATGACTTAGTTGGTTTTCCAAAACATTCTTCAAATACTACACTAGTGCCTGATGAAGATGTTTTTACTCTACCCATCCATATTATACTATTAGAGTTAGAAGGTGCTGCACCATCTGAAGTTAATACATATCTATCTCCTGCAGTTACACTTGCACTACTAGATAAAGTAACAGTTTGAGTTCCTCTAGAATCACAAGTTCTAGCTGCTAATAAAAAGTCTGCTAATGAAATGTCAACATTAATATCTAAGTCTTTACCATAAGTTTTTGCACTCATGTAGTCTAAAAGTTGGATAGCTGGATTTATACTGACTCTTTTATCTTTGATTGCATTATCTTGTAGTATTTTATAAGTATCTCCAGCCTCAGGAAAGTATCCATTTTCATAACTATTCCAAGGTTGTCCTACAGTTGCAATCTTAGTTGCTCCATCATAGTCTACAATAGTTCTTAAAATAGTTTGTTTTTCTGTTGCTCCTTCTGCATTTGTAGCTGTTTTAGTTACTTCTATTTCTAAATTGTTGTATGCGTCATCGGTTGAAGAAGCTCCACTTGCTAATTGTATTTGGTCTGCTGAAGTAACGGTGGTTGTAGTCGTAGTATTATAGCCAGTTGAGTTACCATCTAGTCTAATTACATTGCTACCAACAGGCTCTCCTGTTAGGGTCATGCCGTAATATTGTTCATCTGCTCCACCATTTGCTTTTCGTAGGATAAGATGTCTTTTTAAACCCCCCCATAATTTTTTACTTACCCATGTTGCATATCCACCAGTAAAATTTAAATCAACTTTACTTGTGCCTGAAACAGTTGTTGTTGAAGTGCTTGTAACTGTTTGAGTCAAAGTAGTAGGTACAGTTCCTGTATGTTCTTCATGATTAAAAGTAAGCATAGTATAATTACTTGCTCCACTTTTTGTCATGTAGAATGAAGTTACTGTAGGAATACCATTACTATATCCTAAAGAAGGAGCTTCACTAAATCTAAATCTATATCTGTCTGTACCGTTCTCATCTTTAAATTTCCACTTATCTATAATTATTACATTTGAATTTAGAGTAGAATTATCGCTTGTCTTTTTAAGAGTTACTGTATCTCCTACATTATACTCTGCGTGATTAGTGCTAGGTGAGTAATAGCTATAGTCATAATTATAACATTCTATTAACTTTCCTCTAACAATATATTCTATTTCGGGAACTGTTGTTGCATCTTGTCCTATTTCACAGTCCATCATTACATATGCAGTATCTAGTAATCTGTGGTTTGGACTCCAATATTCTTCTCTTCCTGTGTAGTAATCTTGTTGTCTTTTAAATCCAGGACTAACTGCTATTTGAACTAGTGCATTATTTGCTTGTTGGTCTGGTTTTCCTGTGTGAACATCTAGTACAATATTATTAGGACTGGTAAGTTTTATAACTTGTTCATGCAAAGCTCCTAAAGTTCCTGAACTTTCACTTAGTGCGCTCGAATTACCAGAAGAAGAGTTTGCCGCTACATCTTCATAGTATCCATATCTTCTACTTTCATAGTCTCCATCATAATCATAACCATTTGGCCCACTACCTGCATAAGAATCTCCATACTCATAAGCTCTATTTGTACCTGATGCACGGCTTTGAGAACCAATTACATCTCCTCTGTCAGCTCTACCTTTACATAAAACCTCAATCTTATCCCTTGATGTTCCAGATGAAAAATTTCTATCATCAGAATCTTCTTTATTTAAACAAATAGTCGGATTTCCTTCAATATATAAGTCATATATACCAGCGATTTCTCCTTCGCAAAGAGCATATACGATAAATATGTTATTCGGGTCGTTTGATTTTGTATCTACAAAAACTGGTTTTGCAGAAATTTTTTGTACTCCGTATACTACAGGTAAGAATTTTGCTGAGAGTTCAAATGCGAGATTTGCATCTCTTTCCACTTCAACATCAACTTCATAGGTTTTAACTTTTGTTTTAAGTCCTCCCCATTTTTTCTTAACTTTTATCCTTTGTTCTTTTTCAATTGCTGTATAAGTTGCCAGCATATTTACTGTTTCTTGAGAGTGTAAGAAACCTAAATCAGAAGCATACTCTGGTTTTAGCGCTGCCTCAGGTTGAGACCTACCACTTGCATCAAGTGCTCTATGCACAGAATCATCTGTTATTCTTCCTTTTACTGCAGCAAAGTCTCCCCAATGACTTGTTAGTCTCCAATTTACAATTATGTCTTTTGTAGGGTCTTCTGTAATATCACAACCTGTAATAATACCCTTAAATATAAGAACACTTGCTCCAACTGTAGTTTGTGTTTCTGGGTCTAAAAATGCTTTATAAATAAATATTTCTCTATTTATAAATGACTTTAGTGCTGAGTCATTAATTTCAACAAGTGGTCCTTTTATTTCATCAGAAGCTTGTGTAATTGTTATAGACTGACCAGCACTTTCACTAGCAATATTATCATCTATCGCTGCTATTTGTAATACTCTACCATCTGTGCCTATACCTGTTATTCTTGCAAATTTATTTGAGTTAGTTCCTCCAGAGATTTTTATTTTATCTCCTTCTCTAAATCCTGCAGTATCAAATCTTAATCCTGTTCCTGTTGCTAAAGTTATTGTAGTAGAAGTTGTTGAAATAGATGTAGACGCTAAATTTATTGCCAAAGATTCTGCACTTAGTTTTAAGTTCATTCCTGTAGCTTTTGCTTGTATAGTTTCAGAATAAGACCCTACAGATAATACTTTATTTGCTATATATTCTTGGGCTCCATTAGAACCCCCATCTGTATTTAGACTTTGGTCATCAAAAGAAATATTTACGGAGGCGTCAGTAAGATAAGCATATCGTTTAGCATCAGTGCTGTATTTACCATTAGTTAAAACTGCACTAGGTCTTTCAAATTTTATTAAGTGTGCATAAGTAAAAGCCTCATTATTTATGAGCTTCTTTTTTAATGCTTCTGCTAAACTTCTTTCTGGCATTACTGTTGCGCCTCTTCAAGTGATAAAGAAAATTGAAAAAGATTGTTTGTGCCTAATGAATAGGCTTGAACATCTTCTTTTAAAACTACTCTCACTAGAGGTGCTGTGTAGTCAATAGTTGAACCAGATGCAACTGCTCTTTGTAAATGAGGAGTAAAATAAATTATTCTTTGGGTTGAACTTGGTTGGGAATGAACTGAAGTATTATAAGTTCCGTTACTCATAACTCGAGTTACTCTATATGCTTTTGTATGTAATGAATCATTACTATCAGTTATTGTAAACATATCTCCAGGTTTGGGTTGTGTTGTTTCTGTGCTGCTATGTCCTGCTTGTATCATAAATTCAGAACCTGCATTATATCCTGCGGCTGATGTTATTGTATTACTTCCTGCATAAGTGTTAAATGCAGAGTTTCTTGAAGTTAAGTGTTGTGGTAAAGGTACAAAGAAAGGATTTAGTTTACCTTTCTTTTGAAGTAAAAAAGAATATACAGGCTCAAAATCTTCTCTTGTTAAAGGATTATATGTGATTTCAAGTTCCCATCTATGTCCTGCTAATCCTCTGCTAATTACTCTTCCGCTATTAGTTCTAGTTGTAGTTACAGGAGCAATGCTTTTAAATTGAATACTAGCAAATCCAGGACCAGCAACACCTCCACTTCCTGTAGCGAGAGATTGCCCTGCATCTCCTATAGGAGTATTAGGGTTTGGTAATATATCTAAAAATTCAGTAAATGTTGCCATTATCCTCCTCCGCCACCGCCGTAGCTAGTATCTTCTACAGTCTCTAAGAAAGTTTCGCCATGGTCATTAGCTGCTCTTCTAATCATTGATATTATATTTCCTTGTTGTTCGTTTAACATATTTTGTACACTCACTCCATCTATCGCATTTATAGAGAAGTTTACATTTACTTCTCCGCCTCCAAGAGCTGAGTTCGGTATTACATCTACTGGTTGAGTTGGAGTAATTAGTTCAGGCCCTTTCTCTCCTACAAGTATTGAGCCTCCTTCTGCATAGTTTCTTCTACCGTAAGCAGCTGGTGTAAAGTTTGTAGCTGAACTTCCTACTCCTTTTGACCCTCTAAGATAGGCTAGTTCTCCTGCGCTTGCTCCTTGTGAAACATCGACTCTACTTTCTCTTTTTCCTACACTTAGAGTTGGAGTTGCCATTTCTCCATCAGGAGCAGTAAATCCATTGTATCTTTGTTTCTTAATTAAAGATACTTGTTTCATACCTAGAGCAGTTACCATAGCTGCAAGTATTAAACCTGGAAGACCTCCTGGGTCTGCTAACATTCTAACAGCTCCAGCTATTGTGTCCATAACTGCTGAAGCAATACGCATTTTTTTATCTCTTTCAAATGCTTCACGGTTAATTTTTTCTTTCTTCTTTTCCATCTCTCGAATCTTTTGTAAAGATTCTGCAGACTTACCGTCTCTTTTCTTTTCGGCAGCTATTTGGTCGTCTATCTGAGCCATGTTTGCTTTTGCTTCTGCCATAATCATTTGACCAAAAGCTGCTATTGAACTACCAACAGCTTCAAACTTACCTGCTATATCTCCGCTTGCTAGTGAGTCTACAACATTTAATATACTACCTGCAAAGTTAGCCATTGCAGCAGCAGACTCTCCTTCTGGCCCGTACTCTTTGAATTTATCTCCAAAGTCTGATAGAGTTCCTTGTGCAGTTTTTAAATGAGCTTGGAAGCCTGAAAGGTCAAGTAAGTTTAATCTAGCAAGTGCTTTTTGTAACTCTTCTATTCTTTTTACTTGTTCCTCAGTTGCTCCCTCAACACCTAATAAACCTTTAAGTTCACTTTCCAGAGCATCTTGGTCTGCAACCTTTGCATTAGTAAGAATATCCTCTCTTGCTGCCTCTCTTCTAACTCGTGCAGCTCCTGCATCTGCAGCCCTGTTTGCAATCTGTCCTGCTAATCCTCTATCCCTGCTAAATAAATCTGTATTATCTAAAGCTTTGATAAACTCTTCTGCCCCTACATTTGCAAATTTAAGTGCTATTGTTTCTCCAATAATATCTGCTCTAGCTTGAAGTTCTTCTGTTCCTACTATTGCATCAATATTCTCATTTATTGATTCTTGTACTGCTGTTGTATCTTTTCCTTCTAATTGTAAAACTTCTAGTCTTTTTTGTAAAGTTTTTAAAGTAGTTTGTCTTACTTGTTCTGCTACCTCTAGCTCTGCTTTTAAGATGTCAAATTTTGCTTGATTTATAGCTTGCTCTTCTTGCATCTTTTTCTGAGCATTTTCTCTATCTATTCTGAAAGCTTCTGCTTTAAGTTTAGCTTCATCTGCTGCATTTAAAGTAACAGTTCCTGATTCTCTAAACTTGGCTATTTGTGCTTCGAATTTAGCAGATTTTGCTTTCTCGTCATTTAGTGCTTTTTCTTCAGCAAGTATTTTTAGCTGTAACTGAGACTGTTCTATTGTTAAATTAAATTTTGCTGTTTCTTTTTTAATTTCATCATCAAGTAATGAATTTTTCTCTTGTTGTACTAGAGCGATTGCATTTAATAATTTGTTTTGGTCTGTTGACTTAATAAATATTTCATCTCGTTTTAATTCTTCAT
>MDTE01045707.1_pt1 | contig 14342 bp, 27 predicted proteins | sample 811231 | NCBI WGS metagenome assembly MDTE01 (sample SAMN05326651, study PRJNA326480) | marine metagenome | isolation source: seawater | place: Indian Ocean: Red Sea | collected 2010 | reverse complement strand
TGAAGGTATGCTGGTTGTGAGAAGTGAACTTACAAGTATGTGTTCACATCATCACCAGATAGTAAAAGGCGTAGCATACATTGGTATTATTGCTAGTGAGAAACTAATAGGTTTATCTAAATATAGTAGAATTGCACAATGGTGTGCTGAACGCGGAACATTGCAAGAAGAACTTGCTAATGATATTGTTAGAGAGATACAGAAAGCAACAGGCACACAAAACTTGGGTGTTTACATACAAGCAACACATGGTTGCGTAGAGAACAGAGGTGTAAAAGCACATAGCAGTCTTACACAAACTACTGTTCTTAAAGGAGCATTTAAAGATGATCCTGCAACTAAAAAAGAGTTTATGGATAATATAAAACTGCAACAACAATATGCATGTGACAAATGATAGAGACTAGAAACGCAACGAACACTTTGGTATTAAGTAAATCAGGTATAAACATTTGGAACATATCTGATTTACTATTGCAAAAGAAGTCTTTTGATTTCTTGCAAAAAAGATTTCCTATCAGTAGAGAAGAAATATTTGCAGTTATAGATTGTGTTGCAGATGTTAGAAGTAAACATGTTGCAGGAGATATTGAATTTAGAGACATTGGTGAAGAAGGTATGATTACTTTAGAAACAATTAGTCTCAGTGAAGGTATGTATTTTAATGTAATCAACTTTGCAAGAATATGGTATCCAGATATAGATGACTTAGATTTTTTATTTGAGAAAGGATTATCATACCTTCTAATTGAAATTTACACTGATATAAATAATAATGTTACAACATTTATGGATAGTGATTTGCATGATGTAATACATCAAGCAGTTAAGTTATCAGTCGGTTCTATAGATGACCCTAACTTTATACTATCAGGTTTACCAGTAAAAGAATATAACGAATTAAGATATGAAACAACCTAAACTAAGATATAGCGAAGCATTTTATAGTGTGCAAGGAGAAGGCAGATTTGTCGGTGTGCCTAGTGTATTTTTGAGAACATTCGGTTGTAATTTTGAATGTGCAGGGTTTGGTCAAGAAAGAGGAGAACTTATAGCCACTGATCAAATGCCTTATTATACAGATCCTAAAGCAGATAAAAATCACCCAGATGCATACAAAAGCATCGAAGAATTACCAGTCACTCCAATTGGATGTGATTCCAGTGCCAGTTGGGCAATGAAGTATAAGCATCTACAGATGACAAAGACTGTAGACGAAGTTATTGATCACATAACTTCGCTTCTTCCAAAAGGCACTTTCACTGGCCGACACGGTGAAGACATACACTTGGTGATCACAGGTGGTGAACCGCTACTAGGGTGGCAACGTGTTTGGCCAGCACTTATTGATGAATTACATCACGAGTATGGACTTGTGAATGTTACATTTGAAACAAATGGCTCGCAAAAGGTTCAAGATCAACTTATAGATTATTTTAACAATGAAGGCAAGAACATACATGTTACTTGGTCTACTTCTCCTAAACTTAGCATAAGCGGAGAAACTAGAGAAGATACATTGATGCCTGAATGTTTGGTTACAATGAATAAAGTTGAAAACAGTTATCTTTACAATAAATTTGTTGTAAGAGATATGATAGATTTTGATGAAGTTGATATCTATGTAGATGCATATAAGAAAGCAGGTGTAGAATTAGATTCTGTTTATTGTATGCCAGAAGGTGCAACTTTTGAGCAACAGACTTTAACAGAAAAGGATGTTGCAGAGGCTTGTATGCTTACAGGATACAAGTTTAGTCCAAGATTACACATTAACTTATTTGGTAATGCTTGGGGAACGTAGGAGAAAAAATGAATAAAATAAATATAGATATTAAAAGTCCATGGGCATTGTTGGCTACACTTATAATGGGTGCCGCTTTAATTACTGTGGTTGCACTTGCAAACGAAAAAGAAGATCCAGTAGTAGGTTATACACATGATGGCTTGCCTGTATATCAATCAGAAGTAGATGAAGCAGAAGCATTAGCACAGTTACAGTTGGATAGACTTTTAAATATTGACATAAAGGGCATACAGAAAGTAGACACTAATGTTTTAAACATCAATACCGTGGAACTTTTTGTTAAAGACAATGTTTACACAATTATTGTAGACGACTGTGGACTTAATGAAATAGATAATTTTCAATGGCAGACAAGAGGAGATGGCTCATTAGACATCGGCGACTTTGCTATTGTTAGACGTAACCCATTTAAGTATTTTGATAATCCAAACTTAGATTTAACTAAAGAACAGATAGAAGCAAAACTTAAAAATTGGGATATCGATCAGAGAGCATGTTTTATTGTAGCAATACAGAAAGCAGGTAAAATAGAAATAAAAACACCTGAAGTATCTTCGGAGGCTGTAAGGGGTTAATACAAAGGAGACACATGGCATTATATAAAGCAAGAACATCAGCAATCACACCTACTAGAAAATCTAGTTCTATAGGAAGAGGCGGTAGAGGTAGACGTGTAAAGATAAGTATGTCTACTATGAACAAACACAAAAAAAGATCGCACAAACGATATAGAGGCCAAGGTAGATGAATGTTGAAAGTGGAACATTTACCCACAAAGGCCATAGTGTAAGATTCTCTATTTTAGATAATGAATCTGTATTGGTAGAGGAAAAATTTGGTGAGTCACATGGATTGCCTAAAAAATTAGATATAGATAAGGCAATGGAATATCAACAACAAATAAAGGAGGTTGGATATGGCAAAGAAATCTAAACTACCTTTTAGTATGATGCCTGCCAGTTGGGGACTTAAAGGCAAGTCTCGAGCAATAGCAGAAGCAGAATACTATTACGAAGGAGAAGAATTAGAAAAAGCACTAGCGGCCATTGATGCTGAAACAGAAGATGAAAAGACTGTAGCAGAAATTGAGATTGATGTAAAGAATGGAAAGTTAAGTCAATCAGAGGCAGATAAAAAAATTGCAGAACTTAAGAGCGAACCTTGGGTGAATGTAAATAAAATGGGGATAAATCCTGAGAATGCAAAAGCAGGATTTATTGAATTGGATTGGAATGATCACTTTGTTGCTATGTTACATGATAATGGTTATACAGGAACCAATGACGAAGATGTAGTAAACAAATGGTTTAATGATGTTTGTAGAACTGTATTGATTCAAGAACGAGCAGACTTGGATTATGGACTACAAGAAGGACAGAGAGAAGATGTCGTCAGAACAAGCAACGTCGATAGAGACGAAGACGAAAATTAAATTAGCAGAGATATCTGCAAAGATAGATCAGTTAGTTGCAGAATCATGCAAAGAATTAACTTTTGAAGAAATAAATCATATTTTAGATAATTATGAAAAGTATCTCAAATACGACCTCAAAAGAAACTTTACAGAATTACGAGAAAAGAACTTGAAAGAATCGCCTTTTGATGCTATAATAAATGATGACTTGGGGATTAAATAGATATGGATAATAAAACTTATATATTAGTAGACAGTTTAAACATGTTCTTCCGTGCTAAACATGTCGGTGGTGGTAAAGATATTGACATGCGAGTAGGTATGGCAATGCATATAATGTTCAATAGTGTTAAAAAGGTTTGGAGAGACTTTGGTGGCTCTCATGTTGTATTTTGTTTAGAAGGTCGTAGTTGGCGTAAAGACTTTTACACTCCATACAAAGCAAACAGAAAGGTATTAAGAGATCAAAGAACACCTAAAGAGATGGAAGATGATGAATTGTTCTTTGAAGCATACAATGATTTTGTAGAATACTTAGACAGTAAGACAAATTGTAGTGTCATTCAACAACCTAATGCAGAAGCAGATGATTTAATTGCTACATGGATACAAGAACACCCAGAAGATAATCATGTTATTGTAAGCACAGACAGTGACTTTTATCAGTTGTTAGCACCTAATGTAACACAATACAATGGCACAACAGACCAAATTGTTAGTTTAGAAGGCTTTAAGAGTGCTAAAACAGGAGAGCCTATTATAGATAAAAAGACTGGTGAACCCAAGAAAGCAATAGATCCAGAGTTTGCATTGTTTGAAAAATGTGTCAGAGGTGACAGTTCAGATAATATCTTTAGTGCATATCCAGGTGCAAGACTTAAAGGCAGTCGTAATAAAACAGGTATTACAGAAGCATTTAACGACCGTGTAACAGGAGGTTTTGATTACAATAACTTTATGTTGCAACGTTGGGTTGATCACGAAGAACAAGAACATAGAGTCATAGATGACTTTGAAAGAAACAAAATCCTTATAGACCTAACTGCTCAACCAGATGAGATAAAAGCAGAGTCTAAAAGGATTATAAGTGAAGCGGTTAATAAAGAACCGGTTCCACAAGTAGGTATTCACTTTATGAAGTTTTGTGCGAAATGGAACTTGCAGAGAATGAGTGAAGCACCAAATGATTATGCGGAGTTTTTGAATGGACAACTTTGATAAAGCAGTTGAAAGACTCAAAGGAAATTGGCCATCTAATCCACATTGGATTTTTACTACGCCAGATAATGGAGAAACAGTTTTTAGAAATATGCGTTCTGATGTATGTCCTGAATGCTTTCGAGATTCACGAGGACAACCAGTAAAACAGTTATATTCTTTAAACGGTAAAGTAGTTGCTCAAGATGAGGACTATGGAAAACAGGAGACAGTATGAGTAAGAAACAAACAAAACTACAACAGATTACAGAAGAGGCTTGGTTAGTCAGAAAAGGTGATAAGAAACTTGGCATCCTAAATGAAGATGTGCAAGGTAGATATTTTTACATTACAGGAAAAACTGTAAAACTATTTGACGATGATCTAGAAACTGCTAAGTATTTTGGTAACGTAAATCTGTTTAATGAAACAATAAATGAGCCAACCACAAAGAAAGACTCTCTTTATATAAAAGGGCACTTGATAGAATACGATGAAGCGATTCCTATAGAAGTAACAGATGAAAGATATAGAGAAGACATTCCGCTTTATTTAAAAACAGAAAGCAGTGACGTATTATATGCGGCGGGTTGGTATGCTATCAATTTTGATAAAGCATGGAAACACGGACATGGTCCTAAACTACAAACATTAGAAACATATGGATTTGAAGGTCCATGGAAAACAGAAATGGAATGTAGGAAAGAACTTAAACGTTTGAATAAAGAGAAACGATTAAATGAGCAAGTTTAATGATCTAGTTGCTCATGTTACAAATTTAAAAAATTCAAATGTATCACAAGCAACACTAGACGTAGATTTTTTATACGAAGCAATCAGCGAAGTAGCACCACCTGTTACTAACAAGCCTATAACAGATGAAACTGGAAAAGTCATTAGTGTTGATGGTGGCAAATTCAGTGAATGATGGATACCGAACTACCTCCACAATGCGGATATAATTATGTATATCCTTTAAAATGGAGAACTGGTGGTTATGGTATAGGTCTCCATACAATAACAATTATAAACAAATTTGCCAAGCATAGGTGGGGTTGGTATTTTGAACCAAACAAAAATATGAATTATAATGATAACGATTGGTTCAAAAATCAAGAGTGTATAATAACATTTGAAGATAAATGGGACCTAACTCAAGCAAGGCTACAAATCAAAGATGTCTAAGAAAATACTTATTACAGGTGGATGTAGTTTTAGCGATAGTCACAAAGACCTAAACACATGGAATACATTTATAGAAGACGATTACGATGATGTATATCATACAGGCAAAGATGGTATAGGCAATGAATACATAAGTAGATTGATTACGAACAAACTTTTAAGTGTAATAGAAGATAATTGCCAAATCGATGTTGTGGTATTATGGAGTGGCATACATAGAAAGTTATATTTAACAAATAAAAATGAATATATCAATACTCAAATAATGCTAGACGAATCACAAAAACAGTTAGATTTAATTGCGAATCCTAGTAAAAATGACATAGATGAACTGTTTGAATCAAATGCAGGCCAACATCAAGATATTAACGGTAATGTTATTGAAGACAGTCAATATGCATACAACTACTTTTTACCCAGTTTAGAAAACTCTAGACTAGAAGAATACTATACAAAATTTACAAATGATGTAGATGATTGGGAAAGGACTGCTTGGACAATTTTAAATTTACAACAACTATGTGTTTCAAAGAATGTAAATTTTTATTATGGTTATTATGATAGTCAATTTGCAGAAATGTATCAAAAAACTCCAGACCATCTTGTTTGGATATTCCATGCTTTAGATCATGATAGATGCTTTTGTCCTAATGGTATGGTCGATTGGGTAAAAGAAAACTTTGTATCTAATAAAGGATTTACAATAGACGGATATCATCCATCACAAGTTGCACACAAACATTTTGCAAAGTCAGTAATACAACCATTTATTAAAAATTCTAAATAAATATAATTATGAAAGTAGAAATATACAGCAAGCCTCAATGTCCATATTGCGATATGGCAAAACGCCTAGCAGAGCAAAAAGGATACGACCTTACTTACAAGATGTTAGACGAGGATTTTGATAGAGAAACTTTGATGGAAACTTTCCCTGGTGCTAGAACCTTCCCCCAAATCATTGTCAACGATGATAAAATAGGCGGTTATCAAGAGTTTAAAGCATTGGTAGACTCACTGGATTAACAGGTGTTTTAATCACTAAAAAGTGATAAATATATGTGTAATGGAGACATACACATGAGTAGACCAAAACCAGAAATTTTACTAGAATTAGTAAATAAAACTAATTATAAATCCGAACAAGTTTTAAGTGCGGATGCAATATATAGTGTTTTTTATCAAGGCAAACCTATTAACCTTAGAATACTAAATACATTAGTAAGTTACCCAGGCCCTAAATACAAGAAAGTTTCTTTTTCTAATCCTGGACATGCTTTTAACCTTGCTGAAAGATTGAACGATTGTTTCTCTTCAGATGAATTTAAAGTTATTAAATTAACGCAAGGCGAAGAAGTAACGGAAGATGATATCAAAAAATGAACCCTTACAATACCAAATTATCAATTGGTTAGACAATCGCTTAACTAGATCAATAAAAGGATATACTGAATGCAATTTGCAAGACAAATGCTTTCGAGTGTTCTCTAACTTTAGAATAGATAACGACAAACCTGTAGGTATCAAACTAACAAGGTTTGGGAATAGCATTATGGGTAGATATTTTGATAAGTATGACTATGAAAATGAATGCTTATTAAATGGCAAAGTATTACTCAAACTTGATGAAGCAATGACTTGGCCATATTATGTAAACAATAAGAAAGTAGTTTTTTACAGTCAGGAAGATAGTGCATGGTTCAGATTAAATGGTTCTAAATTAGAAAATTACATAGATATAATATAATGTTTGAGTATGTAGAAAACTTTTTATCACCACACATAATTGCCAAATTCGACAAATATTGTGCATTGAATGAAGCAGATACGTCGTCTGATTATGCATGGAATCCTGCATTTACAAAAGATAACGACAATGTGGAATGCTTTACACAAAAGCCAACAGATAATGAACTATGGCTTTTAAGAGATGACATTTATCATAACAAAGACAATCCTTTATATCAGAATAAAATAGTAAGAAACATGGATTGTGCTATACAGAAATATCCCCAAGGTGCTGTTTTAAACGCACACAAAGATAGATGTGTAGGCTCCATAACTGTATTTTTAAATAAAGAATGGAACAAAGATGACGGAGGTATGTTTCATTGGGTAGATGATGATGCCGAAGGTAATGGTTATTGTGTATTACCAAAGTATAATTGTGCTATCATCAATACACCTCCTAAAGATCACGACAACAAAAATATATTAGGCCAAACACATTGGGTAACTGAGGTATTAAGAGCAGACCCAAGATGTTGCATTCAGATGTTTATATGGGGCGAGGGAGATGCTAACAATACCCTATATCAAGAGGCAAACACATGATAAAGGTTGTTAAGAACGTCTTAGACGTCGCGTATGCAACAGAGTTATATAAAAAGTGTGTTGACCTACCTTACCAACAATCCAGCACAGAACTTTGGTCAAATTTATTGACAGCAAATAAAAATGCACCTGAGATTCTTTTAAACAAATTAGATACAATAGACCATGATCGTATAACAGGCATAATGGAACAGTATTTTGGAAAATTTAATACTGCATATCTGACTGTTCAACGTTGGGAGAAAGGTTGTTATATACCATGGCACAACGACAAAAAGTATGATTTCAGTGCAACAATATACCTAAATCCTGAATGGGATGAATCCGATGGAGGCCAGTTTGTTTATGCTAAAGGAGATGATCTATTTGGTTTGAATCATTCTTACACGCCTCAATTCAATACAGCAGTCATGCTCAAACAGGGCCACTTTCATTGTGTCTCACCTATAAGCACGTCAGAAAAAACCAGAGTTACTATACAATTTTTTGCACATAAAGGTTGACACAAACTTCTTTTCTGCTATAATTATATCATAATAAAAATTAGGAGTAATTATGTCAGATCCATATACTTTCGAATACGATCACAGGTTTAGTTTTACATCAAACTTCATAAATTGGTATCAAGTAAACTGTGAAGAAAGAAGTGCATACAATGAAAAACTATATTCTGAGAACGAAGGATTAGATGTTTTTCGTGAAATGTATGGTGAATTTGAAAAAAATGGTTGACAAATCCTATATAGGTGCTATTATATATACATAGTTAGGTAAAAGGAGTAACAAATGGAAACATTACAAGTAAGACCCGCAGAAGTCAAACCTATTATTCTGCGATCAATGAAAGCAAACAGACCGATCTTTATCTGGGGTGCACCTGGTATTGGTAAGTCTGAACTTGTTCAAGGCATTGTTGACTCAGGTGAGTTAGGTAATGCATTTATGATAGACTTGAGACTGGCACTTATGGAGCCAACTGATCTACGAGGCTATCCTTTTAGAAACCCTGAAACAAACACAATGGAGTGGGCACCAGCGGCAGATCTTCCTACAGAAGAACTTGCTAAAGAGTTCGACACTATTGTATTGTTTTTAGATGAATTGAACTCAGCACCTCCAAGTGTGCAGGCCGCGGCCTATCAATTAGTTCTTAACAAGAAGATTGGTCAATACAATTTGCCAAACAATGTAAGAATTGTTGCGGCAGGTAACCGTGAGACTGATAGGGGTGTTACATTTAGAATGCCAAGTCCTTTGGCAAACAGATTTAGACACATTAACATGGATGTAAACTTTGAAGATTGGCAACAATGGGCAATCAACAATGATGTTCATCCTGATGTTATTGGTTACCTTAGTTTTGCGAAGCAGGACTTGTTTAACTTCGATCCGAAGACAAGTTCACAAGCATTCGCAACACCTAGGTCGTGGACATTTACCTCAGATATTTTGAAGGTAGATGGTTTTGAAGATGCATCTGGTAGAGAGCAAAAGGCAGAAATTGCTGGTGCTATTGGTGAGGGTATGGCAATCAAGTTCATTGAACACAGAAAGATTGCTAGTAACTTGCCTAATCCTACAGATGTCATCGAAGGCAAAGTGAAAACACTAGACAACAAGATATCAGAAGAGATATCTGCAAAATACAGTTTGGTTGTTAGTATTGCATATGAACTCAACGACATCTACAAAGAAACAGGTGTTGATGACAAGTTCAGCAAAATGCTTAACAATACTGTAAGGTTTAGTTTTGATAACTTTGAGCCTGAAATGGTAGTGTTCTTGTTCAAGACAATCATGAAAGATTACAAAATTACTTTCAATGTCAGAACAACACTTGACAAAGATCTTAAAGATACATTCTCAGAGAGGTATGTAAAGTATATCACCTAAGGGAGAAGGTGCAAGTTTAAATCCTTGTGCGCCTACCTATGTTACTCCCTACCTAAGCACAAGGTGAGTGCCCTGGAAACAGGGCACTTTTTTTATCTACAGTAAGGAAACAAAATGACATATTGGGACTACGATATCACTATGACAAAAAATGGTATTGAATTCGATGAAGAGATTAAGTTGCAAAGCCTAAAGAAATATCATGACTTTAATGAAGGTGATTTATTTCTTTTGGTAGTGTTGAACGGAAAGGTATGTTTGATTAAAAAGAATGAAGAGTAGGTTACCTACTCACAGAATCTCCCGATAGTTCAACTGGATAGAACAACGGCCTTCTAAGCCGTAGGTTGTAGGTTCGAATCCTACTCGGGAGGCCAATTTGGGGTATGGCTTGCACAACACAGGCCTCAACCGGATGCTTGGAACATGCAAAACCTGTTACCCTGCCCCTCCCCAATTGGGCCTATAGCATAATTGGTTAATGCACCCGACTCATAATCGGTAGACTCTAGGTTCAAGTCCTAGTAGGCCCACCAAAAAAAATGCCCTCTGTTGAGGGCATTAACATTTATTCTTGGTTTGGATTTGGATCTTCAACCGGTGCGTCTGCTGGTGCATCTGCTGGTGCGTCATCATAATGAACTTCATCATGTGGTGGCATATCTGCAGGTGCTTCTTCAACTGGTGCTTCAATAGGTGCTTCTTCAACTGGTGCTTCTGCATGATGCTCCTGTAAAGGACTCATAGGTTCTTCAACTGGTGCTTCTTCTACTGGTGCTACTTCAACTGGTGCTTCTTCAACTGGTGCTTCTGCTACAAATTCTTCAACTGGATGAACATTTTCTTGATCGCACATTTCTTGTGGAACGTATGCCCATGCCATTTGTTGTTCGTTGGCTACAGATGCCTGGTGATCCATCAACTCATTATAAAGGTCACGGACACTTTTTCTTTTATCGAGTTCGAGACCCATTGCTCGACCTTCAAGTTCCATCATATCCTTGACTTCTTTTTCCATACTAGATGCTTGATGATGTAAATCTTCAACCATCTGTATCATTGATTCTGAATAATACATTTTAATCTCCTGTTCTATGTATTTAAGTTGTTGTATTTATTGGGATTTTTTGTGTGATGTGGACCAATTGTATGTGTCACTGTAAGTATATTTATCCTAAAATACGGTTGACAGATGCCATTTAGATGCTATAATATATATATTAGTTAGGAGATTAGGTAACAATATGTCAGACACTTTAGAAGCAAGGCAAGAATCCGCAAAAGATAGGGTAGCAAAGCCTATCACAGAAATTCCAGAAACAACTCTTTCTAATGCAGAAATAGAAGATCGTCTTATTAAAGCAAGAATTGAAATGCTTATGTCAGCACCTTTCTTTGGTAATCTTGCTACTAGACTTATATTAAAAGACGCAACTGAATGGTGCCCTACTGCCGCTACTGACGGCAAGTATTTTTATTACAACAAACATTTTGTAGCCGCTTTGAGTGACGGTGAAGTTGTGTTTTTAATGGGGCATGAAATTTTGCATTGTGTTTATGATCACTTTGATGTTGATCGTAGAGGTGATAGAGATCCAAGGTTGTGGAATATTGCAAATGACTATGTTATAAATGCTGACCTAATTGATGCTAACATAGGAGAACAAATTAAGTTAGTTGAAATATGTTTTGATTGGAAATACAGAGGCCAAGTATCTGAAGAGATATATGATGATTTATTTAAACAGGCTGAAGAAGAAGGCCGTGTTATTAACGTTGAGCCTTTGGATATACATTTAGATAGAACAGAAGGGGACGATGAGGGTGCAGGTGAAAACCAAGGCGAAGGCAATACAGATGATGAGTCTGGTCCTGCAAAATATACTGCTGAAGAAAAAGAAAAGATACAACAAGAATTTCAGAATGCAGTGATGCAATCAGCCAAGGCGGCTGGTGCTGGTAACTTACCAGGTGGTGTTAAGAAGATGTTAGACAAACTTCTTAATCCTCAACTTGATTGGAGAGAATTACTTGCAATGCAAATCCAAAGTGTAGTTAGAAGTGATTACACAATGATGAATCCTAGCAGAAAAGGATTAAGCGAAGGCTTTTACTTGCCTGGTATGGACAGAGAAACCACAATTGATATTGTTGCCGCACTTGATATGTCTGGTAGTATTTTTGATGATATGGCTATGGACTTCTTGAGTGAGTTCAAAGGTATTATGGATCAATACACAGACTTTAATATACATCTTGTATGTTTCGACACTGAAGTTCATAACCCGCAAGTGTTCACACAAAATAATATGGAAGAGTTTATGGACTATGAACTTGCTGGTGGCGGTGGCACAGACTTTGATTGTGTTTACAATTGGATGAAAGAAGAAGGCATTCAACCTAAGAAGTTGGTTATGTTTACTGATGGTTATCCATGGGATAGTTGGGGCGATGAGTCATACTGTGATGCATTGTTTATTGTGCATGGCGGAGGTTATGGCGGACGTTCACCTGAGGCTCCATTTGGTATAACAGTTCCTTACACTAGAGAGCAGTCAGGCTTACAAGGATGATTACTATAACTAGTAATAAAATTCTAACAAAGGCTCAGTTAGAAATGCTTAATGGCAACGAAACATATATGAAAATGCTTTCGAATAAATTAAGTATTTCTGAATTTAGAACCGAAGGCAAAGAGTTAGAAGCAATGTATGACTGTTTGAATCACACCCAAGGTTTTGTTTATTACGAATTAGAAAACGTATATGGACATGGAACCTTAGAAATCCTATTCGAAAATCCTATCGATATGGAGAACTACAAAGTAAATATATCTACAATACTTGGATTAGATAAATTATCTAAATAATTAACCATTTTTTTATAGCAGTAATTAAAACATCTGTTAAATAGTATTGTTAATTAAAAGGAGGCCAAAGTGGCAAAACAAGATAACGTAAACGAAGAAGCGGTGAACGAAGAAGCCGTTAGTGAAGAAGCAAGTGGGGAGCAGGCTGTTCCTGAGAGTATCGGTCTTAACGAATTGGCCGTTCTTGCACAAATAGTTGACCTTGCAACTCAAAGAGGTGCCTTTAGAGCAAACGAACTTACCCAAGTGGGCCAAGTTTATGATAAACTTAATGCATTTTTAAGTTACATCAAAGAGCAACAAGAAGCACAGGCAGAAGCACAGGCTGAAGCAGACGAGGTTGTAGAGGATAACGCAGGAGAATAATATGGCAGAAGTAATGAAACATGTCGGCAAAGTAGGTGAGAAACCAGTTGTCGTAGTATTTAGGGAAGTCCCTAACGAACCAGACAATGCTCTAATTGTTGAAACAGGAACATTAGAACCAGATCAGCATGATGCACTAATGAATGTAATTCAAAGTCCTGAGGCACAGGAAAGCAATAATGTCAGCGAAGTATTACATAGAAGAACTTTCCCAGATGGTTCTAATATGTTGACTTCATTGCACTATTCAAAGAAAATTACTAAAGTTCCTGTAAATTTAGTTTCTTTGACACCTACACCATCACAGGCTGTAGCACTTGAAGAAGTAAATGCAGAAATTAGAAAAATTGAAGCAGGTAGTAATCCACCACTTAATACTGAAGTGGACCCAGCAACATTAGAAACAGATCCGGCTTTAGCGGCAGAGCAAAGTGCTCCAGTTTCAAGTGATGATCCTCTAGAAGTTGCTAAAGGAATATTACAACAGGCAATGCTAATGGAAGAAGATGTAAAAGCAATGCAAAGAGATATAGATCTTAAAAAAGCAGAAGCATACAACATGGCGCCAGAATTGCAACCTAAGAAAGGTCCTGGCAGACCTAAAAAATTAGTCTAAGTCAGACAGCATGTCCAATAAAGAAACCAAGATTGTAGTCTTGGGAAAATCTACTAGTGTGAGCAAAGACTCCAAACGTAGAGAAATACTCAAAGATCTAGATGCTTCTGATGTTCCAAAAGAGTTTATAGAAGTCATCAAAGTATATCTATCCGATGGAGAAATCATACCTTTTGAGGTAAATGACATAGTAGAAACTTTTTCTTTAGATCAATTAAAAGAATTCTTGCAAGAACGTAAGATAAATCACAAGGTAGATTTAGTCGAAATTTACCTAGACATGGACTTAATTTTTACAAAATTAGAGTCTACAACTAACAATATATTCAAAAATCACTTCGAAAACTAATAAAAAGCGGTTGACAAATACCTAAAATTTGCTATACTATTATACATAGTAAGATAATTAGGTAGGAGTAATTATGCAAACATTAGTAATTCAAACCCAGCACAAAGAAAATTATGGTGCTCATAATTGGGATGGAAAGGGCGAATGTCCTCAGCATTGGAAGTTTAAAGGTGGTAACACTTATTTTGTTACTGACTTAACTTCAAAGCAGATCAACAAGATCGCACAGGGAGGTATTCCTACTTTAGAAAAACTTATTGAATTTAAGAACGAGGCTTTCGAAGAATATATTTTGTATTGGGAGATACGTGA
>MDTE01046047.1_pt1 | contig 14346 bp, 24 predicted proteins | sample 811231 | NCBI WGS metagenome assembly MDTE01 (sample SAMN05326651, study PRJNA326480) | marine metagenome | isolation source: seawater | place: Indian Ocean: Red Sea | collected 2010 | reverse complement strand
CGTCGTAGCCGATGTTTGGTACGTCGCACCCATCCTTCTTCTTCCCGCTGCATGTGAACGCATGACCATCGCGGGCATTGCGAACACCGAGCAGTGATCCACAGCTTCCGCAATACGTTCTCTTCTCAAAAAGGTTGTGGCGATGCCTGCCGTTGGGCGTGTCTTTCTTGTTCCTCGACCGCAGCGCGATCTGAACGTCTTCAAATTCCTTGGGGGTGATGATCGCGGGGTAGACGCCTTTGTCTGGCTCCCCTACACGCTTGTTGTTGTTGGTGTTCTGACGCCAACCCAGGACAGTGACGCTTCTGAGAATGGCGTCTAGGTCTCCCTTAGTGATGGGCTCATTGCTCTCGGCTTGAGTGACGCCCATAGCCCTCAGCTCTCTGGCAACTCGCGCAGTGCCCATCTCCAAGGCGAGCTTGAACGCACGTTGCACCCAGGCGATCTCCTCCTCCAGAAGAACCCAGTCACCGTTGGGAGCTACATCAAGCCAGCGCGGATAACCAGGCTTGTCTGGGCACTCGCTCCTGGGCTTGAACCTGTAGTTGCCGAAGATTGCGGACTTGCCTCCGTTTGCGTTTGCAGCAATCTGATCTCTGCGCCATTGACGAGCGCCCAGGGTGCGATCTCGCTTCTCACGCCACTCACGATGTGAATTGGATGCTGCTCCAACGATTTGGTGGACAGTGCCTCCCGTCTCATCAAGCGATCGGAGGATTTGATTTCCAAAGTCGCAGAAGCTGACACCAAGCCCTGCCGCGAAGATATCCAGCATGAGCTGCATGCAGCCCTGCATGTCGTCCCGACTAAGGCGAGAAAAAGTTTCAACAACAAGAACCGTTCCAGGGGCAACCTTCCCTTTCTGAGCGTCTTTAAGGAACTGCCCAAGCAATCCAAATTTGACGTTCTTCTTCCCGCTGATCATTTCCTTGATCACGCGGACCTCATAGTCAGGATGTTCGCGTTTCCACCTGGCTAGAGCTTCGTCCTGCCGACTGAAGCCAGAGCGATCCTCTTCACCCTGTTTGTTGGTGCTCAACCGCTGGTAGTTGATCGCCAGCTTGGGCACCGATACAGCCTGCAGATTTTGAGCGTTCAGGCGCGACAACAGCGGATTCCAGATCCCTTGCAGTCACTACGTTATTGGACGTGTCAACTCTGTTAAGTGGGTGTTGACCCAGTTGATAACGCCGGTGTCGACATCGGCCAATTGGAACAACGTTGGAGTCTTGGGGTTCCTGGCACCTCCATCGACACAAATCACATCGGCCATCCGCCAAGCCCCATCCGTGTCAGTGACGATCACGGTCATTCCCGACTTGACGCGCAGAAAAACCGGATCCGACGTGGGCGCCGAAACGTCGCTCCGATGGTCAACCCCCATGCCCCCTTGCGCTAATACATTAGTACTGCCAAAGAAACGTCAGCCATTGCTGTCATCGCACCGGTGGTTTGCGCCGCCGCGTGCCCGTGCTGAACACGGGCCGGGTGGATGACCCAGCTTTTTTGTGCCTATTGGCCTGGAGGTGTTCAGAGGACTCCCAGAGGTCCTTTCTTCTTCTTGCAGTAGCCAGCACCAATGTTCACCCAACCTGATAGGCAAGCTTTGCCATTGGTTGGGGCTACTTCGTAATAAATCGGAGAGACACACGTCGTCCCAAGGGTGTTCACTTAACCCAGAGGGCACTGATCATGACCTTCAGCCTTGGGGATCTCCTTCTGAGCCAAAGCAGGAGCAGATGTGGAGGCAAGCAGTAGGCAGCCAGCAAGAAGGGCCTTCATCGCGATCAGACGAAGAAAACATTGCCACCTGGGTTTAGCCGATGCTGAAAGGCTTGCCTACTGCTCTTGAATCACAACAGCCACCAGCCCAACAGCAAGCCAAGAATCAGGCCCTTCAACCAGGCCAAGGCAGTCATCTGATACTCAGACAGTCCGAACTTCCCCTTGATCCAGAAGAAGACCTTTTTATCTGCGAACAAGAGAGCACGGACAGGCTCCCAAACGACAAGGCCATCACGACGCCAGTTCATCAGCTCTCCTGATCAGTGGAGTGCACATAACAGGTTTAGGGAGATAGGGATCAGATTTCAACAACATTGGTGCGACTCACATCGCTTCAAGGGTCTGCACAGTTGACTCCCTTGAGGAGCCGGTAGCGGCATTGCATCCCTTTCGCTCAACGAAATGCAACTCCGCCTGTTAAGCCAACCAAGGATTTGTAACGAGCAGAACCTTTTGTCTCATTGTCCCTGGACGGGACTCGATTCGCGACCTATCTGTTGGATTAGCAGGGTTGGGTCCATGAAAGCGACAAAACTCACCACCGCTCCAGAGGGCTTTGAGTACTACAGGATTTGCGACCGAGAAGGTGTCTGCCAAGTCGTCAGAGGCATGTGGGCAGCACAGCACCTCACAGAGGACATCCGTGAGCTGAGCGCCACCAAGACAAAGTATTCAGAGGATTGGGTTTAGAGAGCTGAACCACAGCCATCCTTGGCGCAGGCAAGCCGCCGCCTGAGCGGGACCGGCTCACCATTGGGCATCTCCCGACAATTTTTAAAGGATCGGCCGACTTGTATCAGAAAAATCAAAACCAGAGGTTTAGCATCAAGCTATACCTTCTCTATGTAAATACCTGAAGTTAGACAATAGAAATAGCGATTAACTTCCTGGGCCACTCTTCTGCAGCTATGGCATTGGATCCCGCCGGGAAAGCTCGTATCGTCACTTCAGAAGAGCTGTCGGCCTGGTTCAACGAGCGGGTGGATCAACTCACAAAGGACAAGCGCTGGCTGGATGCCAAAGCACTCGTCAGGGAGTTCTTTCTTCAAGGACCTTCATGCCCCTGAGGCTGTCGGCGAAGAGACAGAGGCCGTCTGAAGAAGACGGGGAACTTCGGTAGACCGAGCAAACGGTGAGCGCATGTTGACCCTGCAGGCCTAAGGGGGATCTTCTCAGAGGAGTCAAGGACCACAAGGACTCTTCCCCGCACTATTCGTTGTGACAACGTGGGCTAGCGGTTCATGGGTCAGTCGTGACTGCCTCGATTTTTCCCCGCTCTCCAGACTCCAGTGATGCGGAATAAGGTTCTCGCCACCACCATTCACATGAGGTCCTTAGCCCTGGCTCTTTGGTGGATCCCCGTCAATGATTTGAGCCATAACCAGAACCAGGCCAGTGATTGGCAGCACCAAAAGATGCATGACAAGTGGCCCACCAAAAGGTCGAGGAGTGAAACAACGCTGGTCTGACTCCCTGCATCGCCAATAGGGAGTCAGTGCAGTGACCAGCGCCCAATGGTCAACGGAACAACCATTGGAAAGAAGGAGCCTTCGTCTGCACCTTCCTGTTCCACCATGGCTTTAACGAAAGTGGCCAGGGGTACCAATGACGCGACGAGACTGCACAAATGATTAACCCCAATGTTGCGGTACTGAATCAAATCGTCAGAGCACAGTACTCGCGATCTGCTCCTTACTCAGTGGCCTGCATCAACCGCACAGCGCCATAGACCAGAACCATCACACCAACAATTGCCAGGCAGGCTGCAGCAGTCAGGAACAGTGTATTGAGCATCAAACCCTCCCTGTATCTGACCTTGGTCTAAAGCTGCGGCGCAGCAATAGGGAGAGGGTCAACCGACCTGTTTGGTTCGCTTTCCCGCCGGGATAAAAAAAGAAGATTGTTGCCTGCACTCACACCCGCAAGGCCACAGGCAAGGCTTCACCGGAATCACGCCCGTAACCATCAGGATCACCGGCCGAGGGGCATGGCTTCAGATCCACCAAGAGTTCTGCCTTTGGTCGCCAGGTCGTACATCTCCTGGTGAATGTTGTCAGATTCTTTGCTGAACCAATTGGCCAACTCAGGCTGCTCAATCTTTTTGGGGCCAAGATCAATGAATGAATACTCCAGCGTGATGAAGTCACCACCAACCGTGCGATAACCAAGCTCAAGAAGCATCTGGCCGCTGGCAGATGGAGGTTCAATCTGTGCTTGCGTTGCGTTAAGGCCGAGCTCCACCACTTTGCTCGCGACAGTTCCATCACCGGATGCATCCCTGATTCTGATCATCAAGACTGATCCTTTGCTTTGCCTCAGCAAGAGCTGAGTTTGCTTCCTCAAAATCCATTGACATCCAATGGTATTGGAGTGGACCAAAGTCTTAAAAAATGAGAGATCTTCCTTCAGATCCGGGGTGTTTTTGTGCTGCTTGAGCAAACCGAGTTTTGAGAGCAGCCACTTCATCGCATCGTTGTTAAACGACACAGTGCATAGCCCATTACTGGGCTAGCGCGAGAGATTCTTTTCAACGCTTAACTTAAGTATCCGTTGTTACCAAGAAGTCTGGACGAATGACATTGTTGAAGCGTGAATGACGTAAAAACCACACAAAAACGATGAAAGCCATGACAGAGGGAGGTTCACCAGCACGATCAATCGCTCAAGCAGACTTGCTTGCCAGACCCCACTGTGCGAAAGCAAGAACGTGTGCTTTTCAACGCGCAGCCTCTACCTCGCCGAAGAGCAGCTGGAGGCGATGGAGCTGGGCTCCAAGGGTTATCTGTGACGCGTCCTGGCTTCAAAGACCTAGGCCGGGACACGGATCCAGGACAGCGGCAACTGCAGGCTCCCCTAATAGCCAATTCAGCCGTTCTGCCGAGGTCAATCGAGCGTCTATCTCGTCTGTATCAGTCGCGACCATCGCCTGCATCGACTGAAATTTTTGGCGGATCAGAACATCTTCAGAAATTCCAAGACAAGCCTGCTGAACGGCCTCATCATTGGAGCCTCAGTTGCCTGCACACCTGATGGGGTGCTGAGCAGCACAGGGAGAGCGACCCTGGTGCTGGCAGAAGAGTTTCCCCTTTGAGAGCGATCAATGGGGAAATCCCTCTGTGACCCAAAACTGTAGAAATTCAGTGCATCAGGCGCAAATCAGCGTGTCGTTGCGAACGTGTTTATACGGATACCGCATCGCTCGGGGAGGATTCGTTTCTCCCCGCGGTTCCGTGGCTCCACATCGTTAAGTCGCAGCTTGGTTGACGGTCAGCCATCGCGGCAGAAGGAGCTGCTCGAAAATGCCGGCCACGCCCCTCCACACCAATCGATTCAATACGTACTAGATGAGCAAATCATGAAAGAAATATAATTACCTATTTGAGATATTTAAAGCTGTGAAATCAAACAAGTAATCAAGTGCTTAAGTCGTGCCGTTATTTCATGGAGGACAGTATGCACAGCCAGAAGAACTCCCCGGCCTGCTTTTTGCGCTGGTCTGTGAGCAAAGTGGCTGACAGGCTCTATGCCGTTGCGGCAACGGTTGATGGAAAGGAATACGACTTTGTCGGCAATTTCAAAAACGTTCGAGAAGCGCAACAAGCAGGCCGCCGCTACGCCGAAGACTTGGTTCACAACTCCATGGCAGGTGGCCGCTTAGCTCTTAAGCAACTGCCTTTAAGTGCATAACCAAGCCCCAGTACCGCACCACCCAAAACCACCGGTGCCACAGTCTCGGCGAAGGAAACACGATGCTGAACAATAGGCTGGTGGCTTTGTTCAGCGCCCCTGCGCTGATTCTCAGGAACTGTGGCGTGATCTAATCCCGAAGCGACAGCTTGGCCAACAAACCAAGTGAACCCATACGCAATCACACGCCATCAAGGCAGGCATCGCTGCCCTTCAGCGGGATCGATATCGACATCATCAATGCAGGCTTGTTGATCCACCTGGCACAACAGCTGCATCAGGTTCTGTCGATCAAGAGCTGACAATTCACCGTTGATTTCCCACTTCCGACATGTTCTGCGCTGGCAGCTACCGGTATGGCCCTTGAGAATTTCAAACATGACAGCCTCCTTTTGGCTGATGATTCGATCCCTACAACGGATTGATGGAGTAGTGCCAGAGCAACAATACCCACTTCCGAGCTGCCAGAACCCGCACCAACCGCGAGACTGAAATCTGAGGAATCCGCGCCGTGCTCGCGCTGCTGGCAGCCAGCCTGATGGCCCTTGAAACGCCCAAGGCCGATTCAGAACTGAACCTGGCCTGTCCCAACGGCGTGCATCAGCAGCTCGATGGTCTCTACAGCTGGCAGGTGCAGCGCATGGACCAAGCCGTGGACCCGATAGCGGCCCTCGCCAGCCAGCGCGATCGCTTCACACCAGGGCTGTTCACGCTTCTGCTTGAGGCCTCTCAACTCAGCCCAACCCAGCATGGTCGCCATCTCGACTTCGACGTCTTCAGCGACACCCAGGTGCGGACCTTCGGAGCCGTTGTTGCCGGCTGCAGCGCAGTCGATGGCCCCAGCATCCAAGCGGCGGTGGACGTGCAAGCCGGGCTACGCAAACAAGCCAGCGGCAGCCCTCGACAGTTGACTTACCACTTGAAGCTCAACTGCACGGGCCAGTGGCAAATCAACGACATCACCTACCGCAATGAGCATGTGTTCCAGCTCAGGCCATACCTCGAGGCGTTGGTGAATCCGATGCCCTGATCAACTGCCTACTGCAGAAAGCCATTGATGCAGGGTTGATCAGCTCCACGGCTGATCGGCGTAGTTATAAACCTCTGAAAAACTGACGATTGATTGTCAAGAATCTGATTGCAGGCGCAGCACCATCCACATGAGCATTGCAGCACATTCTTCATCGGAAGAGCCGTAGTCGTATTGCCAATCCTTCACCATCGCTACAAGCTCCTGCTGCGCATGGCGGATAAATTCATCGGTCCATTCTTCCATGGCCTTGCCCCAATCAACACAGAGTTGATTCCAGTTCAGTCGTCATCCAGATCCTCATCTTGAACATAAAAAGGCTCATCAGCTCCAGGCTCATTGTTCTTCAGAACAAAATCCTTCAGGCGATCATCGCTTTCAAACACAAACAACCCATCCTGATCAGGATGCACACCCCGCATCTCGGGATGATGATTAACGAGACGTGAGATCTTGCGACGTTCGCGGACAAATCCAGATCCCTTCTCAACCAAATAAACCAGCAGCGCCAGGTCCACCAGCACCAGCGTGACAGTTTCCAATATCTGCATCACACCGTTGAAACAGCTGGACAAACCCTAGCGGGAGATCAATGAAGAGCACTCTGCTCACTAGGGCCAGCGCAGACCTACCGCCTCGAGGGGATCCATCACCAGTTTGTTGAGGGCCCGGCCCAGCAGCACCTGTGGTTCATCGGGGCGGATCGGGATGACCCGATGCTCTCGAGATCCATTCACGATGCCGCGTCGCAGCAACGAATTGGCCGCCTCCAGACCGCAGACATAGGCCCGTTCCTGGCAGAGGCCCTTGGCGCCGAACTCCCGTTCGCCCATTCGCACCCAGTCACCGGCACACACCACCGTTGGCAACGACGTCTCCAGCGGCGGGCGCTGCTGAAAGCAGCCCGGTGAGAACAACGACACCGACCCCGGATAGCGGCGCACCTCCTGATCCACCACCTGCGCATCCCGGAAGGCCGGCTGAACCTGGGGAAGCAACTGCTGCATCAGGGTATCGACGATCTGCTGATCGCTCTGCTCAGCGATGGCACTGGCGTTGTAGAAGTCGCTGGCGATCACCGATCCCTGGGGTGTTTCGCCTCCCCACAGCTGCTTCTGCGATGCAGCCTGCAGTTGATCAAGCATGAAAAAGGTGGCGCCGGCCCCCTTCAACGCCGTGAAACGGGAGAAGACATTGGCCGGATCAGCAACAGCGATGGAGCGATCCAGCCACAACCGCACCGACACCACATCGATCGAGCCGAGCTCCCCGGCCCGCGCCAGCTCAGGAGCCAACGCAGCACATTCCTGCGATTGGGCCATCAGAGAACCCATGCCGCGGGCCCCCACCGCCAGCACCACGGCATCCACATCGTCGATCACACCCGTCTCGCCGCTGGCCAGCGATCGCGTCTCCACCGCCCTGATGGCGCCGCTTTCGGCGGAGACGTTCAGGCGCGTCGCCAACGTCCCCCCCAGCACCTGCAGCAGATGCTCACGGCTAAGACGCCGGCTCAGAGGAGCAAACAGCTGCTCAGCGATGCTCCTGCTTTGGATCCAGCGCACATCAAAGGAATCCTGATGCGCCAGGGCGTAGTAATAGAGCAACTCCATCGTCACCGCCGCCGAGAGCTCCTCCGGTGGCTTGAACAGTCCCACCAGCAGGATCGGCCGCAGGAACTCATTGATCATCCGCTCACTGATCTTCAGCTGACGGAACAAGGTGAGGGCATCGATCGCGTCGTAGCGCTCGTACACCGCCGGGCTGCGGTTCAGATCGAGCATCGCCAACAGCAACCCGGCGATGCTGAGTCGATCGGCGACCGGCAGGCGCTTGAAGTTGTTGATGGTGGCGAAGGCCTGGCCCAGGGGGCTCGGCAGCTGCATCCCATCGCCGAACACCGGTGCCGTGGCCTCCAACCCCTGGGGCGACCAGAAGGCACTGCTGGTGAACGCCGTGAACACATCGCTCAGATCGAGCTCATCGGTGAGCGCATTGATATTGGGGTAGTCACGCCAGAAGCCCCGCGTGCCGGCTTCGAACGGTTTGCCGCTGGCTGTGGTCAGCGGCGTGCAGCCGGTGGGATCCGCCAGTCCGTCCACCAGGGTGACGCGCACGCCGGCTTCGCAGAGGGCTTTCGCCGCACCCCAACCGCCCCAGCCGGCACCCACCACCACCACATGGGACGAACCGGCGTCCGATCGCTCCAACACCACCATCCCTGACCCCTGCCCGTCGTCGAAGCCGACAAGCTAGGCAGTGTTACTCCCGGCTCCGATGCTGCCTGCCCTGCTGCTGATCCTCGGCCTCTGCATCGGCAGCAGCAACGTCGGCGCTGCACCGGTGAGCCGCGACGATCCGGAATCCGCCGATCCCGGCAGGGCTGTCATCTCCACAGCCACAGGCAAGGCGGTGGTCGTCACCGCCAATCCCCTCGCCAGCCAGGCCGCCATGGCTGCACTCAACGCTGGCGGTTCTGCAGTGGATGCGCTGGTGAGTGCCCAGGCGGTGCTGGCCGTGGTGGAACCGCAGAGTTCCGGCCTCGCCGGTGGTGGGTTCCTGCTGCACTGGGATGCCGGGGAGCGGACGCTGGAGGTGCTCGATGGCCGTGAGATCGCCCCGCTGAGCAGCCGTCCGGACGATCTTCTGAGTCCCACCGGTCAACCGCTGCCCTGGCGGGAGGCCACCAGTCGCCTCGAGTCCGTCGGTGTGCCCGGCACCGTGGCTCTGCTCTGGGACGCCCATCAGCAGCACGGCCGCCTGCCCTGGGCCAACGCCTTGCAAGCGGCCATCCGCCTCGCCCGTGATGGGTTCCGTCCCAGCCCGCGCCTGCGTCGCTCCATCACCATCGCCCAACGCATCGGGGTCAGTCACAGCGCTGCGTTTCAAGCGCTGTATCTCCCCGGCGGTCACCCCCCGCCAGCCGACAAGTTGTTCCGCAACCCCGCCCTCGCCAGCACCCTGGAGCGACTGGCCAGAGACGGTGGCGCCTCCTTCTATCGAGGAGCCCTGGCCCAGCAGATCCTTGCTGGAATTAATGCCTTGCGGGCTGAACAGCCTGGCTTCCGCCGCTGGAGACCTGCCGATCTGGAGGACTACACCGTGGTGCGGCGGCCACCGCTGTGCCACCGACTGCTCAGCTACCGGCTCTGCACGGTGCCCCCGCCGAGCAGCGGCGGGCTGGCGGTGCTGCAGACCCTGGCACTGCTGAACCAGAGCAGGGCCTTCAGCGGCCCGACCGATCCAAATACCTGGCGGCAGCTGGCGCGGGCCCAGGCCTGGGCAGATGCCGATCGCCTCTACTGGGTGCACGACCCAGTGGATGGCGCCATCCCGACAGGCCCTCTGCTGGATCCGGCCTACATCAAGGCCCGTGCCGCTGCCATGCAGGCCTCCCCCGCAACCCTCCCGACTCCGGGGTTACCGACAGGGCTGGCGACCTATCCCTACGCACTGCCGGATCAGAGCCGCGAACAGGGCACCACTCACCTGACCATCGTCGATGCCCAGGGCAACATCGCCGCTTACACCAGCTCGGTGGAAACGGTGTTCGGCAGCCGCCATCTGGTGGCGGGAATGGTGCTGAACAATCAGCTCACCGACTTTGCCTTCCGCCCCAGCATCAACGGTCAGCCGGTCGCTAACCGCCGCCGCCCCGGTCGTCGGCCGGTGTCGTCCATGGCGCCCCTGATCGTGTTCGAGCGGGGGCAACCGATGCTCTCGGTCGGCAGCCCAGGGGGACGCAGCATTCCCCACATCCTCAGTCGTGTCCTGCTGGCGTCCCTGGTCTGGCGGGAACCGCCGGAAAAAGCTGTTGGCCTGCCGCATCTTTCACGGCGCAGCAATGGGTTGGTGGTGGAAGAGGAACCACCCCTTCCCTGGCCCGTTGCCATCAACCAGTTGACCTCCGGTGATCAACCGCTACTGCGCCAACGCCTCGGCAGCGGCACCGCCTTGCTGCAACGGATCAATGGACGCTGGCATGGAGCCGCCGATCCACGCCGGGAGGGCACGGCGCTGGCAACCGACTGATCAATCGCAGCAGGATAGTGACCGAAAGCTGCGCTGCCGATGAAGAGCTTCGAAGACACGGATCCGCGGCCCTACAACCGGCACCGTTACCGGGTGCAGTTCCGGGATGGTTCCTTCAAGGACACCGGCAGCTACGCCGAGGCCACCGACCTCTGGTATGCGAGCCGGATCAAGCCCCGGGTGATTGAAGTGCTGCCCGCCGCAAAGCCATCCCGCCGCAGCGGTGGATTCGGCTGAAGCTTCAGTCGAGGGCAAACTCACCGCGAAGAGCGCGTGCATCCTGAATGCGCTGATCCTTCGCCAACTGACGCAGCCGTGTATTGAGCCAGACGCGCAACCGTTCGGACGACACTGATTTGTTCAACAGAGCATCCGAGGGCTCCGGTTCACCGAAGGGAATCGTCATTGCAACTCAACCCCTTTGCCGCGGTAGAAAGCGAAGCGTTCACGGATCGATTCGGCGTCTGGCTTGGGGTTGTCGTAGGCCCATACGGCATTACTGATCACTTGATCGCCGACCACCACATCCCAATAACGGGCCGTTCCCTTCCAGCCGCAGACCGTGCTGTGAACGGAGTCCCGGAAGAAGTCCTCCACCATCGCAGCGCGGGGGAAATAAGGGTTGCCGTCCACCATCACGATGTCGTCGCTGTCAGCCAGCACCCTGCCGTTGAAAATCGCCCGCATCCCTTGGCACTGATGTTTGTTGGCCGCAGGTTAGAAAATTTCTGTCGGAATCAGTTGCACTCCCCAGGCGTCTCCTGCTTCAACGCCGTCACCCGACCCACCGTCTCACAGGAGAACCGCCGCAGTGATCCCCGTCAATGGACTGCAACATCGACTTTGGATGCCGCCAGCGGGGGGTGAGCCGTAGACGACGGCTCAGGATGCGATCGACAGATCCGAACCATCGTCAATGTGCAAATGGGTCGTCAGACATCTGGTGACACAGGTCTGGTCGTGGATGTTGCACTCACTGATGCAGACGAAATACTCATCCAGAGCCTGCCAGCGTTCACCGATGGACTGATGCTCGTGCTCCTGTTTGAGTGAATACACATGATCCTCGCAAGTGGATCACCCTTACAAGAGCTTTCAATGCCTGGTCAATAAAAACATTGCGGAGAATAAAATACTTAGGAAAATACTCTCAAGAAGAAATACTTAGCTTGAGCGTGAAGAAGCCTTAACGCCGGTTGTCCCCTGGACAACGAACCACAAAATTGAAATCAGAGAAAGGGAGGTGTCATGGAGTTCAGAAGTCGCATCTTTGCCAACTCACAGGGACAGACGATCGACGCGATCGGCAACGGCCGCTACCTGGTCTGCCAGCAGACCAGCTGCGTCATGGTGAAGGGCTGGCGTCAAGCCCAGGCTGCCTTGAAACGCCAGGATCCATTGATGGGATGAGACCCCTGGCGCGCCTGCCAACCTTGGCCCTTAAAGGGTCTGCCAGGTACTGGTAAGCCACTGCGGAGCAAGGCTCCACCAGATCGCAACAATCACAAAGATCGACATCAAGCCGATGAGGCTGGTGATCAGCGTTTCCTCGCGCTGAGCGTCGGACACAACTTTTCTGACTTTGCCCAAGGATCGATCGGTCTCTGCTCTGGGTGTAGGTCGACAGAAAGCGAGCGTCATCGGTGAAAACACCGACCGTTCACTGGCCACCGAAGACGTCAGAGCAAGTCGAAGTTGTCATCATCATCCTCATCTTCGTTGGACTGAAGCCACAAGGCGGCCATCGGGAAGATAAAACATCCTGCAAGAATAATTTCCATTAATCAGGAAAAACTGGGTATTCAGAACTTAAATTGGTCATTTCAAAGACGTCGGTAACAACCAATTCACAAGCCGCCAAACATGGTCACAAATGATTCATACCGTACCGTTTAAGCAGATTCACTCAAACGGCCTACAACGAATCATTCGATACGTTTCGAACTTCAATCAAGACGGATGATTGGATTACCTATTCAAATGTTCAACCAATGGAACTGCTTGCCCTGGCCATCATCGTTGGCATCAGTGGAGGCCTTGCCGCCCGCCTGACCCCGCGCAAAAACTGAACCATGTACACCCTCACAGCCGCCCTTGTGACTGCTGGATTCATCGGATTGTTCAGTCCAATCATTGCGCTTTTCTGAGTGATCCAGTTCAGAGAAGGAATGTCTTAAAACCTTCCCTGCACAAGGCGAAAATCCCAGTCGGTGTAAGGAGCCCTTAGTTTCACCAATTCCTGGTATGCAGGGCTTTTGTAGAAATCAATGCCATCCTGGAGACTTTTGCCTTTGCAGGCCGTCACGACCGTCAACGAACCGCCATCACCCTCCATCAACAGGGTGTTGCGCTGCCGAACGAGATAGTCACAGCCCCACTCCTCCATCAAGGCATCCACTTTCTCGACGTAGTCCTTCATCGCTGGATCCGCCTTGGTCGTACCAGTCACCACTGCCATGCCGTAGGTCTGGGGAGGTTTCGGGATGAGCACACCGGCAATCAGTCCGATTGAGCCGGCAGCGATGCCGACAGCAGCTGTGAGGTTGAAGCGCATCGGATCGATCTGCGGTGTTGCCCCATCATCGCTGGCCCATCAACGGTGTCGAATCCAGCGAAAGCTGGGCACCGCAGCGGCAGGAGATCGGCTGAGTGCCAACAACAACGCACCAATCAGGACCTGGTTGATGAACAAGCCGCCATCCACAGGCAAGGTGTGAAAAATCAGCGTGGTGGGCACGAGAAACACCAGTAGCAGCGAAGCTCCAAGCCGGGTGTTCTCAGCAAAAATATAAACAATGGATCTGACGATCAAACAGGTGATGGAACAGGCCAGAAGAAATAAGCCAGGGGTCCGGCGATTCCTTTTGAAGTGATCACATCAACCGGTCCGCTGGGATCCGTCAGTTTTCCGGAGACGGCCTTCACAAACAATGCGGCCACTAGAACGCGGCCAAGCGAAGCGAGCAGGGAATAGATCGTCATGTCCAATTCTTCCAGATGAAACGCTCGTCCCAGTCTCCTCTGACGGTGCGGATGAAGGCATCTTCCGACTCGTCGTTCATGAAGCAATAGGCAATCACATGATTTTCATCATCTTTAATCGCCAGAACATCAACCGCTGGTGGTGATATGGCCGTTGAGAAGATTTTTCCGTCTCTGAGAATAAAGCGATGCATCGTCCGCAGATCGGGATTTCTTCAAGCTAGCCACACATTCCCAGTGTGAATGTGACATCTTGAACCAAAACACTCAACGGCGTGAGGACGTCCAGGCAGCACTGGACAACAGGGAACGGAGGAACTAAGAAAGAACCGTCGCTCCAACGACACAGCGTTCACTCCGTCCTACGCGGAGCGCAGCTCGACCCAGGCCATGGAACGGGGGCCCGGGCTTGCTCACCTTTGCCTGATATCACCCATGGCATGGAATGAATCTGCTTTTTTGTCCAATCACCATGAAGTCGCGAAGCGTGAGGCGCTTGTACGGCGTCTTGAGGCAGCCCTAGCCGCTCCCGATGGCCAGCACTCCGACCAATATCGAGGCTCGTCATACCTGCGCCGCAATGGTTTTTCGGCTGGGCGCTGAAGTGTCAGCCCTGATTGATGCTTTCAATAGCATCATCGGATCGCCGGTCTGACGCCATGCCCACCACCGCGAACACGCTTGAAGACTTCAGCCAGCGTATCGATTATTCGCTGCTGAAAGCTCTCAGACCTGATCCAGAGGCGACATCGGACGGCAGTGACCATCGGCCCAGACAGGTTTTGTCGGGTCACTGGGTACCGGTGAGGCCCACACCAATTCCTGACCCG
>MDTE01013601.1_pt1 | contig 14347 bp, 10 predicted proteins | sample 811231 | NCBI WGS metagenome assembly MDTE01 (sample SAMN05326651, study PRJNA326480) | marine metagenome | isolation source: seawater | place: Indian Ocean: Red Sea | collected 2010 | reverse complement strand
TTGCGCCGCAACAGCGAAACCGGCATCATCATCTGTTGTCACAAGTACAATTTTTGGAGTACGCCCATAGAAGATAGAAGTAAGCCTTAGGGAACTTGTGTCTTGGATACTCGTTAACGAACTTGTACTGACGGAATTCAGGCAACCATTAAATCCAAACCCCCATTTATTGGGTTCACAGAATCCTTCAGAGAACCCCCACCCGAAGAAAGGTATCTCATTATCAGCCAAAAAGTCGGTTACCTCCGACCCGGCTCCTGTAGAAGCTAGGATTACTGCAAATAGATCTTCATTAGCTAGCTTCTTGGCTGCAGCTAATGCCAACTTTTCTTCTCCTTCATCGTCTATAACCTCTACGACTTCAATAGTCCGAGAATCTATCCCTCCTTCCCCGTTCACCCTCTGAAATAACGCCTCCACCCCTATTTCAATATCTTGAAATACATTTCCGCTTTTAATAACTCCTATTGAGATCACAGACTCTGAAATTCCTCTAGTTACATCAGTAATCTCATCTAATTTAAGGCCATTCCCATCCCGAGTCTCTTCCTGCGTTTCTAGCGATATTTCTGGGCCATCTATCTCACTTTCAGGGTCAGGTTCTGTGCTTCCCATACCAACTGGTTGACGAACAAGTTCCGGTCGATCCGCTTTGCTACAGCCGCCGAACAGGAAAGATAAAGTGACTAGAGTCGCAATCAGAACGTATTGACAGGGAGGTTTCCTACTTATCATGCAATAATTACGATAGGCCCAAGAAACACTATTGCAGAATAGAACTAAGGCTATTTTCTAACTGTCGGAGGAATATGCCCTTTGAAAATTGGTTGAGAGAGAATTCAACAGCAGGAAAACCACTAATTCCAGCTTCTACGGTTATCCCGATTAGAAATCGTGGGAATGGAATTGAGGTTCTGCTGATGAGGAGAAACTCTAAGGTGTCCTTCGCTGAAGGGATGTGGGTCTTCCCAGGAGGAAAAGTTGATCCGATAGATTCTGAGATGGGAACTACCGATTATGAAATGGCGGTTGCTGCTGCTGTGAGAGAGTGTGCTGAAGAGTCAGGATTAATGCTTAAACCCGACAATCTCATTTACTACAGCCATTGGCTTCCCCCGCTTGAAGCCCCCAAACGGTATTCAACCTGGTTTTTCCTAACAGAAGCTCCTGAAGGAGAAGTTGAGATTGATGATGGCGAGATAACTGACCACGCTTGGCGAAATCCCAATGAAGCTCTTCAAATGGCCCATGAAAAATCTATAGAAATTCTGCCTCCAACATGGATAACTCTTTTTGACCTAAGTCAATTCACGGATACTTCTACGGCAGTTAAATCTGTCCAATCGCGAGGACCAAGAGCCTATGCTACAAAGATTGTTCCTACTGATGATGGTTTAGCAGCAATCTGGGAAGGAGATAATCAATACTCCGATGACCCCTCGATTCCAGAAACACAGAAGCATCGGCTTGTGATGGCAGACCCTGTATGGAAATTCCAATTTGGCAAAACCGATGATTAGTCCAAAAATACTGTAAAGGGACTTTGTGCCTTTAGGCTTAACTTTCAGGGAGTTAATGTGGGAAATACCGCTTTACAGGGATTAACAGAAGAGGAAGTTCTTGAGAGATCTTCGGATGGGCGAATAAACCAAGACCCAGAAACAACCTCGAGGTCCACCTGGCAAATCATCTATGCCAATGTCTTTAACCCTGTTAATGCGATCATGTTGGCATTATTTGTTCTTATCCTTGTTGCTGGATTCCCTGCTGATGGACTATTCGTAGGTGTAGTTATTGGAAATAGTGTGATCGGGGTTTCACAAGAGGTATATGCTCGACGGGAACTTCAAAAACTACAGTTGCTCAACTCTCCTATCGTTCGGGTCATCCGGAATGCAGAGGAATTAAGCATTGATGCTCAGTCAATAGTCCAAGACGATCTTGTGCTTATCGGGGCAGGTGATCAGATAGTCGTTGACGGCGAAGTAATAGAGACCGCTGGCCTTGAAGTTGACGAGTCTTTACTAACCGGGGAATCAGATCCCATTTCAAAATCTATTGGCGACGAAGTTCTCTCCGGAAGTTTTGTGAATGCAGGATCGGGAGTTTTTCAAGCTCAGCGAGTCGGAGGAGAGTCCTACGCAAACTCCTTAGCTATGGAAGCTAAGCGTTTTTCCCTAGTTGATAGTGAATTGCGTAAAGGAATCAATTCTATTCTTCGCGTATTGATGTTTTTGATTCCTCCAGCAAGTGCCCTACTGCTTTTCTCGCTTCTTGATGTCGAAGACCAATGGCAAAATGCCCTTCAGGGGTCGGTAGCGGCAGCGGTAGCGATGGTACCTGATGGGCTTGTACTACTTACTAGCCTCTCTTTTGTAGCTGGAGTGATAACGATTGCAAGAAAGCAGGCGTTAGCGAAAGAACTTGCAACTGTTGAACTCCTGGCCAGAGTAGATACTTTATGTCTGGACAAAACAGGGACAATCACTACAGGGGAAATAAGCTACGGCGACATTATCCCATTAGCAGGCAATACCCTCGAAAATGCTCTCCAAGCCCTTGGCGCTGTTGCCCATAGTGACCCCGATCCAAACCCAACAATGCTCGCAATTGCTCAAGCAATCCCAGAACCTAATGGATGGAAAGTAATTTCCAGCGAACCTTTCAATTCGGCCAGAAAATGGTCGGCGGTTGAATTCAGCAATCAGGGAACCTATTTTGTTGGGGCTCCAGATATCTTGATTGATTCTTCTCAAGCCGAAGCAGAGTCGCAAGCACAGTTTCAAGCCCAGACTGGAAGGAGGGTTCTTGCGCTTTGCCAGGGGAACCAGCCTCTATCCGAGGGCTTCACAGGACCGACTGAACCAGTAGCGCTTATTCTTCTTGATGATACCGTTCGGAGCGACGCACCAGAGATACTTAGGTTCTTCTCTGATCAAGGAGTTGACCTAAAAGTTATCTCTGGTGATAACACAGCAACCGTATCCACAGTTGCTGAAAGAGCCGGAGTCCCAAATGCTGATAAAAGTGTTGATGCTAGAACACTTGATGACGAAGAAAAGCTTTCTCAAGCAATTAGGGAATCTACAGTATTCGGGCGTGTCACCCCCCACCAGAAACGATCAATGGTTGCCTCACTCCAATCTGAGGGACACGTCGTAGCTATGACAGGTGACGGAGTAAATGATGTTCTAGCACTTAAAGACGCTGATATGGGAATAGCGATGGGAAGTGGGAGTTCAGCCTCCCGAGGAGTAGCCCAACTTGTTTTATTGGATAATAGTTTCTCTACCTTACCGGAGGTCCTTGCCCAAGGGCGGAAGGTGATCAATAACATAGAACGCGTCGCAAATTTATTCGTAACGAAAGCCGCTTATGCGCTCTTGCTAACGGCAATAATAGGGCTCCAAGGAATTGAATTCCCATTCCTTCCAAGGCAACTTACTTTGATCGGCACCTTTAGTATTGGCCTGCCAGGTCTTGTCCTCGCTCTGGCACCAAACACTGACCTTGTTCGGGCGGGCTTTCTAAGACGAGTACTAAGGTTCTCACTTCCTGCTGGAGGAATTGCCGCGTTGGCTACTTGGATCGTATATCTGAAGTCTAGAGACTGGGCCGGAGTTGATCTAGGGGTACAGGAGCTAGCGCAGGCTCGCTCTGCAGCCACTATCGCACTACTCATGATTGGATTGGTAGTGCTAGTTGTCGTTTCAAGACCACTCCGCCTCTGGAAAATTGGTCTGGCAGCTTCAATGGCTGGATTGCATGCTTGCATAATTGCTCTTCCTTTCACCCAGAATTACTTCGAACTTCAATGGTTAAATGCAAAGACATGGGGCCTAGTGGGAATAGTTGTTCTAATATCAGCTATCAGCATCATCACTATTCAGCGATTAATCCCTGGGATTCTCCCGCCCACAGAAACCAGCAACTTAGAAGTAAGGAAATAAATAGACTATGAACGAGGATTTCGACCTACAGAAACTATCAAGTTTTGGAAAGAAGATTGGAGGGATACTGAATGGTGCTGCCGCTGCATTAATGATTAGCATCGGGCACAAAGTAGAGCTCTTCGACACGATGTCTAGGATTGGGCCAAGCTCAGTCAGCAAAATCGCTTCAACAGCTGAACTTGACGAGCGGTACGTTCGAGAATGGCTTTCTGCTATGACTACAGCTGAAATAGTCACCTACGACGGAAACAGAGACTTATACGCTCTTCCGGCTGAACATGCCGCAATGCTAACAAGAGCCGCAGGTCCTCGAAATCAATCGCTCTACATGCAATACATACCACTTCTTGCAAAAGTTGAAGACCAAATTGTTGGTCATTTCCGAGATGGTGGCGGCGTCCCTTATAGCGAATACACCACCTTCCATCAGGTAATGGCAGAAGCAAGTGCAGCTCGTTTCGATGCCCTTCTAGTAGATACTGTGCTTCCACTTGTACCGGGAATTATTGAAGAGCTTCACACGGGCATAACGGTTGCCGATGTAGGTTGCGGGTCAGGTCATGCCATAAACGTCATGGGCAAGGCATTCCCACAGAGCACTTTCGTCGGAATTGATTTTTCTGCGGAGGCTATTGGAGTAGCCCGATCAGAGTCATCTTCTCTAGGTCTTTCTAACGTTGAATTCCTCCAAGAAGACGCTGCTCAACTTAAGTCAAGTAAGGAATTTGATTTCATAACAACCTTTGACGCTGTCCACGACCAAGCCAAACCTAGGGACATGGTTGCCAGAATTTATGAGAGTCTGAAACCCGGGGGCTATTGGCTCTGCGCAGATCTCTGTGCTTCTAGCCATTTAGGTGAGAACATAGATCACCCAATCGGAACTTTTGGATACACGGTCTCGTGCATGCACTGTATGTCCGTATCACTGGCATACGGAGGAGAGGGACTGGGAGCAATGTGGGGAGCTCAGAAAGCTAGACAAATTTTTACCGATGCTGGATTCACCGTTGATGAAGTAGCTCGTGTAGATGGTGACGCAGGCAACAACTACTACGTATGCAGAAAGCCTTCCTAATCTGCTGAGAGGAGATCATGCAGAACCTCGGCCGCATGATCAGAGAGCCCAATACCTGATTCCTCTAAATCATATGATTTATACACCACGCCACTCGGGTTGATGAGGTAACTAATTCTCCTTGGGATACCAAATTCATGGTATTTCATCTCAGGCGTTCTTTCTGCGTGATAGGCACGACCCACATCTCTACTCTCATCAGCAATTAACGTGAAGGAGAAATTCTCCTCCTGAGCAAAAGCTAACTGCTGACTGACAGTATCAAATGAAGCGCCAAGAATAACGGCGTTTGCTTGCTCAAACTCTTGGGTTCGGTCACGGAACCCACATCCTTCAAGCGCTCAACCAGGTGTGGAAGCTTTGGGGTACCAAAAAAAGACAACCCATTTACCGGAATAATCAGAAAGAGAAATATCGTTCCCATTCTGGTCTTTTGAGGAAAAATCCGGAGCTTTTGAACCAATTTCTAGCATTAAGGTACCTCCTAATAAGACCTAGGTAACAGTGTAGCTCAGGCTCGCTGCTAGGCTCCGTTCTTAACTCGGCCAGTTAATTGCCTGAACTTCACTGTAGGCCTCCAAACCCCACCGACCTCTATCTCGGCCGATCCCTGACATCTTAAACCCTCCAAAGGGTGCATACATATGTGGGGCAACACTGTTAAGCGCCACATTCCCGCTTTCAAGTTGCTTCGCTATATCGTAGGCACGGGTTGTATTTCCGGAGTAGACATAGCTGAACAACCCATAATTACTATTATTTGCTAACTCAACAGCATGCTGATCCCCCTCGTGTTGCATGACTACTACCACAGGACCAAATGCCTCTTCCTTGACAACATGCATATCAGGGGTACACCCGGCAAGAAGAGTTGGTGCCACAAAATACCCATCACGGTCGGGTCTTTCGCCACCAACGATTACTTCTGCGCCATCGTCAATCCCAGATTGTATGAATTCTTCTACACGGTTTCGATGTGTTTCAGTAATAACTGGTCCGACCAAAGTCGCTTCATCGCGAGCATCTCCTACAGTCATAAATTCAGATGTAGCTTTAAGCGCTTCTACAGTTGATTCATATATATTTTTATGGCAAATAACCCTTGTTGGAGCTGTGCAGATTTGCCCACTATGAAACCCCCATACGCTCGCTATACCACCGATGGCAGCTTGGACATCGCAATCATCGGTCATGATTAAAGCCCCTTTACCGCCAAGTTCCATCAGAAGCCGTTTCATGGTCTTCCCGCCTGCTTCCATGATCTTGGAACCCACAGCAGAACTACCTGTGAAAGAAATCATGTTGACATCGGTGCTATCTACCAGTGCTTCACCAATCGCTGGCGACGAACCGACAATGACATTCACCACACCTGGTGGGAAAACTGAATCGAGAACTTCACCGAGCTTAATAATTGCAAGGGGGTCCTGAGGAGCGGGCTTAATAACAACGGTGTTTCCCATTGCTAGCGCTGGAGCTATTTTCCCAGCAACATTTACTAGTGGGAAATTGTAAGGAGTTATGCACGCGACCACCCCAGCAGGCTGACGGATAACGTTTCCAGTTATTAAAGCCTCAGGCGCAAGCGCACTCGCTGCAGAATACACAGGAACCAGTGGTTGATTCATCTCAACTGGTCGAGAATAGTAACGAAAGCGGTCAATAAACGCTCCAGCCACCTGCATTGTTTTTGCAACTCGTAGCGTGGCTCCGGTTTCGGCCTGAACGAGATCAACCCAACCACCACAAACGGCTTCAATAGCGTCCGCTGCCTTTGCTATGTAAATACACCGCTCCTCCATTGAAAGCGCTTTCCAAGCTGGAAGTGCGGATTTAGCCGCTGCTGCTGCTAGCAAAGTTTGCTCTACCGACGCCTCTGGAGCTTTGCCAACCAGTTGAGTTGTATTCGGATCAATAATATCGTAGTTACTTGAAGTAGAGACCTGCTCCCCTCCTATAAGTAGCTTCCACTCCTGATCTACATCAATTCCGCTCATAAAAATACTCCTTCCAGATTCCCAACTCCACAATAGATCCCATTGTGAAATAACAGCGATATAAACTAACGTATCTTTCTGTAGAGGAGGCAGCAATGTTTGACGTAATACTCAAAGGGGGAGATGTCGTTGACGGCACTGGTCGGAAACGTTACCAAGGAGATGTTGGGATTACCGCGGATAGGGTCACTGTTATTGGGAATCTCAAAGACGCGGAGGCTATAAAAACACTAGACGTAACTGACAAGATTGTGTGTCCTGGTTTCGTTGATGTCCATACACATCTAGATGCTCAAGTTTTCTGGGATGGGACTCTTTCCCCTTCCCCACTCCACGGAGTGACATCAGTGATTGGCGGAAACTGCGGATTTACTATCGCCCCCCTTAGCGATGACCCTTCTGTCGGTGACTATCTAATGAGAATGCTTTCACGAGTTGAAGGTATCCCACTAGCGTGCCTTCAGGAAGGAGTCCCCTGGAGTTGGAAATCAACAGCCGAGTATTTCGAAGCTATGGAAGGGGGATTATCCATCAATGCTGGTTTTAAAATTGGGCACAGCGCTCTTCGCAGAGTGGTTATGGGGGCAGCGTCGACCGAAAGGGCTTCCACCAAAAATGAACTCTCTGCTATGCAGGAACTTCTCCGCGAAGGTTTACAGGCCGGGGGGATAGGTTTCTCTTCCTCTTGGTCTCGAACCCATAATGACCCACAGGGGAATATGGTTCCTAGCAGGTACGCTGAAAGAGAGGAAATGATCGGACTGTGTGAGGTCCTATCAGAATTCGACGGCACCTCAATTGAGTTTATTCCAGCTTTAGGCCCATTTGAACCATGGGCAATGGACCTAATGAGTGACATGTCAGTCGCAGCGGATAGTCCTTTGAACTGGAATGTTCTAAGCATTAACGCTCGGACACTTAATGAAGGGAAGAAAAAATTACAGGCCGGAGATGTGGCTGCTGCAAATGGCGGGAAGGTAATCGCTCTAACCGTACCAATGACCCTTGCGTTGCACTTGAATTTTATTGGAGGTTTCGTTCTTGATGCACTGCCTGAATGGGAGAAGTTCATACTGCTAGATAAAAGTGAAAAGGTTAAAATTCTTAGCGACCCAACTGCCCGTAAAGAGCTTAACGATTTCGCTCAGCAGGATGGGCCGCTCCGTAATGTTGCACACTGGGGGGCTAAGACAATCTTTCATACGAAAGCCCCAGAAAATTCTGACTATATAGGTAAGACCATTTATGAAATCTCCGAAGAGATTGGTAAAAGCCCATGGGATACTCTGGTGGATATAGCTTTGGCCTATGATCTTGAAACCTCTTTTGGGAATCCAGTGGCTGATGAGCCAGATGCTGACTGGGAAGCCCGTATTGAGGTTTGGCGAGACCCAAGAGCAGTGATCGGAGCTTCTGATGCCGGAGCCCATCTGGACCTTTTCCTCAGCTCAAACTATGCCTCTTACATGCTGGGGGAAACCGTTCGGAAACGACAACTCCTTCAGCTTGAGGAAGCTATCCACATGCTGACCCAAATTCCTGCTGAATTGTATGGGTTACGAGATCGAGGAACTATAGCAGAAGGCGCCTTCGCCGACATTCTCATATTAGATGAGAAGACAATCGGTTCGAACGCGACGACTATTCGAAATGACCTGCCTCTTAATGCGCCTAGATTATTTGCTGATGCTAACGGGATTGAAAATGTTTTCTGCAACGGTAAGGAGATTGTCTGTGAAGGCGAGTTCACCGATGAGCGACCTGGTATCGTCTTGCGATCAGGAACCCATACTCAAAGCCCTTCTATGGTGTGATTTCTTTCTAGTTCATCTTCACATAGACCCGCATCTGCGAGTAGCCTCGGAATAAATTAACCTAGAGGAGAAATAATGGCTGAACCCGTAATTGTTGCGACTGCAAGAACCCCTATCGGACGGGCTGCTAAAGGTAGTTTGGTGGATGTTCGACCAGATGACATGTCAGCATTTATAGTCAAAGATGTTCTGAGCAAAGTTGACGGACTAGATCCCGCAGAGGTGGAAGATATTATCTGGGGTATCGGTCAACCAGGAGGTGAAGGTGGTTTCAACATAGGTAGGATTATCGCCGTCATGAATGATATGGAGGTTCCTGGCGTAACCGTTAACCGCTATTGCTCATCATCGCTCCAGACAATACGCATGGCTGCCCATGCAATTAAAGCAGGTGAAGGCGATTGCTTCGTTGCTGGTGGCGTAGAAACAGTTAGTCGGTATATGAATGGCGCTGCGGATACAGGTTCGCATAATCAATCGTTCGCTAATGCTGAGCAAAGAAGCGCCGAAAGGACAACTGGAGATGGAGGCGACTGGGAAGAAGTTGATGGATTACCAGATGTTTACATAGCAATGGGTCAAACAGCTGAAAACGTCGCTGAACATCTTGGAATCTCACGAGAACGCCAGGATGAATTCGGAGTCCGCTCTCAAAATAAGGCAGAAGCAGCACTAAAGCGTGGTTTCTTTGAGCAGGAAATTACCCCGTATACACTCCCCGACGGAACTGTCGTATCAAAGGATGATGGAATCCGCGAAGGCACGACACTCGAAGGCGTCTCTCAACTCAATCCTGTCTTCCGTCCTGAGGGCACTATAACCGCGGGGAATGCATGCCCATTAAATGACGGTGCAGCAGCTGTAGTTGTCATGAGCGATACCCGGGCGAAGGATCTTGGAGTTAAGCCACTTGCGAGAATTGTAGCTAGTAGTGTTTCTGCCCTTAACCCAGAAATCATGGGGCTGGGTCCAATTGACGCATGCAGACAGGTGCTTGATCGAGCAGGAATGGAGATGAGTGATATTGACTTAGTGGAAATCAACGAGGCATTCGCTGTTCAGGTTCTTGGGTCTGCCGATGCACTTGGAATTGACATCGAAGCGCAACTAAACGTTAACGGTGGGGCTATAGCGCTAGGTCACCCATTTGGTATGACAGGATCACGCATTATGACGACACTAATCAATAGTTTACAGGACTCTGACAAGCAGTTTGGATTAGAGACTATGTGCGTAGGTGGTGGTCAGGGTATGGCTATGATCATTGAGCGACTGTAACTCCATCACTTCCCGAGTGGGCAAGAAGAGAAATTTGACTATTCTTCTAGTTTCCATATGCGCTCCGCGTTTAAATACATGGGGGAATCGGCGAAAGAACCGAGGGAGCTCATAGCTTCAATCCCTAAATCAACTAATTGCTGATACGTTCTGTCTTTTGTTTGAGCGAAATCTGAGCCCCAAACTAACCTGTCCGGACTAAACGATTCAGCCAACAGTGGAAAGAGGCCAGAGGGTTCACTCTGACTTCTAACCCATTCATCTATTACAAGAGTCGTTACTTTCAAAACGACATTAGGAAAGGCTGCAAGTTGGAATAAAGCTTTAGTAGCTGGATTCTTATTGTCAGCAATTGGGGCGAAAGCGCAATGATCAATAACGATTGTTTGACTTTTGTACATCTGAGCACATTTTCCAATTTCTGAGATTTCACTGGGAAGTGCGCAAATTCCCATTACAAGGTTCTGCTTTCTAGCCTCTTTCCATAATTGGGTTGAAGTGGGTGAAGCCAACCATGATTCTGCTGGGGTCGGTATAGAAAATAAACGTAACCCAACTACTCCTCTTCTAACTAGTTCGCTGAGGGGTTGTGCCCCAATAGACTGTGATGGGTTGACGATTGCGATTGGGAAAATTGTTTCATGGTTTGCCGCTGCAGAGCAGATGTAGTTGTTATCTGTCTGATAGGCCGCGTGGGGTTGAACAAGTAAAGCTTTGGAAACTCCAGCTTTTTCCATATCCTGCAGATACTCGCTTACGTCTGGGGCTGATTCAATCCATTCATTTCCAGGGTGCGAGAATCGATTAAGTGGGAATTCCCTCTTATCTGAAGCTATAAGATGCACATGGGTATCTACAAGCATGACTGCCTTTCTCTATCTTGACGATAGCTACTTCGATTTACTTTGCTCAATCTAAGTCTTCTACTTTCAAGCAATCAACTCTAAAAGCTAAGCTGCGGGTGATAATAAATGGAGGTTAACTGTGGGGCAGTTAGAAGGCAAAGTAGCGATCGTCACTGGTGCGGGGAGCGGGGTCGGTAAAGAGCATTCATTGCTCCTAGCAGCAGAAGGCGCCAGTATCGTAGTCAATGACTTAGGGGAAAACGCCGAGAAAACAGTTCAAGAGATTACCGCTCTCGGCGGGAATGCGATTAGCCATATTGGAAATGTTTCGGAATGGAAGACAGGAGAGGATCTAGTTGAGAAAGCAGTAGGTGAGTACGGCAACCTGCACATTCTCATTAACAATGCGGGAATTCTCAGAGACGCTATGAGCTTTTCTATGACGGAAGAGGAATTTGATGAAGTGATAGCCGTCCATCTAAAGGGACATTTCTCCTGCGCAAGAGCCGCTTCCGTCTATTGGAGGAATCAGGCCAAGTCCGGAGAGGACACTCCTAGAAGGATGATTCATACGACTAGCGAATCTGGTTTATTTGGTGGACCAGCTCAAGCAAATTATGCCTCTGCGAAAGGTGGAATTCTTACGCTTTCACTGACACTTGCACGAGAACTCTCAAAGTATGGCGTCACAACAAATGTTGTTGCCCCTCGCGCTCGGACTGGTTTGACTGACTACATTCAATCGATGGCTGCACCTGAAGACGCTGGTGCTTTTGACGTCTATGATCCTGCCAACGTTTCACCTTTCGTGGTATGGCTATGTACAGATAATGCCGGTGATGTAAATGGTCAAGCATTTATCGTTGGAGGAAGTGGAGTTTGGTGGATGCGAAGTTGGTCACACATCAATCACATAAAGATTGAAGGCGAGCGGTTAACCATTGACCAGATTAACTTAAAAAGAAGCGATCTCTTCAATGGAGAAGATACCGGAATACCTCCTTTTGCCGCCCCAAAGTTTGGTTAATCTTAATTACCAACGCCTTACTCAGGACTTTGAGGTGTATCCCCTACTATCTCAAAATCAGCTGTCGCCTCGAGAGTAACTAGATTCTCATCTTCGCAGCTGAGTTGACCAGGCCTCTCCGGAAATGTCCTGACCCATAACCCATCAATCAGCGTCATGATCACGAAACACGGGGAAGGAATTCCATCAGCGGGGTTGGAGATTCCATGAAGACCTGATGCATCCCAAAAGGTAATCCCATTGGCTGCATCAATCACACTTTGGCGAGTTAGGCTTTCCGGCTTATACGAAGCTGAATCAGTGCCCACTGCTCTAGAAACAGCCTCCTGGAATAGAAGAGCGGCACTCCACGCCGCTATCCCTGCCGCAGATGGGTTGGCTTTTGCGCCGTGTGTTGCGTTCATGTAGAACAAGTACCGCAATAGCTCATCGTTTAATTCAGCTTCTTCTATCGGAAGGTGAGGCAACCAAACTGAAATTCCTTCCCCCATGAATCCGGCATTTCCTACCCAGTTTGGGTTATAGCAATTTTGGAAACAATTGGTGAAATCAAAACGATATTCAGGGTCGTACTCGCTCAATGAGTTCAGGAACTGGATTAAACGACTACCGCTGCTCCCCCATACGAGAGATTTGCTTCCAGATTGAGTCAACGCTTCGATCTCAGAGGAAAAGTCTGTTTCTATCCCAAAAATAGGGCTATGGATAAATTTGAAACCCTTGGCGGTGCTAGCTTCAATCAGTCTTTCTCCAGCAAGTACTGTCGATGGCAACTCAGGTAACAAGGTCGCAGAATTCTGAGCGGCTTCTTGTTGAGTTTCAGCGAAGTACGATGCCCAGCCGGCATTTGTAATTATTCCTGTAGTTGGATTGGACTGAAATGTGACTCCTGAATAAAGGCGTTGTAGCGAAAAGGTTGCAGTAGGGAAATCAGGCAATAAGCAGTCAGGGGCGAGGAGGCGATCTAGACCATCAGCATCATTGAGAGCATACGAACCCACTATCGCAAAAAAGCCTTCCTCACATACGAACTCTATGGCTTCGACATGTCTGAAAATCGCTGAATCAATTCGCTCAACAAGAATTTCTCTGCCAGCGAGTTTCGTTGATTGGTTCACCACCCTTGCCCACGCTTCAATAGACTGCCAAACGCTGATTGACTCACTATCATTTAATGATTCTTCCGGGCCATCTGCTATCACAGCGATGCGAATAGTTGTATCCGTAAGACCGGGTTCGAATTCCTCAGGACGCGGGTCATCGGCTGTTTCTTGCGGAGGGGATGTTAGGTTCTGAGTCGGTGTGGGTTCTGGTGGAGGAGCAACCAAGGGAATCACAGGATCCGAGCATGCTGTGAGTCCTATCAGAAGAACCGAAAACACCTTAAGCGTGATTTTTTTCATATGTAATACCACTACATAAGACTAACGCCCTATTTAGGTCTGGAGAGGTCGCCGATTGATCTTCTGTACAAAAAAATCATGTACTTACTTGGTTAAGAAACCTATAACCCATGAGGGATTCACTATGGTTGAATGGTGGATATACGTGTAAATAACGGAAGATTGCAAGCTTTTCGTGCTTTTACCCATTCAGAATTCCGACGTTTTTATATCGGTTCAATTGCTTCACAGATGGGATTCTGGTTCTCCCATATTTCATATCAAGCATTAATGGCTGACCTTACAAATGATGAACTTTGGGTTTCCCTTCTATTCGTTGTGACGTTCGTTCCTGTTCTGTTTTTCTCATCTCTCGGAGGCTTACTCGCTGATCGGCTTGATAGGAAGAAGCTCCTACTTTCTACATATGCTGCGCTGATTTCGATGGCATCGCTTCAAGTATTTTTGGTGGCAACTGACGCTATTTCACCTATGGTTCTTCTGCTTACTTCTTTCCTGATCGGGATTGTTATGGCTGTTCTGGGTCCTGTAGTACAGGCAGTAACAGCTAATACAGTTCCGGAAGATGACTTATCAAGCGCTATTTCTTTGCAGGCTATGGCGTCGAATGCGAGTCGTGTCTTAGGACCTGCTATTTGCGCTCCGTTAGTAAGTAATGGTCTTTACGAAATATCCTGGTCTCTTTATGGACTCGGAGCTGGATTAGCATTGATCGTTGCCGCTGGAATTAATCTTTTTCCATACGAGTTGGAAAAACCTTCTTCTACGATCTTTCGTAGTTTGTCAGATGGTGTTACCCATGCCAGAGAGAGGCAAGCGGCTTGGAGAGCACTCCTGCTTGTAGGTTTTATGTCAATTTTCGGGGCTTCTCATATTGCTTTAATGCCTTCTTTCACACTAAATGCGCTTGGTAGGCCTAGTAGCGATTTTGCTTGGCTAGGAACCGCTACAG
>MDTE01003567.1_pt1 | contig 14350 bp, 16 predicted proteins | sample 811231 | NCBI WGS metagenome assembly MDTE01 (sample SAMN05326651, study PRJNA326480) | marine metagenome | isolation source: seawater | place: Indian Ocean: Red Sea | collected 2010 | reverse complement strand
CTCGCCCGGCAGCCGCGCCAGGACTAGGCGGCCCCATCGCTTCCCCTGAACCAGTCGAACCGAGGCTCGCTCTGCATGCGTTTTTTGATTTTCAGTGACATCCACGGCAACATCGATGCCCTAGACGCGGTACTCGCCCGGGCACCCCGTGATTCCTACGACCGGCTCCTGGTCCTGGGCGACCTCGTCGGCTACGGCGCCACGCCGAATGAGGTCGTCGAAAAGATCTTCGAGCTCGAACCGGACGCCATGGTCCGAGGCAACCACGACAAGGTCTGCTCGGGCGTGGAGAGCGCTGACAACTTCAACCGGATCGCCTCCGAAGCGGCACGATGGACCCTGAAAGCCCTGACGCCCGAGAACAAGGAGCGCGTCGCCGGGCTGCCCGCCGGCCCGCAGAACGCCGACAAGGACGTCGAGATCTGCCATGGCACGCCGTTCGACGAAGACACCTACGTGTTCGATGAGGACGACGCCGCGAAGGCGCTCGACGCGGCCCATCGGCAGGTCTGCTTCTTCGGGCACACGCATGTGCCTGTGGCCTACGTGCAGAAGGGCTCGGACCTCACTGTGGTGCACCCTCAGCCGGGCGGTTCCGAGACCACCGTCGTCAACGTCCTGAAGCGAGGACGGTATCTGATCAACCCGGGCTCGATCGGTCAGCCCCGAGATACGGACCAGCGGGCCTCCTACGCCACCTACGACTCCAAGAAGCAGCGCATCGAGATTCGCCGCGTGCCCTACCGCATCGACCTGGCCCAGCAGCGGATTGTCGAAGCCGGCCTCCCTGAGAGTCTCGCGTTCCGCCTCGGACTGGGTAGATAGGCAATCCCGACGACACCTACGCCTGACGGTATAATTCGCTCATCTCGATGAGCGGAAGGGGTTCGTGCGCCCCGCTCGACGAAGGAGTGCCCATGCGTCTGTCCAGCCTCGTTCCCGCAGGCCGGTTGTTCGGGTTCCTGGCCTTCACGGTCGCGGCGTCCAGCCCGTCGGTTGCGCAGAGCGTCCAGGGCGACGTCACGTTCACCCGGGACATCGCGCCAATCTTCCAGCGCTCGTGCCAGAGCTGTCATCGGACCGGCTCCATCGCCCCGATGTCGCTGCTCACCTACGAGGAAGTGCGTCCGTGGGCTCGCTCGATCAAGCAGCGGGTCGAATCGCGAGAGATGCCTCCGTGGTTCATCGATCGCCATGTCGGCGTGCAGGGATTCAAGGCGGACAAATCGCTGTCTGACGACGAGGTCGCCCTGGTCTCCACCTGGGTGGACAACGGTGCCCCGCGCGGCAACCCGGCCGACCTCCCGCCGCCTGTCGAGTTCGACGACATGACGAAGTGGAACATCGGCGAGCCCGACTGGATCGTCGAGATCCCCGAGCCGTTCGTCGTCGAAGCCGAGGCGGCCGACTGGTGGGGGAATCTGGTTTCCGATTCGGGCCTGACCGAGGACCGCTGGGTCAAGGCGGTCGAGACGAAGCCGACCGAGGAGAGCTTCGCGGTGGTCCACCACGCGGTGACCACAGCGATCGACCCGGACGGCGACGCGGCCTTTCTCAACGAGTACGCCCTGGGCAAGAACGGCGACATCTATCCAGACGGCACCGGCCGTCTCCTGAAGGCCGGCAGCCAGATCCGGTTCAACATGCACTACCACTCGATCGGCCGCGAGATCACCGATCGCACCAGCGTCGGTCTCACCTTCTATCCGAAGGGGGTGGAACCGGAACGCCCGATTCACGCACTCCACGTCGGCGACAACGAAGACCTCGACATCCCGGCCGGCGAGGCCAACGTCCGGCATGATGGCTACTACCACCTGCAGGACAACATCACCCTCACGGTGTTCCAGCCCCATCTGCACAACCTCGGCACCCGACAGTGCATCGAGGCGATCCTCCCGGACAATTCGGTACAGTCCATCAGCTGCGCCAACTGGGACTTCGGGTGGCACATCGCCTACAACTACGAAGACGATGTGGCACCCCTGATCCCGAAGGGCAGCGTCATCCACGTCATCAGCTGGCACGACAACTCGGACGCCAACCGCTGGAACGACGACCCCCGTAACTGGGCCGGGTTCGGCCAGCGCTCGAACGACGACATGAGCTTCGCCTGGCTCAGCTGGTTCACGATGGACGACGCAGAGTACGAGGCCGCGGTGGCGGCCCGGGAAGCGGCCGCCGACGATGACTAGCCGGGGCGTTGCGCTCGGCGCCGCGGTCCTCCTCTGCCTGGGCTCGGCGGCCCAGGGCCAGACCAAGTTCAACAGCGGCCAGAACGTCCAACCCGTCTTCGAAGGATGGGAGAAGAACCCGGACGGTTCCTTCAACCTGATGTTCGGCTACCTCAACCGGAACTACGTCGAGCAGCCGTTTGTCCCGGTCGGCGACCAGAACTTCTTCTCACCAGGCGAGGCCGACCGCGGTCAGCCGACCCACTTCTACCCCCGGCGCCAGAACTACGTCTTCAAGGTGCACGTGCCGGCCGACTTCGGCGAGCAGGACCTTGTCTGGACGGTGACGCACCACGGCCGCACCGACACCGCGGTGGGCTCCCTGTGGCCGGTCTGGGAGGTAGACGAGGCGGTCATCAAGGCGAACCGCGGCATGGGCATCAGCGGCACCTATGTCGACAACACCGGACCGCGGGTCAGTCTGGAAGGCCCACCAGAACGGACGGCGCGGGTCGGCCAGCCCGTCTCGCTGGTCGTCGTCGCCGCCGACGACGGGATTCCTGGCCCGAACCCCGAGTCCGCTCGCCGGCGGGGTGACCGTCGAGGCCGACTCGGACCGGACACCCAGAACATGCTGAATCCCCGCGCGGCGGTCGCCGACGGACTGGCGGTGACGTGGTTACATCATCGGGGGCCAGGAGCAGTCACGTTCGACCCGATGATGCCCCCGCTCGAGGGTGGGCGCGGCGTCACGGCGGCGACCTTCAGCGCACCCGGGACATACGTGGTGCGTGCCGTGGCCGACGATACGGTCCTGACCGCGTTCGTGGACGTCACGGTGACCGTCGACCCCTAGCTCAGGCGTCGGGCGGGTCAGCCGGCCTTCTCGGCCTCGGCGCGGGCCTGCTTCCTGGCCGCGCGCTCCTCTCGTCGACGTAACTCGGCGTGATAGGCGTCGGCCGCGGCCCGGGATCCGAGGATCCACCCCACGACCAGACCGAACAGCAAGACGGCTGGGATGTAGACGAAATGGCCGGCGGGCATGGTCGGCGGAGCTCAGGCGTCCCGGCCGGCACCGTCGCCGACGCGGCGTCCCACATCGGCCAGCTCTTTCTCGACGTTCCCGAGGCGCTTCCAGATCGTCCAGAGATAGCCGATCACGATGACCCAGGCGGCCGCATAGGCGGTCATGACGAGAGGTGCCGCCGGCAGCTGGTCCTCGGGCGGGATGTCGTCCATCGGCACGAAGCCGTCCTGTGCGGCCTCGGTCGGCTGCGCGAGAGCCGGGGTGACCCCGAGGGCTCCGACCACCATCCCCGCGGCCACGGTCAGCGCGACCAGCCAGCGGACCTTCTGCACTCGTCCGTTCACGCCTCGTCCTCCAGCGCCAGATACAACTCGTCGAGCGTGGCCCGCTGTTCCTCCAGACGCCGCCGGGCCGACAACATCGCCAGGCAGACCACGACGAAGCCGGCCACCGACCACCACAGGGGCAGACCGAAGTCCACCGGCAAGGTCGGCACGACCGACGTGCGTGGGTGGACGGTTCGCCAGATCTCGGTCGAGATGTACAGGAAGGGCACGTTGGCCATCGCGAAGATCCCGAGGCCCGCGGCCAGCCGGTCGGAACCCGGGCCTCCGTATTGCCGCAACAGGATGTAGGCCACGAGGATCAACTCGAGGATCACCGCCATGGTGAGCCGAGCGTCCCACTGCCACCAGACGCCCCACGCTTTGACTCCCCACAGCGGCCCGGTGATCAGCCCGATCAGTCCGAAGATGACCGCCTGCTCGGCCGCCGCGACGGCCAGCTGGTCGGCCGAACGGGTCCGCTTGAACAGAAAGATGATGCTGGCGATACCCAACACGAAGATGGCCAGGAACATGGCCATCCACCCGGCAAAGTGGAAGTAGAAGATCTTCTGCACGAGCCCCATCGTGGACTCGTAGGGGGCGCGCACGATCAGGACCGGCGCGGTCACGAAGAACAGCAGCGACAGGCCCGCGAGGACCGGAAACAGCCGTCGATTCATCGGATCATTCTGTCATGACGGGCTCGAATGTCCATAACGCGAGCGTGACGAACACGGCGTCGAAGAACAGCAACAGGCTGGTCCAGAGCTGAGCCATCGCCAGGTCCGGTTCCGGCTGCCACAACACATTCGTCCCGCTGACCCCCATGATCAGCACCGGGATGGTCACCGGGTAGAGCAAGACCGGCAGCAGCACCGCACGGCTCCGCGTGCGAACCAGCATGGCGGAGAACAGGGTCCCGACGCTGGCGAACCCGAGCGTGCCCAGCGCCAGCAAGGCGACCAGCCGGAACGGGTGCTCGAAGAGCGGGGCCTGGAACATCAACCCCACCATCAACACCACGACGAGCTCGACCGTCGCCAGCAGCAGGAGCAGGCCCGCCAGCTTCCCGAGATAGATGGCCGGCCGGTCCACGGGGGCCATCAGCAACCCGCGTAGCGCGTCCTGATAGCGCTCGCGCTCGAACGCCCGACCGAGGGCCAGCGTCCCGGCGAAGGCAATCGCAATCCAGAGCACCCCTGCCGCCGCGCCCTCGACCGCCTGGCCCGCGCGCACGAACGCGAAGGCGAAGACCATCACGCAGGAGATGGCGAAGAACAAGGTGGTGACGAGCATCTCCTTGTTGCGCGACTCCACCCGGAGGTCCTTGCGGACCACCAGCCAGACCACCTGCAGGAAGCGGGTCATGCCGAGCCGCTCCCCGCCGACGCGGCCGCCTCCTGCACCGCGGCCCGATAGCGCTCGCGCAGGGTACCGGCCGACGCCAGCTCGCGGATCCGCCCATGACGAAGCATGACGGCTCGGTCGAGCAGGCCGTCCACCGTATCGAGGTCGTGGGTCACCACCAGGACGATCCGACCGTCCGCGCGGAGTGTCACCAGCCGTTCCACGAGCGCCCCCGCCGCCGACTCGTCGAGGCCGGTGAACGGCTCGTCGAGCAGCACCAGCCGCGGAGCGTGCAGCAGGGCCCGTTCCAGCGCGAGGCGTTGACGCATCCCGCGCGAGAAGCCCTCGACGACGTCTCCTCCACGGTCGGTGAGGGCGGCGGTCTCGAGCGCCTCGTCGACCCGTGCTTCCGCGTCGTCGACGCCATACATCCCGGCGAAGAACATCAGGTTCTCGCGGGCCGTCAACTCGGGATACAGCTGGAGCTCGTGAGAGAGGAAGCCAATCTGGGCCCGCAACCCGCTGCCAGCCTCTCGAGCCAACCACTCGCCGTAGCGCACTTCGCCCGACGAGGGCTCGGCCAGCGTGCTGAGGACACCGAGCAGCGTCGACTTGCCGGCCCCGTTGGGCCCGACCAGCCCGACGATCTCGCCGCCGGCGCACCGGAGCGACACCTGTCGCAGGGCTCGACGCCGGCCGTAAGACCGGGAGACCCTGCTGACGACGACCTCGTTGAAATCGATACGCGGAGGGCGGGGCACAGACAGGTCCTGTCAGGACACGTTCGGGACCGGCCCCGTGTCGAGGTCCCGCAACACTCGCTCGAGCTGGCCAACCAGCTCGGCACGACGCGTCCCATACCGAGTCGGACGCATCTTGCCCTGACGATGCTGGCGCTCCACCTTGACCAGCTCGGCGAACAGCTTCTCGCGACGGCGTTCGAGTTGCGCACGTCGTTCCGCGTCGGCGTCTGGCGTCGTGGTCCCGGACGCCCCGATGCCACCGGCGAGCAGGATCAACCCGGACAGGGTCAAGGTCAGGATCCGCGGCCACCCCGGATGATGCGGCAACCCGGTGAGCTCGAGCGTCACCGGCTGGCTGGCCGCCACCCGGCCTCCCGCCGCCCAGAGCAACGCCGAGGCGCCGGTCTCGTCCTCGCCCATCTGCCCGCGGCGGTCGATCAGGGTCGAGTCGATACTGATGCTGCCCCACTGCTCGGTAAACACCAGCAACTGGTCGAAGTCGGCGGGAAACGCCTGCGACAACGCGACCTGGTCTGAGCTATACGGCAGGATGTAGGCGACCCGCACCGGGGTCACGCCAGGGCTGAATCCTCCGGCCACCGAAACGTTCGGCCCATCGACGAGCACCCGGGGCGACGATCCCTGCAGCGCGGTCGTGGACTGGGCCCCCGGGGGGAACGAGAAGGCGAACGCCGGCTGTGGATCCACCGGACCGTCCGACAGATTCACGACGTCGAGCAGGTAGTAGACCTCGAGCACCTCCTCACCCAGTTCGATGAGGATGCGTGAGTCCCCTCCCAGGGTGACGGTCCCCGGCTGTCGGGGCGGGTCCGGATCGGCGCCAGGCAGCGCCCCGACCAGCATCACCGCGACCCCGCCGCGCCCGGGTGCGGGAAACGGCTGCGACTCGAGGACCTGTCCGTCCAACGTGGTCGCCACCCGCACCTGCGAGCCTGGGCTCAGGCTGCTGAACGTGGCGCGTCCCTCGGCGTCGGTCACCGCCGTCGACACCTGATCCCCCGCCCGCAACTCCACCGGATGATCGACGACGTTGTTGGCGAAGCTTCCGCGGATGACCCGAACGGTGATCGAACCGTCCGACAGATTCGGGTCGGGACGCGGAATCCCGGACATCTGCCGCGGATCAGGCTGGGCGAACGCCCAGACGGCGGCCAGGCACACCAGCGCCATCGCCAGCCCCAACGACCGATTCCTGTCCCGCCCTTCCATCATCTTCGTCTCGTCGGCCCCCGCCCCCCGGTAAGGACGGCGAAGCCCTCCGGTGATCTCCTGACTGCTGTCTCCTGTCTTCTGACTTCTACGCGCTATCCGCAAGCGGCTTGCCACAGGACTTGCAGAATCGCGCGTCCTCGTCGTTGACCGTGTCGCAGGCGCTACAGAGACCGGCAACCGGTTGCCGCTCGTCCTGGTCCTCGTCCCCTGTGCCTGCCGCCTCGTCCGGCTCGCCGGGGGCGTCGGCATCCAGCCGCTGGGCCAGCTCCCGCTCGATGACCGCCAGAAAGTCGACCGCCTCGGCATCCAGCTGCTTCATCAGACCCAGCGCCCGCAGCCGAAGTCGGCGTCCAACCTCCTCGAAGTCGGCATCCGACACCTTGCCCATCGCCCGATCGAACTCGAGCTCCTTGATAGAACGCAGCACGAGGGTCTTCTCGCGCTCGACCGCCGCCCGGCTCCGGGAACCGACCATCGCGGTCGTGTCCTGCAGCTCCTCCTCGGTCAGGGGCCGTATGGTGCGATACACCATCAGACCGACGAAGGCCGCCGCGCCGACGGTGAGCGTCAGCATGATCAGGACGATCACGCTGGGCGGACGCGCCACCACCACCGCAAAGGTCGCGGCGAGCATCGCCGAGGTGGCGAACAGGTGCCAGGGTCGAAACGACGACGTCACGGTCGGTGGAGTGGTCGAGCTGCCTTGGGCCGGCTCGGGGCTGCCGGTCATCAGTTGGCCGTCGTCCTGCTCAGTCGAGGTCTCGCAGCTCGTCGTCGAGCCGCGACTCGAGCTGCTCGTCGAGCCCCCCGGCGCCGGCCGCCACGGCCGCCGGCTCGGCCCCATGACGGGTCCAGCGGACCAGGGCGCCCCCCAGGGCGACGGCACCGGTGAGGGCGAGAAGATACGGAAACAGCCAGGCCAGGCGATTGAAGCCCTGATCGAGCGGTGCCGCCAGCGCTTCCTGGCTGTTGTGCTTGTCGACGTAGAACTGCAGCACCTCGTCTCGGGTCAGCCCCTCGGCCACGAGATTCGACAGCTCTTCACGGGTCGCCGCCGCCGTAGCGCAGGTGCACTCGGCCAGAATCTTCTTGCCACAGCCCTGGCTTCCACACATGCAGACGAGCGAGCGACGGAGCTCCATCTCCTCCTCGGTCGCCGCGGGGTTCACTTCCTGCAGGGCCCCCTCGATCTGCTGCGCCGCGGCGGGAGCCGCCCCGGAGACGGTCAGCGCGGCCGCCAGCAGCAGCGTCGACGCGGTGGCTGCCCCCTTGGGCACCGGCGCGGTGGCGTAGGCGAACGCGCTCTCCGGTAGCAGGGCAATGCCGGTCCCGAGCGCCAGAACCGTGAAGCCGAACCAGATCCAGTTGACGAGCGGGTTCACCGTCACCTGGAAGCTGGCGGCCTGATCGGCGAACTCGTAGCCGGCGAGGACGATATAGAGGTCCTCGGAGATGGTGCGATGCATCGCCACCTCGGTCGTCGGCTGGTCCTCGTGCTTGAAGAAGAACCACCGCGCCGGATACTGCTCGCCCACCTGCTGCCCATCCCGGAACACCGTCATGTGGGCCGTGATCGCCTGCTTCCGATCATCGGTGTTCTGGCTCAACCGGTCATACCGCACCGAGTAGCGCCCGATCTCGTGGGTCTCCCCCGGCCGGAGCAGCACCTGCGAATCGAGCTTGTAGCCCGAGCCGGCGAACCCCAGGAACATCAGCACGATCCCGACGTGGACGATATAGCCGCCGTAGCGACGCCGTGAGCGTCCCACCAGGCCGATCAGCGCGGTGGCCAGGTCGGTCCCGGTCGCCTCGCGACGGACCGCCGCCCCCCGCACGAACTCCTGGGTGATGGTCCCGGCCACGAACGCGCACAGCGAGAAACAGAGCCCGGAGACCCAGACCCGGAAGCCGGCGGCATACAGGCCCGCGCCGGTCACCAGCGCGGCGGTCACCGGCCAGGTGAACTGATAGCGCAGGTTCGAAGGACTCGACTGCCGCCAGGCCAGCAACGGGCCGATGCCGGTCAACGTCAGCAGGATGAGCCCGATCGGCAGCATCCACTTGGTGAAGAACGGCGGACCGACGGTGAGACGATCCCCGGTCACCGCCTCGCTCAGGGTCGGGAACATCGTCGCGAACAGCACGAAGACGGCCGAGAACAGCAGAATCCAGTTGTTCACCAGGAACGCCGCCTCACGCGATACCCACGACTCGAGCTCGTTTCGTGCCCGCAGCAGCGGCAGCCGGTAGATCACGAGGCCGAAGCTGAAGACGAGCAGCACCACCATGAACACGGTGAACATGTAGGTCAGGACGGTGTCCTGCCCGAAGGCGTGCACCGACTGCACGATGCCGGAGCGGGTCATGAACGTCCCGAAGATCGTCAGGAAGAACGTCATGATGACCAGGGTCATGTTCCAGACCCTGAGCATGCTCCGCCGCTCCTGCACCATCACCGAGTGCAGGAACGCGGTGGCGGTGAACCAGGGCAGCAGCGCCGCGTTCTCCACCGGGTCCCAGCCCCAGTAGCCGCCCCACCCGAGCTCCTCGTAGGCCCAGATCATCCCCAGGACCAAACCGAGCGTCAGGAAGATCCAGGCGGTCATCGTCCAGCGACGCACCGCGCGGAGCCAGGAGTCGTCGAGATGCCCGGTGACCAGGGCCGCGATGCCGAACGCGAACGGGATCGTCATGCCGACGAAGCCGATATACAGCGAAGGCGGGTGGACCGCCATGTAGACGTTCTGCAGCAGCGGATTCAAGCCGCGACCGTCGGCAGGCGTCTCGAGCAGATAGGTCGCGAACGGGTTCTTGTGGACGATCATCACGAACAGAAAGAACATCTGCACGACGGAGATGACCGCCACGACATACGGAATCAGCTCCCGCTGCCGTTCCCGATTCGAGTAGACGGCCAGCGACCCGAAGATCGCCAGCAGCGTCACCCAGAACATGATCGACCCGTCGAGCCCGCCCCAGTACGACGTCAGCTGGTAGAAGAGCGGCTGCGCCCCATCCGAGTTCAGGTTGACGTAGCGGATCGAGTAGTCCTCGGTGACGAAGGCGTGGATGATGATGGCCGAGGCCAGCAACATCAGGGCGCACACGACATACGAGGCGCCAATGCCGCTTTCGACCAGACGGGTCGAGCGCCGGCGCGCGCCGACCACCGAGATGGCGGCGGCATAGCTACCGATGATGAACGCTGCGAGCAGGGTGAACGAACCGAGGGATGCCATCGTCGACCTCGAGTCACACGGCCGGTCGCGGCCTCGGCACATGCCGGGCTGACGGCCGTGGCACAGAAGCGTCGCTCCGCCTCGCCCCCGCGTCGCCGGCGCGGGGGCCGACGTCGAGCACGAGATCCGGAGCCACGGGCACTAGGACTTCGACGCTGCCGGGTCCAGGGTTGGAGCGGTTTCGTACTTCGACGGGCACTTCGCCATCACGCCATTCGGCTTGACGACAAAGCCGTGCGGGCTGAGCTGTCCCGAGATCACGACCTCCGAACCGTCCTGGAACGTATCGGGCACGATGCCGGTGTACTCGGCATTGATCACCTGGCCATTGGCCTCGACCTGGAATCGATACTCCAGCGTGTTCGGCTTGCGCATCCGGGACCCTTCGACGACCCACCCGTGCACCTGCAGGTTCTTTCCATACCACTCGTCGGGGGCGGCCATCACCTCGTCCACATGCATGTAGTACTCGGTGCCTTCGGCCAGGGTGCCCCAGAGGAGGCCGACGAAGGCGGCAGTGAGCACCGTGGTGGTGAGGAGCGTCTTCACGGTCTTGGTCATAAGGACTTGAATCCCTTGGACTTGGATCTCTCAGGCGCTAACCACGCAAGGATACCGTGGCTGGCCTCCAGGGGTCAATCGGTCAGGGGGCCTGCGGTATACTTCACACCGTCGACCGGCGGGCTCCTCGACGTCGCCAGAGCCCGGATCCGCTGCTGGGCCGCGCCTCCCGACCCATGGCCCCTCCCATTCCAGACTCCATCGGCCGCTACGAGGTCATCGAACGCCTCGGACAGGGCGCCATGGGCGTGGTGTATCTGGCCAAGGACCCCTCCGCCCTGAAGCGCCTGGTCGCGATCAAAGTGCTCAAGGTCGACGACGAGGACATGCGAGCCCGCTTCGAGCGGGAAGCGGAGCTCATCGGTCAGTTCCGGCATCCCAACATCGTGTCGGTCTACGACGTCGGGGACCACGACGGCGGCCGGCCGTTCCTGACGATGGAATACGTGTCGGGAGAGACGCTCGCCAGCAAGATCGACAAGAAGGAGCCGCTGACCCTCGACCGTCGCCTCCGGCTGGCCGAGGCGCTGTGCGACGGGCTGGCCTACGCGCATGCGCGCGACGTGATTCACCGCGACGTGAAGCCGGCCAATCTGGTGATCGACGACGATGGCGAGCTGCGGATCCTGGACTTCGGCATCGCCCGCGGCGGTGGCAGCACCGGCATCACCCAGCTCGGCATGATCATGGGGACGCCGCGCTACATGTCCCCCGAGCAGCTCGCCAGCCCCCAGGTCGACCGGCGCAGCGACATCTTCGCGGTCGGCGCGGTCCTGTACGAGCTGCTGTGCTACCAGGCGGCGTTCCCGGGCGACCAGCGCGAGTATGTCACCTATCAGATCCTCCACGAGACCCCGACCCCTCTCCGGGACGTCGACAGCCGGATCCCGGCGCCGCTGGCCACCGTCACGACTCGTGCCCTCGAGAAGGACCCCGAAAAGCGTTACCAGGACCTGGGCTCGCTGCGGGACGATCTCGCTCGGATCTGGACGCCGACACGCTGAGCACCACCATCATGCTCCGGCGCCCGGCCTCACCCCGACCCGCTCGCCCGTGGGGACGGTGGGCCGCCGCGGTCGCGGCAGTGGTGACGCTGGCAGCGGCCGGGACCTGGCTGACGCAGCTCGAGCCGCCCGCACCCGAGGGTGGAGGCGCCGAACAAGGTGAGACCTCAGCCCCATTGCCCCCCGAGGACGACCCGGGAGGAGGCTCCTCGGAGGGACCGGGTAACGCGGTCGGCCCCGACTGGAACGCCTTTCAGACCCGGATGAGCGAGGCGCACGCCGACCGGCTGACCCAGGACGTCTCGCCCGACCTCGACCCGCAGGCCAAGAGCCAGGCCTGGCGCGAGTTCCTGGCGGAGTTCTCCGACCAGAACCCGCGTGATCGGCGTGCTGCCGCCGGACGGGCTCGGTCCCGATGCGCCACGCGCGCCCACCGGGCGCGATCTCGACCGGGCGGCACTGGTGCCACTCGGTGCGCTGCTGGGTCATCGGGCGGCGGCGGCGCCATCGACCGCGGTGGACGAGGTCTGGTTGCGGGCCGACGACGGACGAGAGGTCGACACGCTCTCGACCGTCATCGAACGCACGCTCACCCAGCGCCACGGCGGCGTCCAGGATTTCGAGTTGCTGGTGCCCAGGGCTTTGCTCGCGCAGCGTCTCGAGGTGCAACGCACATTCAACGTGGTGGTCGGCAGCGTCGCCACGCTGTCCCTGCTGGTGGGCGGCATCGGCATCATGAACATCATGCTGGCGTCGGTACTCGAGCGGACGAACGAGATCGGACTCCGACGCGTGGCCGGGGCGACCCGGGGGCACATCACCGTCCAGTTCCTGACCGAGAGCCTGTTGATGACGCTCGCCGGGGGAGCCGTGGGGGTGTTGCTGGGGATCGTGGGCGCCTGGGGGATCACCGCCTACGCCGGGTGGCCCACGACGGTGTCGACGACGGCCGTTGCCTGGGCCACGGTCGTGGCGACTCTCACCGGGGTGGTGTTCGGCCTCTACCCCGCCCGTCAGGCGGCGCGGCTCGATCCGATTGACGCGGTCCGCTACGAGTAGCGCTTCCGGACGCCTCGCGTGTCACCCGGGCAGCGACCGGAGCAGGTCGTCGACCACCGCGATCGGCAGCCCGACGACGTTGGAATAGGAGCCCACGATACCGGTCACGAACCGCGACGCCCGTCCCTGGATGGCGTAGGCGCCCGCCTTGCCGCTGGGCTCGCCACTCTCGACATACCAGGCGATCTCCTCGGCCGTCAGCGGGCGGAAGGTGACCTCGGTGCCGGCCACCGCACGGCGCGCCGCCTGGCCCATCACCAGGGCCACTCCGGTCAGCACCTCGTGGGTCCGCCCCGACAGACGCTGGAGCATCCGGGCCGCGGCCGCGTCATCCTGAGGTTTGCCGAGCACATCGCCATCGACCACGACCACGGTGTCGGCCCCCAGCACCGCGGCGGTGGAGTGGGACGCGGCCACGACGCGGGCCTTCTCTTCCGCGAGGCGCGCCACGTGGTCGCGGGGCGCCTCCCCGGGATGGAGACGTTCGTCGATATCGGCCGGCGCGATCGTGAACCGGTAGCCGGCCCTGGTCAGCAGCTCGGATCGCCGCGGCGATCGGGACGCGAGGACGAGGTCGCCAGACACCGCCGGATGATACAGTAAGGCCGCACGTTCGTCCGGTCCGGCAAGGTCCTTCAACCCAAGGCGGCGAAGCCCTATTGAAGCAATGATCTCGTCCCAGGATTGCGTCGTGCCGGCGCTTCGCCGCATGCTCGAGGCGCAGCCATTGAGTCAGGGCAAGGTCCGGCTTGCGTGGCTCGCCGCCGTGGGCCGGACCATCGATCGCAGCACGCGGGTATCGCTCGACGACGACGGCACCCTGCGTGTGCACGCCAGGGACAAGCACTGGACCCGCGAGATCGCGAGGTCGAGCCCGCTGATCCGGACCGAGGTCAATCGTCTGCTCGACGGCGCCGTCACCGCCATCGCAGTCGAGACGGACACCATCAGTGATCCCGCACCCACCCAGAGGGCGCACGCGGGCCGCTCGAGGCCCAGGAGATAGGCACCATGCAGGAATCGGTCATCGTCAGCGCGGTGAGACTGCCCACGGGAAAGTTCCTCGGCGCGCTTCGTAGCCTGCCCGCCCCCGAGCTCGGCGCGCGAGTGGTCCGCGAGGCGGTCTCTCGGGCCGGTATCGAGCCGGACCTCGTCGACGAGTGCATCATGGGCAATGTCGTCTCGGCTGGCGCCGGGCAAGCCCCGGCCCGGCAGGCCGCGCTCAAGGGCGGGCTTGCCGACCACGTCGCGGCGCTGACCATCAACAAGGTCTGCGGGTCCGGCCTGAAGGCGGTCATGCTGGCGGCGCAGGGCATCGCCACCGGCGACATCGAGGTGGCCGTGGCCGGTGGCATGGAGTCGATGAGCAGCTGTCCGTATCTCCTCCCCCGGGCTCGCGAGGGATTCCGGATGGGACACACCGAGGTGCTCGACTCGATGATCCACGACGGTCTGTGGTGCTCGCTCGAGAACCAGAACATGGGACTGGCCTGCGAGGCGGTCGTCGACAAGTACGGCGTCAGCCGCGAGGACCAGGACGCCTTCGCGGCCACGAGTCATCAGCGCGCCGCGCGGGCCATCAACGAGTGCTTCTTCAAGGACGAGATCCTGCCGGTCGAGATCCCGCAGCGAAAGGG
>MDTE01073723.1_pt1 | contig 14352 bp, 10 predicted proteins | sample 811231 | NCBI WGS metagenome assembly MDTE01 (sample SAMN05326651, study PRJNA326480) | marine metagenome | isolation source: seawater | place: Indian Ocean: Red Sea | collected 2010 | reverse complement strand
GTAGTTTTCCCATGGTCAACGTGACCTATCGTACCAACGTTGAGATGGGGTTTACTTCTATCAAATTTCTCTTTTGCCATGAGAAATATCTCCTATTTTATGCCGGCTCAGATAAAAGGCCGGATTTTTCGATTATTCCTTCAGTAACAGATTTAGGTGCTTTCTTGTAATTATCAAATTCCATAGAAAAAACTGCTCTACCTTGAGTCATGGAACGAAGGGAAGTTGCATAACCAAACATTTCAGAAAGAGGTGTAACTGCTTTAATAACTACAGCATCTTTTCTGTGATCTGTACCTTGAATTTCACTTCTGCGTGATGTAAGATCTCCCATCACATCGCCCAAATATTGTTCAGGCAAGACTACTTCAACTTTCATTACTGGTTCTAATAAAATTGGCTTTGCACGTTTACAAGCTTCTTTAATAGCCATCGAACCAGCAATTTTAAATGCCATCTCTGAAGAGTCTACAGCATGATAAGAACCATCAACCAATTCTACCCTAACATCTTCCATAGGATAACCTGCAAGGATTCCATTACGGAGCGCTTCCTCGATTCCTTGGCTAACGGCATTAAAATAATCTTTAGGCACAACACCACCAACAATTTTACTTTCAAAATGAAAACCTTTACCAGCTTCATTAGGTTCAATTTTTATTTTAACATGACCATATTGCCCACGTCCTCCAGACTGCCTAATAAATTTACCATCAGCTTCCGATTGCCCTGATATAGTCTCTCTATAAGCCACCTGAGGTCTACCAACATTAGCATTAACATTAAATTCACGTTTTAAACGATCAACTAGAATCTCTAAATGCAATTCACCCATTCCAGAAATAACAGTTTGCCCTGTATCTTCATCACTACTAACTCTAAAAGTTGGATCCTCATCAGAAAGCTTGGACAGAGATTCTGAAAGGTTTTCTTGCTCAGCCTTACTGGAGGCCTCAATAGCAACAGATATTACAGGTTTCTGAAATTCCATTTCTTCAAGAACAATTGGAGCTTTTGGATCAGCAAGCGTATGCCCCGTTCGAGTTTGCTTTAAACCCACAGCAGCTGCTATTTCTCCGGCTGATACTTTTTTTCGCTCTTCACGTTTATCAGCATGCATAAGGAGAAGCCTTCCAATACGTTCCTTTTTTCCTGTACCAGTATTTAAAACCGTAGCCCCAGTTTCTATTTCACCAGAGTATACTCTAAAAAATGTTAACCTTCCGACATAAGGATCCGTCATAATTTTAAATGCTAAAGCACTAAAAGGATCTTCATTAGTAGGAGCACGACTGAGCAAAACATCAGAATCTTTAGGTACATGACCAATAACCTCAGTAATATCTAAAGGAGAAGGCAAAAGATCTACTACAGAATCAAGGACTCTTTGAATACCTTTATTCTTAAAAGCAGAACCACAAATAACAGGAATAAATGCATTGTCCAGACAACCTTTTCTTAAAGCATTTTTTATTTCATCATGAGTTATTTCTTCGTCAGACAAATACTTTTCAAGAAGATTTTCATCATAAGCAGCACATTCCTCAACAAGATGATGCCTTGCACTTTCCGCTGCTTCCTTCAGATCTTGAGGGATTTCTATGTAATCAAAATGAGCACCAGAGGAGGACTCATTATAAATAATAGCTTTCATATCCATCAAATCAATTATCCCGTTAAATAGTTCTCCAGCTCCAATTGGAATAGTAAGAGGCAAAGGGTTTGCAGATAAACGATCCTTCATCATGTTTAATACATTATCAAAGTCTGCCCCCATTCTATCCATTTTATTTACAAAAGCTATCCGTGGTACTTTGTATTTATTTGCTTGACGCCAGACAGTCTCACTCTGAGGCTCTACACCACCTACAGCACAAAAAACTACAACAGCACCATCAAGAACTCGGAGCGATCGTTCAACTTCTGCAGTAAAATCAATATGGCCAGGTGTGTCAATGATATTTATTCTATGGTCATTCCAAAAAGTAGTAGTAGCAGCCGACGTAATTGTAATGCCTCTCTCTTTCTCTTGCTCCATCCAATCCATTGTAGCTGCACCTTCATGAACCTCTCCCATTCTATGGACTCTTCCAGTATAATATAAAATGCGCTCAGTGGTAGTGGTTTTTCCTGCATCAATGTGAGCAAGAATTCCGATATTTCTAACTTTGTCTAATGTAATACTTTTCATTTTTTAACGATAATGAGCAAAAGCTTTATTAGCCTCAGCCATACGATGTGTATCTTCTTTCTTTTTCACAGCGCCACCGTCTTCATTAGCAGCATCGATAAATTCCCCAGCAAGTCTTTCAGCCATACTTGTACCTTTTCGCATTTTTGCATTAGCAATTAACCATCGAGTCGCCAAAGCAAATCCACGCTGAGGGGGAACTTGGATTGGAACCTGATAGGTTGCGCCACCAATTCTACGACTTTTAACTTCAATCAGAGGCTTAACATTACCAATAGCTTTCTTGAACATTTCTAATGAATCAGCTTTTGTCTTAGATGAAATAATTTCCAATGCACCATAAAAAATCCGCTCAGCTACTCCTTTTTTTCCTCGTTCCATTAAATTATTAATAAACTTCTGAACCATTATTTCACCAAAAATAGGGTCAGGCAAAATCTGTCTTTTTTCAGGACGTCGTCTCCTCATCTAAGACCTCGGCCTCTTCGTTCCATAACGTGATCTACTTGTAGTTCTATCATCAACTCCTGCAGTATCCATAGTACCTCTAACAATATGATAACGGACACCGGGCAAGTCTTTTACACGACCACCTTCAATCAAAACAAGTGAATGCTCTTGTAAATTATGTCCTTCACCAGGTATATAAGCAATAACCTCAATACCATTTGTCAATCTAACCTTTGCCACTTTCCTAAGGGCGGAGTTTGGTTTTTTAGGAGTAGTTGTGTAAACGCGAGTACAAACACCTCTTTTTTGGGGATTACGTTGTAAAGCTGGCGTATTGGTAGAATTAACAATACGTTTTCTTCCTTTTCTCACTAATTGATTGACTGTAGGCACATTAAACTCCTAAACTTCTTTTCTTTCTTCAACTAATCCCTCAGAATCAACAGAATCAACTTCCTCTAATTCGCCAGCAACTTTCTTGACAAGTGGATCCTTTTTACTTTTAAACCCTGTACCAGCAGGAATCAGGCGACCAAGTATGACGTTCTCTTTAAGACCAAGTAGACGATCCGCCCTACCTTCAGTAGAGGCATCAGTAAGAACACGAGTTGTTTCTTGAAAAGAAGCAGCGGAAATAAAACTTTCAGTGTTCAGAGAAGCACGTGTAATCCCCAGTAGCAAAGGATGAGATGTTGCAGGTTGCGCCTTACGTGTTTTAATTATAGCCTTACCTTCTTCTTTCAACTTTTTATTTAACTCTAATTGCTCAGACTTAAGAATTAAATCATCTACTAACAATGATGAACCACCAGGATCAGTTACTACACCAGACTTTAGGACTCTGTCATTTTCTCTATTTAATTCGGTCCGGTTCACTCGATCAGCAGCTAGAAACATACTATCCCCGGCATCGTCAAGTTCGACTTTTTGCATCATTTGCCTGACAATTACCTCAATATGCTTATCATTTATCCTAACTCCCTGCAATCTATAAACTTCTTGGATCTCATTAACTAAATATTCTTGAACTCTTTCAGCTCCTAGAATATTTAGAATATCTTCAGGAGAAATCGCCCCTTCACATAATCGATCACCAGCACCTACTCGATCATGCTCATGAACGATAACATGCCTACCATAAGGAACTTTATATTTTTTTGAAACGTCATGGGCTCCTTCTACAATAATTTCGCGAATACCACGCTTAACATCCCCAAACTTCACCAATCCATCAATTTCAGTCACAACTGCTGGCTCAGAAGGCTTCCTAGCTTCAAATAATTCAGCAACCCGAGGTAAGCCCCCCGTAATATCACGTGTTTTACCAATATCTTTAGCAATCTTTACAAGAACCTCCCCTGATTTTACTTTTTGTCCATCCCTAACAACGAGAACAGCCTTAACAGGAAGAATTGTACCACCAGCGATTGTATTCCCGCTATTATCTACAATATCAAGATGCGGAGCAAGGCGCCTGTTCTTAGCTTCAATAGTAACAAGTTGCTTTTTACCACCTTCAACAGCTTCTTCATGATAGGTTTCACCCTCAACCATATCGACAAAATTAACTGTACCCGAATGTCTCGCCAGAATTACATCTGTATATGGATCCCATGTAAATAGTACCCGACCTATTTCAACTTTACTTCCATTCTCAACTTCAAGAGTAGAACCATAAGGAACATTGTAAACGGAAATACCTTTTTTGGAATCAATTATTTTTATGGATGAGTTCCTAACCAAAACACGTTTTACAGGCTTACCAGAAACTTCCTCAGAATCTAGAACTTCAGAAAATTCAAGATTATCAGAAAATTCAACCACCCCATCACGCCTAGATTCCATCTCAGACTCCTCGATAATTCGAGAAGCTGTTCCACCAATATGAAATGTTCGAAGAGTTAACTGGGTGCCAGGCTCACCAATACTTTGTGCTGCTACAATACCTACTGAAGAACCCATAGCTACAGGATTATTAGTATTTAAATCTGTTCCATAGCATTTAACACAGACACCACGAAGAGCCTCACAAGTAAGAACAGATCTTATAAAAATTCTATCTACATCATGCTTTTTAAAGGAATCAGCAATACTATTATCTACCTGAGTACCAGACTTAAGGACAAGTTCTCCATCAACATATACATCTTCTTGGATTACTCTACCACGTATACGCTCACTTATCGGCTCAATAATTTCTTCACCCTCTTTTAGATCGCTTACCCATACTCCATTAATTGTACCACAATCTTCCTCCATAATCACAACATCTTGCGCAACATCAACAAGTCGACGAGTAAGATATCCAGCATCAGCAGTTTTCAACGCTGTGTCAGCAAGACCTTTTCTTGCTCCATGAGTAGAAATGAAATATTCAAGCACTGACAAACCTTCACGAAAGTTTGATGTAATGGGATTTTCTATAATTTCGCCTTTACTACCAGTCATAGATTTCTTAGGTTTTGCCATTAATCCTCGCATACCAGCTAATTGCTTAATCTGATCTTGACTTCCTCTAGCACCAGAATCCGCCATTATAAAAACGGGATTAAATCCTTTCTTATCTACAGCTAAGTGTTTCATCATACTCGCTGATGTATCATTAGTTGCATGAGTCCAAACATCAATAACTTTATTATATCTTTCACCTTCTGTGAGAATCTGCCTGGAAAACTTACGTTGAATTGAACCTACTTCTTTATCGGCTTTCGCGATTATATTATTTTTTTCTTTAGGAATAAGAACATCGTCAATAGCAATAGAGGCACCGCTTTGAGTCGCAAAACTAAACCCAAGGTTTTTTAGATCATCTAAAAACTTCACTGTTTTTCTATTACTAACTGCGAGATAGGATTTATATATAATATCTTCAATCTTTTTCTTATTCAATAACTCATCAATATAATTTAGTTCTCTAGGAACAATTGAATTAAAAATAACACGACCAACCGTAGTCTTTTTCTGCCATTTACCATCATGACGGACATCAATGATTGCATGAAGTCCAACAGATTTATTTTCGTAGGCTATTAACACTTCACTAATACCAGAAAATTGCCGCCCCTCTCCTAAATCCCCTTCTTTACTTTTAGTGAGATAATAAGCACCAAGCACCATGTCCTGAGAAGGAATCGCCAATGGATAACCATGAGCAGGATGTAAAATGTTATTACTTGCAAGCATCAGCATTCTTGCTTCCATCTGTGCTTCAACTGAAAGAGGTACATGCACAGCCATTTGATCACCATCAAAATCTGCGTTAAAAGCAGCACAAACTAATGGATGGATTTGAATTGCCTTTCCATCAACTAATACTGGCTGAAAAGCTTGAATACCTAATCGGTGTAGAGTTGGAGCTCTATTTAACAATACTGGATGGTCACGAACAACATAGTCTAAGACCTCATACACTTCTGGCATTTTTTCTTGCACCATGAGCTTTGCACTCCTAGGTGTATTAGCCATTCCCCTTGCAATCAATTCATGAATAATTTGAGGCATGAATAACTCTGTCGCCATATCCTTGGGAAGACCACACTCATGAAGTCGCAATTCAGGACCAACTACAATTACAGAACGACCAGAGTAATCTACACGTTTTCCTAAAAGATTCTGCCGAAAGCGTCCTTGCTTACCTCTTAGCATATCACTAAGACTTTTTAAAGGCCTCCTAGTTCCACTACTAACCGCCGTACCCCTACGAGAATTGTCAAATAATGTATCTACCGCCTCTTGCAACATCCTTTTCTCATTCCTAAGAATAACATCAGGAGCTTTTATATCCATTAGCTGCTTTAAACGATTGTTTCTAATAATAACACGTCTATAAAGATCATTTAGATCACTAGCTGCAAAACGACCCCCCTCAAGAGGAACCAATGGCCTGAGCTCAGGTGGAATCACAGGAAGAACCGTTACAACCATCCATTCAGGTTTATTTAGACGTACTTTAATAGGAGATGGATAAAAAGCTTTAACTACTTTTAGACGCTTTAAAGCATCAGCTTTCCTTTGTTTAGATTTCGAGGTCTTTATTGTTTTCTCCAGCTCTTTCATAGTAGAAATAATATCAAGCGTTCGAAGAGAATCCCTTACAGCCACCCCGCCCATAGCAGCATAAAAATAGTTGCCTTCATCTTGATCATCCTCTGAAACAGTGTGTTTACCATACTTACTTTCTAGCTCACGAAATTCAACCTCATCAACAAGCTCCATCCTTTTTTTATCAGAAGCCCCAGGGCTAATCACAATATATGATTCATAATAAATTACCTTTTCAAGATCTCTTGTTGATATGCCCATTAGATGATTCAACTTCCCGGGAACAGAACGAAGGTACCAAATGTGACAAACAGGAACAGCGAGAGTAATATGACCCATTCTCTCTCTACGAACTTTTTTTCTAGTCACTTCAACACCACATCTGTCACAAATTATACCACGGTATCTAATACCTTTATACTTACCACAGTGACATTCATAGTCTTTGACTGGCCCAAAAATTTTCTCGCAAAAAAGACCGTCCTTTTCAGGTTTATAAGATCTATAATTAATGGTTTCTGGCTTAAGAATTTCACCATAAGATCTTCTAAGAATATCTTCTGGAGACATTAAACCGATTGAAACAGATTTAAAACTGCTCGACACGTCTCGTTTTGGAGGTTTAATATAGACCAATTCGCTCCCCTTCCTAGTTATGCAATTGAATATCCACGCCTAATCCCTGAAGCTCTTTAACTAACACATTAAAAGATTCAGGAATAGAAAAGTCAGGGATATTATCACCTTTTACAATAGCATTATATACTTTTGAACGCCCTTCAACATCATCAGATTTTCCAGTAAGGATTTCTCTAAGAGTATAACTTGCACCATAGGCTTCCAAAGCCCAGACCTCCATTTCACCAAAACGCTGACCACCTTCTTGAGCTTTACCACCGAGAGGTTGTTGCGTAATTAGAGAATAAGGCCCAGTTGCACGCGCATGCATTTTGTCATCTACCATATGAGCAAGCTTCATCATGTATATACAACCAACTGTAACTGGATAGTCAAATTTTTCTCCAGACCGACCATCATATAAGGTTACTTTCCCAGTAGAAGGCAATTTTGCTTTCTTTAATTCATCTTGAACTTGATCCGGTGAAGCACCATCAAACGGAGATGTTTCATAACGAAGCCCAAGTTCTAGGCCTGCCCAACCTAACATCGTCTCATATAATTGGCCTAAATTCATTCGTGATGGAACACCCAAAGGATTTAATACAACATCAACAGGAGTTCCATCCGAAAGAAAAGGCATGTCTTCTTCAGGAACAATAGTTGATACGACCCCTTTATTTCCATGCCTACCAGCCATTTTATCCCCAACTTGCAATTTGCGCTTATTAGCAATGTAAACTTTAGCTAGCTTGGAAACACCAGGCTGAAGCTCATCTCCTACTTGAAGTTTGTATATCTTCCTCTCTAATCTCTCTTCAGCTTCTCTCCATTCTCTTGAGAACGAATTCCAGACTTGCTGAATTTGTATCCAAACTTTATTGTCAGTAACCCATGGCTCATCTCTTAATACTCTTTCAGGGTCAAGAGAATCTAGACGTTTAGCAGTTAATTTTGTCGAAGCCTTAATTAAAGTTTTTCCTGTTGCAACATCTCTAAGTCCATTACTATTTTGATCTAACATAAGATGATGAAGCATCTCATCTCTAGACTTCTTTAGCTTTTTCTTTATTCGACGAGTCTCATCTTGAAATTCTTCAATTTGTTTCTTTTCGACTGCTCGCGACTGCTTGGTTTTTCTTTCAAAAAGCTTAGTTTTAATTACTACCCCATTGGTACCAGGGGAAGCTTTTTTTGAAGCATTTTTTACATCACCAGCTTTTTCACCAAAAATTGCTCTAAGCAATTTCTCTTCTGGAGTAGGATCAGTTTCTCCTTTAGGTGTCACTTTACCAATTAGAATATCACCAGAAGCAACTTTTGCACCTTGACGAACAATACCATTTTCATCAAGATCTTTAGTTGCATCCTCACCAACATTGGGAATTTCTCGGGTCAATTCTTCTTCTCCACGTTTTGTATCCCGCACTTCCAACTCTATTTCAGATATATGAGTTGAAGTAAAGAAATCATTCTTAACTAATTTCTCACTTACAACAATAGCATCTTCAAAGTTATATCCACGCCAAGGCATGAAAGCCACAACAACATTACGACCTAAAGCAAGCTCTCCCATTTCAGTAGAAGGACCATCTGCAAGAAGATCACCTTTCTTGATTTTTTGACCACCCTTAACTACAGGCCTTTGATTCATACAAGTATCTTGATTTGTACGTGAATATTTTAGTAAAGGTATTCTGAGAAGATTTTGTTCGGCTGAAACAGCTAAATCTTCAGGAATGTCATCTGTCCGGATAACCACTTCGTTTGCATCTACAGAATCTACTACCCCTGCAACAGGAGAATAAAGAGAAGTTCGAGAATCTTTAGCAACGGATTTTTCCATTCCCGTACCAACAATTGGTGATTCAGGTTTTATTAAAGGAACCGATTGGCGTTGCATATTTGAACCCATAAGAGCTCTGTTAGCATCATCATGCTCTAGAAAAGGAATAAGAGTTGCAGCAACACTTAAAATTTGATGCGGAGCCACATCCATAAATTGAACTTCATTTGCACCCACAACGGGAAAGTCACCTCTAATTCTAATTCTTATACGATCATCTTTAATCGCTCCTTTAGAGCCAAGGTCATAAAGTGATTGAGCAATTTTTGACCGATCTTCATCTTCAGCTGAAAGATATTTGATTTTGTCCGATACTGAAGCAGATCCATTTTTTGGCTCTACAACCCTATAGGGCGCTTCAATAAAGCCCAATTCATTAACTTTCGCATAGGTAGCAAGAGATGAAATAAGACCAATATTTGGACCTTCAGGAGTTTCTATCGGACAAAGTCGCCCGTAATGAGTATAATGCACATCTCTCACTTCAAAACCAGCTCTCTCTCTAGTAAGACCACCGGGACCTAAAGCTGAAACACGACGTTTATGAGTTATTTCAGCAAGAGGATTTGTTTGATCCATGAATTGGCTAAGCTGACTTGTTCCAAAAAATGTATTTATTACTGTAGTACAAATCCTTGAATTAATTAGATCTTGAGGGGTTAAACTTTCAGCCTCTCTAAGATTCATACGCTCTCTTACAGTCCTAGCCATTCTACTAAATGCAATTGAGAATTGATTCGTCAATTGCTCACCAACGGTTTTCATTCGTCGATTTCCGAGATGATCAATATCATCTGGACCACGCTCACCTTTTCGCATTTCAATTAAATATTGAATAACACGAGTCATATCTTCTGTCGTAAGTACAGTATGATCAATATCAACATCAAGATCAAATTGTTTATTCAAACGATAACGACCTACTCTTCCAAGATCATAACGCTTTGGGCTAAAGAACATTCGTTCAATAAATTTTTGAGCCGTCTCTAGATTTGGAGGTTCACCTGACCTCAAATGCCTATACATCAACGTCAATGCTTCATCAGTATTGTGAGATGGATCCTTCTGCATAGTGTTAAGTATCAACTCAACTGAAAGCTCTTCTAAAGGAGAGACACAATCTACTGCTTTGATTTTTGCAGCTAGAAGAAGATCAATAACATCCGAAGTAAGCTCTGAACGACTTTCAGCGAGTATCTCACCTGTCTTCGCATTGAAAACATCTTCAATAAGAACTTTACCTAAAAGAGTTTTAGAGGAAGACTTGGAAATCTTGCAGGTTTCAGTAAACCCAAATATTCTAAAAATGTCAGCATCATTTGAAAAACCAAGAGTCCTCAATAGAGTTGTGACAGGAAATTTCCTTCGACGGTCTATAATAACATATAGACAATCTTGAATGTCGGTTGTAAAATCAATCCACGAACCTCTAAATGGTATTACCCTACCTTGGTATAGACGAGTTCCATTTGGATGAGTATACTCATCAAAAAACACACCCGGAGAACGTTGCAACTGACTAACAATTACACGCTCTGCACCATTAATTACAAATGTACCTCGATTAGTCATGAATGGAATATTCCCAAAGTAAACTTCCTGCTCTATAGAATGTGCATATTTAGATCGATCAAACTCATCAGTAATATGAAGAATCAACCGAACTTTGAGTGGAACGGCATAGGTTACACCACGCTCCATACATTCCTCAGGGCTATATTTTGACAACCCAAAATAGTAACTTTTGTACTCAAGAATATAATTTTTATGCGTATCCTCTATAGGAAAAATATTCGATAAAACTTCATGAAGACCATGAAGCTCTCGGTTATCTTCAGTACTATCTAGTTGCAGAAAATTATTAAATGAATCTACTTGAACACCAAGTAGATCAGGCATAGGAACAGCCGAAGAAATCCTAGAAAAGGAATGTCTGAGTTGTGCTTTGTTTAGGTTTACTGCCAAAACTATACTCTCCTTACTGATAATTTAGATTTGTACAATTGTTTCAAACGAAAAAAACTTTACTTTAATTCAACAGTAGCCCCAGCTTCTTCAAGCTGAGTCTTAATTTCTTCCGCCTCTGCTTTAGCAACACCTTCTTTTATTGATTTGGGAGCACTTTCGACTAGGTCTTTGGCCTCTTTTAGACCAAGCTCGGTAATTGTTCTTACAACTTTTATTACTTGGATTTTCTTATCCCCAGCAGAAGCAAGGACAATATCGAAACTATCTTTTTCTTGCTCAGATGCAACTTCTCCGCCCGCTACAGGAGCAGCTACAGCAGCTATAGGAGCCGCAGCTGTTACACCAAACTTTTCTTCTATTTCTCCAATGAGCTCAGAGATCTCAAGCATATTTGCCTTTTCTAGATAATTAAGCACATCAGTACGTGAAACTTCAGCCATTGTTTTTTCCTCTCTTTTTACTATTCTGTTTTAGATTTTTTAAGGTTTGCCAACACATTTGCAAAGTCAGACATTACACTATTAAGAGTTGACGCCAACTTTGTCATAGGCGATGAAAGCCCATTCACAAGTTTTGTTAACAAAACTTCTTGAGAAGGCAAATTAGATACCGCACTAAAAGATGCTTTATCCATAACCTTTCCCTCAAATACAAATGCCTTCATTTCAGGCAAATCGTGATCTTTTTTAAATTCTTTAATAATACGGGCCGGAACTGTTGGATCTTCAAAACTAAGAGCAACAGCTGTTGGACCCCCAAAAACATCATCTAAACCCTTAAGGCCCGCATTTTCAACAGATAACTTTGCAAGAGTATTCTTAATTACATGGAACTCTATACCATCAGTAGTAAATTTTTTTCTTAAATCAGTAATATCTTTTACATCTAAACCAAGATAGTCAGCAAAATATATTCCTGATGCTTTTTGAAATTTCTCGGAAAAAAATTCTACCGTCTGAATATTCTGCTGATTTGGCATTTTAAGTTGCTAATCCTCCATCTATTTTTATCCCAGGACCCATAGTGGAAGAAATAGTTATTTTTTTTAAATAAGCACCTTTAACTGATGAAGGTTTTGCACGAATTACAGTTGTAAGAACCGACCTAAAGTTTTCAATTAGATCCCCAGACTCAAAAGATTTTTTTCCAATAGGAACATGAATGATCCCATTTTTGTCAACACGGAGCTCAACCCTACCAGCCTTAATTTCCTTTACAGCCTTAGCAAGATCCTTTGTTACAGTACCACTCTTTGGATTTGGCATTAAACCTTTAGGACCTAATATTTTTCCCAATTTACCTAATTTTGGCATCATCTCTGGAGCAGCAACGATTACATCAGCATCATCCCAGCCCGACTCAAGCTTACTTAAAAATTCATCACTACCAAAAAAGTCAGCGCCAGCTTCTTCAGCATCTTTAACATCAGACCCAGAACCTAAAGCAAGAACACTCACTTTTTTACCACTGCCATGAGGTAAGGAGGTTGTTACCCTGATATTTTGGTCTGCATGACGGGGATCTACCCCTAGATTTAAAGCAACTTCAATAGTCTCATCAAACTTTGTATTATCTGATTTTCTTATTAAATCCATTGCATCTTCAATTGAATATTCTTTCATCCTATCAACAGACTCAACTATTCTTCTATAACGCTTACCGTGACTCATTAACTACAGCACCTCAAGACCCATACTCCGAGCTGTTCCACGAATCATTTCAACAGCAGATTCTACAGTATTTGCATTAAGATCTTCCATTTTTGTCTCAGCAATTTTTTTCAAATCATTTTCAGTAACCTTACCGACTTTTACTTTATTAGGTTCACCAGAACCTTTTTCTAACTTTGCTGCTTGTTTTAATAATACAGCTGCCGGAGGTGTTTTTGTAATAAAGGTAAAAGTCCTGTCTTCAAAAACAGTAATGTCAACAGGAATTATTGTACCCATATTATCCTTAGTTCTTTCGTTAAATGTATTACAAAAATCCATGATATTAAGGCCATGTTGACCAAGGGCAGGACCTACAGGGGGCGCTGGATTTGCTTGGCCGGCAGGCACTTGAAGCTTAATATTTGTCAGAACTTTCTTTGCCATAATTAATCCGTATGCTTAAGATGCTCTACTTGAAGATAATCAAGCTCTACAGGAGTTGATCTTCCAAAAATAGACACCATTACTTTTACTTTTTGCTTTTCTTCATTTGTCTCAATTACCGACCCCTCAAAATCCAAAAAAGGGCCATCAACAATTTTTACACCATCATTTTTCTGAAACCTTGCAGCCATTACTTCTTGGCCATCTTTGACTTCCACTTCTCCAAGAATTCGATTTACTTCTTCAGATTGGAGCGGTTCAGGCTCTCCATTAGGACCAACAAAACTCATTACACCTGGAATATTCTCTACATAATGACGACTCTCATTATCCAAATTCATTTTAACTAAAACGTAGCCAGGATAAAATACTCTATCTTTCACAACCTTTTTTCCACTTTTCATTTCAACTACATTTTCCGATGGAACCAACACTTCATCGATTTTACCACTATCAGCGCCCAAATTTATCTCACCTATCATAGTATCTCGAATTTTTTTCTCTTTACCAGAAAGAACCCTAACAGTGAACCAATCCATCTTATAATACCACATTTACTATTCTAGAAAGTAAAAAATCAACAAAGAATAAGAAAATACTAAGAATTAGAGATAAACCAAGAACAACCATAGTCGAGCCTCGTAATTCATCCCATGTAGGCCAAGAAACCTTATTCATTTCGAATTGAACACCATTCACAAAATTTTTTATCTTACTAATCACATCTAAATGCTAGTCTCAATAGCAGGTGAGGCAGGACTTGAACCCGCAACCCCCGGTTTTGGAGACCGGTGCTCTACCAGTTGAGCTACTCACCTAAATGCCCTCCAAAAATTAAAGAAAGATATAACATAATTACCCTCAAAAAATAAAATGCTTATTTTGTCTCTTTATGCTCAGTATGCGCCCTACATCCGGGACAATACTTTTTGTAAACAACTCTATCTGGATGCAGGCGTTTATTTTTTGACATTGTATAATTTCTCCTATGACATTCAGGACATTCCAAAGTCAATAGATCTCTCTTACTATTTGCACCCAACTATCTACTCCACAATTTCAGTTACTACACCAGCACCAACTGTTCGACCACCCTCTCGAATGGCAAAGCGCAACTCTTTTTCCATAGCAATTGGTGCAAT
>MDTE01002089.1_pt1 | contig 14352 bp, 10 predicted proteins | sample 811231 | NCBI WGS metagenome assembly MDTE01 (sample SAMN05326651, study PRJNA326480) | marine metagenome | isolation source: seawater | place: Indian Ocean: Red Sea | collected 2010 | reverse complement strand
GTGGTGACGAACGGCTGGGTGAACTGGCCGAGAGTCGCGAGGAAGCACTGGGGGTTGACGGGCCAGTGGACCTGTTGATGAACCGAGACGGGGCGTGGCGTGGATTCGGGTGCTTGTGGCGAGCGGCGTTGCGGACTCTGGAATCGCAGCAGGAGGGAAGTGGTGATCGACCGCTGGATCGACGCAACGTCCTGGTGTTCGGCAGCGGGGCCCTGGCGCGGACGATGATCTTTGGGGTGACACGAAGAAAGGGCCTGGTCAGCGTCGCCGGCAGCAACGAGAAGGAAACACGTCAATTGGCGGCAGACACAGGGGTTCGGTTTATCCCGGCACAGAATCTCTACGACACGCTCGTGGATATCGTGGTCCTGGCCGATCCAGACCTGGAACTGGGGCCAGGACGCGGCCAACTCAATCCCGCGTTCCTGCGTCCACCGATGCAGGTGATCGACGTGGCGGCTGGAGACGAGGATACCGAAGTGCTGGCCGAGGCACGGGCGCGGGGTTGCTGCGTGGTGGAGCCGAGCGTGGTCCGAAGGAACCTGGCCGAGGGGGTGTTTCGATCAATCACGGGCCAGGATCTGCCGGCGGACAATCACGACGGGTGATCATGGAGGACGTGGTTTTGTGCCGACTAGAGACTATGGGATGAACGTTGATTCGAGGTCGATCCGGGTGTGGAGAAAGCCCGGGGGATTGCTTACCGTTGATCGGAGGGCGGTGATCGCGGTGGCCGTCGCCTGGACATAGGAGACGAGTCGGATGGTGACTGGAGTGCAGGTCGAACGTTCCTTCGACGGGACCGAACCAGCCGCGGAGACCGACGAGCCGAAATCGCACCCGGTGCGTCGGCGGCCCGGCGGATGGCTGAAACTCGGCCTGGCGGTCGCATTGGTTCTTGTCACCGGATTCCTGGTTGTTGACCAGTTGAGCGACTCCAGCGGGGCCGATCGCCGGGGCGACCTGGCGCAGGTCCTGGTTCACTCGATCGAGAGGTCGGACTTCGATGCATTCATCACCGAGTCGGGTGATGTGGAGAGTTCTGACAACCTGGAAATTGTCTGTGAACTGGAAGCACCCCCGGGGGCGGCTGGAACTCGCATCCTGGAAGTTGTTGACGAGGGTACGATCGTCAAGAAGGGGGACTTCCTGGTCGCGTTTGATGACACGGCATTGAAACAGCGGCTGATCGAACAGGAAACTCTGGTCGCCACTGATGATGCGGCGGTGATCGAGGCCCAGAGCGAATCGCAAAAAGCTGTCCAGACACTCAACGAGTATGTTGAGGGCACCTACCTGGTGGAGAAGGAGACCTTCGAGGCGAATTTGTTGACGGCCCAGTCGCTGGTCAAGACGCACAAGGATCAACTGGACCACTTGCAGAAGATGTATCGCAAGGGATTCGTGTCGCGATTGCAGATGGAGACCCAGGCGGAAAACGTCGAAATCGCGAACAAGGCGGTTCGTGTGGCAGAGATCAAGCTCCTGGCACTCCAGAAGTACACCCGGGCGAAGTTCATTGCCGAATACAAGGCGGAAATCGCCAAACGTGATGCGTTCCTGAAATCCGCCAAGCGCAAGCTCGATCTCAGCCGCGAGAAACTGGCCGAGTTGAACGAGCAAAAGGAGAATTGTCGTATCCTGGCTCCGAAGGCCGGGCAGGTGGTGTATGCCAATGACTACGAGCGGCGAGACAATGTGGTGATCGAGGAGGGGGCCGAGATCCGCAAGCGGCAGGTGGTGCTTCGCCTGCCTGATCCGACCCAGATGCGGGTCGCGGCCAAGATCAACGATTCCAAGTTGAACCGAATCCAGGTGGGCAATTCGGCTCGAATCGTGCTGGACATCAATCCGGATTTGCCGTTGTCTGGAGAACTGGCCGAGATCAACCCGTTTCCATTTCCTCGTCGTTGGCACGGTGCCCCGATCGAGTACGGGGCGAAGATCACCGTCAAGAACCCACCCCGTGACCTGCGACCGGGGCAGAGGGTCAAGGTGCACATCTTCGTTGCTCACAAGGACGATGCCTTGCAAGCCCCGATCCAATCGGTCGTCGAGCGCGATGGGAAACACTATTGCCTGGTGCGAAGCCAGAAGCCGACCTGGGAGTTGCGACAGGTTACGGTTGGACCCAACAACGACAGTTTCGTGGTTGTCGAGACCGGTCTGAAGGTGGGTGATGAGGTTGCGATCAATCCCGAGTTGCTCTGGGACGATTCGGCCGGGGACATTCCAGAGCCCGGCCAGGACTCGTCGCCACCGGGGGCCGCCGACGTGGTGCGGACCGGGCCGTGATGTTTTGGCGATCGTTGCGACAGGGGGCCAAGAGCCTGCTGCTTCACCCGCTGCGTTCCCTGTTGACGTTGCTGGGGATCTTCATCGGAGTGACCAGCGTGGTCTGGTTGCTGGCGATCAGCGAGGGGATCAGTCGGTCGGCGCAAAAGCAGATCGAGGACCTGGGTGTTACCAACATCATCCTGTTGTCCAAGCGTCCTTCCAACGACAATCTCGAAGACACCGATTTCTGGACGCCGTACGGGATCAAGCGACGTGACTATTCCACGCTCGTTGAGACGATCCCGACGCTGGAATTTGCGTTGCGCATCCGCGAGGCATATCGGGAAGCGCATTTTCGTGACAAGACGATGCAAGTGCGGCTGGTTGGTTGCACGACCGAGTACGCTCGTGTGATGCACCTGGACGTCCGGCGGGGTCATTTTCTCTCGGCGCTCGACGTCCAGAACGAGGACAATGTCTGTGTTCTCGGAGCCGGTGCGGCGGAGAAGTTCTTTCCGCTGCTGGATCCGGTGGGACAGACGATTCGTATCCGGGACATTCCCTACCGCGTCGTGGGATTGATGAAGGCCCGATTGCCGATGGCTGGCATCGCCGGGTCATTGGATTCGCAGGACTTCGGTGACGATGTCTATATCCCTGTCACGACATTCTGGAGGCGAATCGGGGATCGCACGTTGACGATTGCGGCGGGCCAACGGAGCGGCCAGGAAGTCGAGTTGAGTCAGATCACCTTCCAGGTGCGGTCGATCGACGACGTGGTGCCGACAGCCAAGGCGATCGAGGACACGATGAACCGGTTGCACGATGTTGAACAGCCCGATTACGCGGTTGTCACCCCGCTGGAGTTGCTTGAACAGGCGCGGGCCACACGGCTGATGTTCATGATCTTCATGGGGTTGATTGCGTTCATCTCGCTGCTGGTTGGGGGCATCGGGATCATGAACATCATGCTGGCGACGATCACCGAACGGACTCGAGAGATCGGTGTCCGCCGTGCCATGGGGGCCACCCGGTCAGATATTGTCAGGCAGTTCCTGATGGAGGTGACCGTGTTGACGACGGTGGGGGGGCTGGCGGGCATCCTGGCCGGACTGGGGTGCCCGTGGGTGCTGGTGGGGTTGCGTGACCTGTTGCGAGAGGTGTTTCCCGGTGCGACGGCGGGGCTGCCCGATATCGTCTCGAACGCGACCCCGGTGGTGATGCCGTGGTCGATCGCCCTGGCCTTTGGAATCTCCGTCCTCATCGGGATTCTCTTTGGCATCTACCCCGCCCGTCGGGCCGCCTACCTGGACCCGATCGAGGCGTTGCGGCACGAGTGAACCGGGGCGACCTGGAGGCAGGCCGCGTGATGGTCCTGCGGTCCGGGGACTGGTGAGCGGCATCCCGCCGGGGTGAGGCGTCCCGGACCGGTTACTCCTCTTCCTCACGGAGCTTGGCCAGCACCGTGTAATCCTCCAGCGTGGTCGTGTCGCCGATTTGTTCTCGCCCTGCAGCGATATCTCGCAGCAAACGCCTCATGATTTTCCCGCTGCGTGTCTTGGGGACGGCGGCGGCAAAACGAATCTGGTCCGGTGTAGCGATGGCTCCGATTTGTTCTCGGACGTGACTGGTCAATTCGGCTTTGAGTTCCTCGGAGTCGTCCTCGACCGTCATTGTCACGAAACAGCAGATGCCTTCCCCTTTCAGGTCGTGTGGGAAACCCACGACGGCCGCTTCCGCGACCTTTGGATGGGCCACCAGGGCGCTCTCGATTTCCATGGTACTCAACCGGTGTCCCGCGACGTTGAGCACGTCGTCGACACGCCCCATGATCCAGTAGTATCCGTCCTCATCACGACGGGCACCGTCGCCAGCGAAATAGCATCCAGGGATCTCACTGAAATACGTCTCGAGAAAACGGTCGTGATCCCCGTAGAGCGTTCTCAACATCGACGGCCAGGGCTGCTTCATGACCAGCAAGCCACCCTGGTTGTCACCCAGGCTCTGTCCGTCCTTGGTGACGATTTCCGGGACAATTCCTGGTAATGGCCGCGTGCAACTGCCAGGCTTGGTCGCCGTGGCACCGGGCAGGGGACTGATCATGATGCCGCCGGTTTCTGTTTGCCACCAGGTGTCCACGATCGGGCATCGTTCACCGCCGATGACCCGGTGGTACCACATCCAGGCCTCGGGGTTGATTGGTTCCCCGACGGTGCCCAGCAGTCGCAGGCTGGAGAGGTCGGCCTGTCCGGGCCAGTCGTCACCCCACTTGATGAAGGCCCGGATCGCGGTGGGAGCAGTGTAGAAGATCGACACGCCGTACTTTTCAACGATCTGCCAGAAGCGTCCCTCGTCCGGCCAGTTCGGAGCACCCTCGTACATCACGGTGGTGGCCCCGTTGGCCAGGGGGCCGTAGACAATGTAGCTGTGTCCGGTGATCCAACCGATGTCGGCGGTGCACCAGTAGGTGTCGTCATCCTTGAGGTCGAAGACCCATCGTGACGTCATCGTGGTGCCCAGCAGGTAGCCGGCGGTGGTGTGCAGGACTCCCTTGGGTTTGCCGGTCGATCCGGAGGTGTAGAGGATGAACAGGGGGTGTTCGGAGTCGAGCGGAGTGGCCTCGCATTCTGTCGAGGCGGTCTCGACCAGGTCGTGCCACCAGTAGTCCCGGTCGGGGACCATCTCGACCTCGTAGCCGGTTCGTCGCACCACGACAACTTTTTCGACCGACGGCGACTTTTCGAGGCTCTTGTCGACGGCGGCCTTGAGGGGCAGTTCCTTGCCGCGTCGCCAGCCGGCGTCGGCGGTGACGACCAGCTTGGCCTGCGCGTCGTTGTTTCGTTCGGCCACCGCGTCGGCACTGAAGCCGCCGAAAATGATCGAGTGCACAGCACCGATTCGGGCACAGGCCAGCATGGCGATGGCCAGTTCGGGAATCATCGGCATGTACAGGGTGACCCGGTCCCCAGTCTCCACACCCAGTTGTTTCAGCACGTTGGCAAAACGGCACACCTCGCGATGCAGGTCCTGGTAACGCAAAACCCGGGTGTCGCCCGGTTCGCCTTCCCAGATGATCGCGGCCTTGTTCTTTCGCCAGTTGTCCAGGTGACGGTCCAGGCAGTTTTGGGTGACATTGAGTTTTCCGCCGGTGAACCATTTGGTGTCGGGCATGTCGCCCTCGGACACCTGGTCAAAGGGTTCAATCCAATCCAGGTTCTCTCTCGCAAGTTCTCCCCAGAATCTATCGGGGTCATCCTTGGCCCGCTGCCACATTTCCTGGTATTGCTCGTCGCTGGAAATGTGGGCGTCGGCCGAAAAGGCCTCCGATGGTGGGAACTGACGGTTTTCCTGCAGTACGCTTTGAATCGCATCGTCACTCATGGGGACGAGTTCCTGGTGTGTTTCTGTCGGTGGGGAGAGTCGAGCGGGCCGGGGTGGTAATTGCCCGGCCAAGCAGCCGATTCTACGAACGCCCGTCGCAGGGTGTCAAACAATGCTCGAGGCGTTGGGCCGGGCTCTACTGCTTGCCTTCGGCACGGTTGGACCACCATGGCTGGCCCACACCCCCGTCGATGGTGGTTGTGCTGCCGGTCATGTAACTGGCCCGGTCGCTGAGAATGAACGCGATGCCCTCGGCGATCTCCTCAGACGTTCCCAACCGTTTCAACGGCAGGTCAGCTGCTCCTTCCTCGAGTTGTTCCTCGGAGAAGAACTTCCGTTCACCAGGTGTGTCTATCCAGCCCGGGTGGACGATGTTGACCCGAATGCGGTGTGGGGCGAGTTCCATCGACGCGGTACGTGACATGTGGTCGATCGCGGCCTTGGACATGTTGTAGGCCATCGAGGTGGGGATCGCGAGCACCGCGTGCGGGGAGCTGACCATCACGATCGATCCGCCCTCACCCTGTTGCACCATGTGCTGGGCCGAGGCCCGCAGACCGTAGAAGGCACCCCACATCGAGACGTCGATCGTCCGTCTGAAGCCCTCCATGTCCGCTTCAATCATCAACTCTCGGTCGCTGTAGGCCGCATTGGAGACAAACAGGTCGAGTCGACCGAGTTCCTCGACGGTCCGTGCCACCATGGCCTCGACTGCGTCCTGATCGGACACGTCAGCCTGCAACAGCACGGCCTTCCGTCCCATTCGTTCGACCTCTTCGACCACCTCGAGAGCCTCGTCGGTGTGAGAGCGGTAGTTGATTCCCACGTCGGCACCGTCACGGGCCAACGCGATCGCCGTGGCCCGTCCAATCCCACGCGACGCGCCCGTTACCAGGCCGACCCGTCCTTCGAAACTCATTGCCACTGTCTCCTTCAACTGGCGGCGTCTGGAACGATCTCGAACGCCGGGTGGTGATGACCGGCGGCCATCGGGGGGACGCCAAATCGCAACACGGCCGATTCGTCCCGGTTGCACGAGGAGGAATCGGCCGCAATTGCGTGTGATCTTGAATCAACCAACCTCAATCAATTTAGCAGGAGAAGCTGGTTCCGCAGCCGCAGGACTGCTGTGCGTTGGGGTTGTCGAATCGGAAACCTCGTTGTTCCAGCCCGTCGTGCCAGTCGATGACCACACCGTCAAGATACAGCATGCTCTTCCGATCCACGGCGATCCGCACGCCGTGTTGAGTCGAGACGTCGTCGGCTGTTTCGTCGACCTTGTCATCCCATGCCAAGCGATACTGGAAGCCGCCACAGCCGCCTCCAGACACTCCGACCCGCAAAACGTGTCCGTCGATCGCCTGGCTTGTTTCTTCCAATGCGCGAGACGCTTCGGCCGCGGCTTTTTCGGTAATCGTGATTCCCATCGTTTCACCCTTGTCTTCGAGAAGCTTGGATATCGCCCCCGCCCCAGTTGCCTTCATCCGAGTCGGCAACATTGTAGCAACCTCGTGGGGGCCAGAACAGACCATCCATGGTCTTCGGATTCGGAGCACTTCAACTCGTAACGCTGCGTGATCCGGTCTTGCGGCTCTTCAGGCAAAACACTATCAAACCGCCCCTTCCTGCTCTGAATCACTCATGGCCTGGTACCACTCTGGACATGGTCGACCGATCAACACGGTTGTCCGACTGTTGCTGGTGGCCTGGGGCGTGTTTCTGCTGGGCGGGTTTTCATTGGCGTTTCGATTAACTCCCAATCCCGCTGGATTCGGTACTCACCAGCAACTGGGACTCCCTCCGTGTTCATTCCAAACCATGTTCGGCGTTCCCTGCCCCAGTTGCGGGATGACCACGTCGTTCTCTCATTTCGTCCGCGGACAGTGGATCCTGTCGGCTCGTTCCAATGTCGGCGGACTTTTTCTGGCGATGGTCAGTGCGGTGATGTTGCCATGGTCATTTTGGAGCGGGTGGCGAGGGGAACTCGTGGGGGTTCGCGATCCGGACAGTTGGTTGGCCTGGGGCGTTGGCGGGTTGACGGCGGTGACGGTCATCAACTGGCTGATCGAGGTGGCAATCTGATGCGGTGGTCGCCTCCTCTCGAGTCGTGTTCTCCGGATCGCAGTTGTCGATTTCGTCCGGGGCTGTTGATCGCGATGGCCGTGCTGGTGGGGACACTTCCCGGGTGCTCGCTTGGAGTGATGGCCGGCAAGATGCTCTTTGGCGATCCCCGGATGCCAGCGGAATTCACGATGGCAACCGGAGTGAACCTGGTCGACTCAGAACATACAGTCGTTGTCGTTGCCCGGGTGCCCACCTACTTGTCCGGAGATCTTGCGACCCTGGAGCCGGACCTGATCACCGGGGTCACCGATCAACTGTTGCGTGAGTCGATTCAGGCGACTCCGGCTGACGAGGTGATCGATTGGATCGACGAACGGGGGACCAGCGATGCTGTGGATGCGGCGGCCGAGAAGTTCGGTACCGACTTCGTGATCCATATCGACCTGTCCACGTTTGAGAATCTCGAGGAAAAGACATCGTGGTTGCACCGCGGCCGGTCGGCCGGGACGGTGACGGCCTTCAAGGTGGAATCGGTTGATGGCAAGAAGGTGCCGCGGATGATCTTCGAACGAGGATTCGATGAACGGCACCCCCGTCGGCAACCGGTGCCCGTGGGCGAGGTGTCTCGGACTGTGTTTGTCCGTCGCCATCTCGATCAACTCACCAATGACCTCGCCCGGAAATTCCATACTCATCTGCCCGGAGCCGGTATCTGAGCCCCCGGCCGATACAGCAAAAGATCACCACAACGGACCTTCCCGTCATGACTCTTTCACGTCGCCCCCGCCGCCTGGGACGCCTGTTGAGGATCTCGGTCCACACGACCGCGGCGGCAGTTGTCGTCGTCTCCTTGACCGGTTGCCTGAAACAGATCCTGTTTCTCGGCTTGTTGATACACGGACCGCCGTCGATCGAACCCGATTTCGAGTCCCGCACCGGGAAGTCGATGACGGCCAAGGGAGTCACCGTGGCGGTCCTTTGTGAGGCACCCCTGGAACTGCAACACGACTTTGGCAAGATCGATCGTGAACTGGGCAAGTACCTCACCTTCCGGTTGCGTGAACACCAGGTTGTTTCAGTGCATCACGAGAGAGTGCAGGCGTGGCTTGATGAGCACCCACACTGGGATTCGCCGACCGAACTCGGAAAGGCGCTCGGCGTGAACTATGTCATCCACGTCGAGATCGAACAGCACAGCCTGTTCGAGAAGAACAACCAGAACCTGCTGCGTGGTCGGACCGAGGGCTTGTTGAGTGTTTACGAGATGTCGGCTGATGGTGACGGGAAGCGGATCTACACTCGCGACGTCCGTGCGAGACACCCGAGACTGGCGCCGCGTTCGACTTACAGCACCACCCTGGCCAATTTCAAACGTGAGTACCTGTCGCGACTTAGCGACCAACTCGGATGGTATTTCTACGAACACCATCAGGGCGACGATATTCCGGATGCCACGTAATTGCCGTCGGGTGTGAGTGGGAATTGACCGTCGCAGGTTTCTCGCGAATAATCGATTCGGACGACCAGTTCCCGGATGACACAGCGGCGCGCCGCGCCGCGCGGGATGGTGAGAGCCGATCGTGAGTCGCGTGGATGGCGAACTGGTTCAAGTGGCCCCGATCAACCAAGGCCCACCGGGCCCCCAATCCGATTCGCCACATCTGCGGATGTGGTTGGGTCAGCGATGTCATTCGTGGTGACCAGTTCCAGAGACTGTCCTGTTCGAACTGTGGCGAAAACGGGTTTCTGTTGCCCCGGGATGTTTATCCGGGAGACGGTCCAACCGCCGCGGTCCCTGAACGTGCGTCTGAAGGGGAGCCAGGTGTCAGCCACGCTCGTCAAGTGGCTCAGCCGGGTGGCCGTGCCAAGTCGGCATCGGTTCCACCGTCCCGGGGAGAAGACCGACCGGCTTCCCGTCTAACCTCCAAGTCGACCTCCAAGTCGACCGCCAAGTCGACCGCCAAGTCGACCGCCAAGTCGACCGCCAAGTCGACCGCCAAGTCGACCGCCAAGTCGGCTACGGTGGACACAGATGCCGCTGTAGCTGGTTCATTGCCAGAAAATCGTGGACCGTTGGTGACACGGCGTGGGATCCAGGAGGTTTCGGACCTGACGCCACGCCGTCGACGGATCACTCCATTTCGTTTGGTCTCTGTCTGCATGGTGTTGCTGGTGGGGGGGACCGTATGGTGGAGTGTCCGTGAGTTCCAATTCTCCAATATGGCCGGTCAACTGGGCGAATTGACTCGCAGCGGCCTGGAGTCGTTTGAATCGGGTGATTTCGAGGCCGCGGCTCGCGACCTGGGCTTAGCCGCTGGTGTCCTGGACCGTCTCGGTAGAACGGATTCAACGGCGAAGTTGATTCGTCAACGCAGTCGTGAGGCGGCAGCGGCCGATGGTCTGATTGGTGAGTCACTGGTGGAGATACTCGGCCGCGTCGATCGACTGAAACACGACGGTGCCACGAAGACGTGGGAACGGCAATTCGAGCGGGACCACCGAGGTGCCTGGATCGTGATGCAATCGGTCCTGGAGCGTCGCAGTGACGGAGTGAAGACTTCGGATGAACCGGACGGAGGCCGTCGTGGTGAAACGTCGACGGGCTTGGCCGGGTCAGGCGGTTTTGAGTTGGAGTATCCTCTCCTGCTGCAGAATCGCCAGGTGCGGTTGAGAGGACGGCTTGCCGCATTGGATCGATTGCCAGGTTGGGCGGATTCGTCCGACGATCCCCGGCCGGTGATTTTTGCGGCTCAGTTGGAAGCCTGCCGCTTTGAGTCCTCCACTGACACGTGGTGGGTGGAATTGACTCCGGAAACGGCTTTCTTGTGGACCGACATTGGCAGTATCCGCCACCTGGGATTTTCGCCTGATGCGACGCTTGGCGACGGCGGGATATCGGAGATCCTCGACCGCCAGGCCACGGCTGCTGGCCTCGAGCCGGGATCATTCGCCGTGGGAAGTGCCTCGGGGACGGCCCGGGCAGAGAGGAGACACGCCGAAGGCAATGGTGGGGAGGTGTCCCGGTGAGGCGGTGTCTTGGACAATTGCTTGTTGTGTGCCTGGTGACGTTTTGGGGATCACCCCCGGTTCCCGGAGCGGTTTCGATCCAGGAATTCGTCAAGGCCAAGAAAAAATGGCCCAGCCAGGTTGGCTTGCGGCAGGTGATCGAGGGGCGTTATGCGATCACCGGTCGAATCCTGTTGAAGTTTCAACATTGCCAGCTTGAATTTCGTTCGACCGAGCCCTTGCCGAAACTGTCACGTCGGAGCAAACGCGATGTCAATGTCCAGGTGGTTGGTCGTCTCCGCCGTGACGGCCAGAAGCTGTTTTTCCAGATCGAGCGAATCAGTAAGCAGGACGACGACCTGGTGCTCTATGCACGCCGTCGTCCGACCGGATCGAAAGTGAAAGCGTCGGACTGGTTTGTCCTGGCCGATTGGGCGTCTCGGCGAGGGAGTTTCTATGACGATCCGCTGCTTCAGGAAAAAGCGTCTGAGGCGAATCGCAACGGGATTGGTGTGGCACGCAGCCAGGCCAGCGGGAAACTGCAATCGCTTCGGGACGTGTCACGGCTGGCGGTCACCCGGGGCGCGGGAGCAGATGTTCAACGGGCGATCGAGCACGAAGCGTTCCAACTGGAACTCCGGGCTGCTGCCGGGAAGCTCGAGGTCCTCGGGCGGTTGCGGGACCGGATTGGTCGTGGATTGGCGGGCGCTCGCGATGCCAAGAATGGGGCATCCGGTCCCCTGTTGGTGCGATACCGCCAGGACCCGGTGGCTGTGTACGACCAGGCGAATTCCAAGGAGCGTCTCACCTTGCACCGGGCACTGTACACGTCCGTGGCGATGCAACTGATCGTCTTGCAAGCCCGGGCTGCGGGCTCCAGTGGTTACCAGGTGGCCGAGACGATTCGCCGTGAGATTCCAGAGGCGGTTGGCGAGGCGGCTCGCTGGGAACGTCTGGCAATGGATGCTGATCTGAAACGGGTTGTCTCGATGAGCCGTGCCGAGTTGGATCGGTTGTCGTCTCGTATGAAGGCAGCCGGACGGGCTGTCGAAGCTGCGTCCGCGGTCGATGATTGGCTGGAGGCTCGCCGTGGGAAGCTGATGGATGACGGCGTGGCGGGGCGTCTTCGCTGGGCTGACCTGTTGCTCGCGTTGAAGAACGATCGTCGCCGGGCTGTCACGACGTTGATCGAAGCCGACGGTCTGAAGCCGGACGATCGGGAGGTTGCCGAGCGGCTGGAGCAACTGGGCTACGAGAAAAAAGAGGGAAAGTGGGGGCCGGTGCCATCCGGGAAAGGTGGCCGGCCTCGTCGCGATACGGTTCCCGTTGGGGTCCAGGTGGGAATGTCTGGCAAGCGGTTGTTGGCGGCAATGGGTGCGCCGAGACGGATGACGCGAGTGGCGGTCCGGGGGGCCATCAGCGAGATCTGGGTCTACGGTGATCCTGGGGGCAGTCGCATTGCGGTGCACCTGGTCAGAACTCGTGACGCTGACAACGCGGTGGTCCGCGGCATCAGCCAGCTGCCGTCACGTCGTTAGGCCAGCCGGGGGGACGGGGGTCAGATGTCATCCCAGTCCTCTTCGATTTCCACTCGACAATCCGGCAAGCTGTCGAGAAACACGCGGCCGTAGCGCTTGGTTCGGATCCGGGGGTCGAGAATCACGACACGTCCGGTGTCGGTCGATCGCCGGATCAAACGGCCGAAACCCTGTTTGAGTTTCAACACTGCCTCGGGCAGTTGGTAATCCATGAACGGATCGCCACCCCGGCTGCGGATTCGTTCGAGCCTGGCTTCCAAGAGGGGATGGTCGGGCACGCTGAAAGGCAAACGCGTGATGATCACAGTTTCGAGTGCATCGCCGGGCACGTCGATTCCCTGCCAGAAGCTCTCGGTACCAAAAAGCACGGCCCCCGGTTCCTGGCGGAAATTCTGGAGCATCAAGGTGCGTGAGAGCGAGTCTCCCTGGAGGTACAGGGGGCGGCCTTCCTGTTGGCACCATTGCTGGAGTTGGGAGGCACAGTCACGAAGCATCGCGTAGCTCGTGAACAGGACAAGGGTTCCACCACCGGTGGCCGCCACGTGCCGGCGGATGGCATCGCTGCAGGCCCTGGAGTATTCAGCCGACTGTTGGGGGGACGGCATGCGGGACGGCAGAATCAACCGGCACTGGGTCGAGAAGTCGAAAGGGCTTCCGAGCCGGAGATGCTGGGCACCGGAGATGCCCAGTCGCCCGGTGCTGAATTCGAAGTTGTCCTGGCCGACGGCGAGCGTGGCGCTGGTCAGAACCGCGGTGGGGACCTGCTTGAAGAGCAATTCGTCCAACAGCGGGGCGACGTCGACGGGGCTGGATGCCAGCCGCGTGCTGGTGTGCCGTCCTCGCTGTTGTGATTCGACCCAGTACACCGCATCCGGGATTTGCTGTGACATCCATGCATCGACAGCTGTCGCGAGGTCGCCAGCCCGCTCGGCAGCCGCCTTCAATTCGATCCGTTCTTCCTCGGCCTCGATGCGATCCGCGGCGTCGAGGACATTTCCGGCGAGTTGCTTGAGTGGCTCACTGAGCGGATTGGACAACGAGGGAGGGGTCCGCACACGACCGTTGGGTGATTGGAGAGAACTCTGCCAGTCGCGGAGTGATTCGAAGAACTCTCCGGCGACCAGCCTGGCCTCCTGGGCAATCCTCTGGAGTGGTCGCTGCTGATGGTGTACCAGCAGGCCACGGTTTTGCCGGTCGTTGTAGAGGCGATTGAGGGCAAAATCGAGTTGTCCGCTTGTGACGGTCAGCCCGAGATGGTCAGCAGCTACCGATTCGACAGTGTGCGCTTCATCGAGAATCACCACGTCATAATCCGGCAGAAGTCGTCCACCGGCCCGTCGCACACTGAGATCAGAAAAGAACAACGCGTGGTTGACGATCAGGATGTCAGCATTTTGGGCCCGTCTCAGGGCCTGGTAGTAAAAACAATCGTTGTGGCGTGGGCAGGCACGCCGCAGGCAGTTGTTTCGGTCGCTGACCACTTCCTCCCAGACTGTCGGCACGGGCCGAAAGTCGAGGTCACTGCGACTGCCGTCGGTGGTTTTCAGCGACCAGTCGATCAGCGATTCGAGTTGTTCGATCTCGGCCGGCTGATCGAACATCGATTCCTCGCGGGCCACGGCACCGGAGAGCCGCCTGAGGCTGATGTAGTTGCTACGCCCCTTGGCCAGGACCGCCGAGAATTCGACAGGCAGAATGGCGTTGAGAAAAGGGATGTCCCGGGTGATCAGTTGTTCCTGCAACGCGATGGTGTGCGTGGAGACGACGACACGTCGTGGGCGATCTGGGTCCGAGGGATTGGCGGCAACTGCCAGGATTGACGGGACGAGATACGAGAAGCTCTTGCCGACCCCGGTCCCCGCCTCGACAACCAGGTGTTGACGTTGCTCAATGGCGTTGGCCACCGCCTCGGCCATTTTCAACTGCTGGGGCCGCGGCTCGTAGGTGTCCAGCCGTTCGGCGATCCGGCCGTCGGGTCCGAGTATCGAACGGACGAGATTGCTCACGTGGCAGGATCCATACAACGAAACGCGGTCAGGCACATGTCGTCGCTCTGGTCACGGTTGGCACAATGGATTTCGACATC
>MDTE01092410.1_pt1 | contig 14353 bp, 30 predicted proteins | sample 811231 | NCBI WGS metagenome assembly MDTE01 (sample SAMN05326651, study PRJNA326480) | marine metagenome | isolation source: seawater | place: Indian Ocean: Red Sea | collected 2010 | reverse complement strand
TTAATTCATAATACATACGCATCATAAGTGCATCACTATAATCAGGAGACCTACCTAATTGCTGTTTTATTTTTTCTTTACTTACTATAGCTAATTTTGTATCCTTATCTATTTTATCACGCCTTACTTGTTCTAGTTCTTTTGTTAGATTTTCTTTTATTGTAGTGTCTTTTGTGTTTACATATATTTTACCAGTATTAATATAATCTGCTAATTTATAATAGCATTGTGTTTTTAAGTTTGTATAGTTTTCATTATTTAATGCTTTACTATTATTTACAAAACCTAAACACCTTAGTATATCACGACAACCACCACCAACACCATCATCATCTACAATAATGTTTTTTAAAGGTACATTTTCTAATCTTTGTATTTCTTTTATTTCATCTGCTACTTGTGTAATTGTGTTTGTATCAAATACTTTTATCCTTTCTGCACGTAAACCATTCCAATATATTATAACTGTTTTATCTTTACCAAACCTTGCTACATCACAACTAATATATTTATTGCCACTTGCTATATTATCTGCATCATACATATTTAAAATAGCATCATATTCTATTAGCTTATCTTCACTATCGTCATATTCCCAATTACCATATAGTAGCCTTTGTTTACTTATCTCATCAAGTTTTAATAGTTGCTCTTTATAGTGTTTGGATATATGTATATTATCACTTGCTAGTGCTTGTATAAACTTTCTATACTTAGGTAATACACCTTTTTTGTTAGGTAAGTAAAATTCATTATACACCCAGTTTTTTGCAGGGTTGCATGACATAAATAATTTAGGTATTAAATTTAACTCATCTAATTTGTACCTTATCCTTGATGATAGTATTGCTTTAGCTTTTTGTGTAACCTGGTTACACTCATCAATAAAAGCAAGAGTAAGTTCCAAACTACCCAAACTATCAAAATTAGGGTCGCTAGGGTAACTGAACAAATCTTTAAGAATAACCTCTGAGCCATTGTAAAATGTTATTATGTTAGTAGAGCCATTAAATGTATAATCTTTATTTGCTTTCAAACCCCACTCTGCACAACATTGCCAAAATGTAGCTAGTGTTGTTTTCTTTAATGTATCTAATTTACTACGCCCTATTAAACACCTAATACCTCTATACTTAATACAACTATATATTATCCATGCACAACCTATATATGATTTACCACCACCTGCACCACCACCAAATAAAACTTCGCTTGTTTCATTATCAAACAAATATCTAATAGCTGTACTTTGTTTAGGTGTAAACTCTGCGTTAATCTTCATCAGTTAATTTGATGTTAATTTGTATAGGCTCATCATCTGTAGTAATATCATGTTGTTGTTTTTCCCAATAACCACGCTTTCTACCTTTTGTCTTTAAATAGAATATAGTAGCACTTGTATTGTTATCTTGTATTTGCTCAAACAATTTGCTTTCTGCAAAATCTAAACTAACATTCTCTATTTCTTTAACCTTACTTGCAAAATCTTCATCAGTTTTTAACCACTTATAGAATGTACTACGTGGTACATCTACTTGTTTACATGCAGTTGTAACCACTCCTAAACATTGTTCTAAAGCATCTATTACTGCCTCTTTTTTTATATGTCTACTTTTGTTTACCACAACACTCACATTTTTCAGGTAGCTTATCTAAATTAAAGCCAAAGTCAATAGGTTTAAACCCCCACTCTTTTAGTGTTTCTACATCAAACCAATTTGCTAATTTGTCTTTGTCAAACTTACCACCTAGTTTATTTAATTTTATATTTGTTTCTATTTCTTTGTCATATTCATAATCTACTTCTATACAAGGTAATGTTTGTATGCCTAACTCTACTGCTATACTATACCTTTGGTGTCCACCTATTATAATGTTTTCTCTACCTTTATGTGTATTAATTATTATAGGTTGCAATATGCCTTTTTGTTTAATATCTGCTTTTAATTTATTATACTCAGATTTACTAATTTCTCTAGGGTTATAATCTGCAGGTATTAACTCCCATATATGTTTATCAACTATTTTCAAGTTGCTCTATTTCAAATTGTAAATGTGCTATTGCTTTTTTTAAACATTCTATAGGTGATTTATGTTTTCTTGAATTTCTTAAAATGTAACTACAAGCAGTACCACAATTATATGATAAATCAAACTCATATATAACATCTTTAGCCATCATACCATTACGCCCCACATAATATGCAGGTACTTTGTTTTCATTTTCTACCATTTCATCACATGGCATATTTCTAGTAAAATCATAATAATACTTACTTTTTTCCATTTTTCTTTTTAGGTTTTATTACTATTGATTTAACAAACTCATAACAAGTATTTAAACAACTACTGCAATTAGTTGTATATTTATAATTAGTATTATTTAACTCATTATAAAACTTAATCATCTCTACTTTATAGTGATGACTTTTTGCCTTACCAGTTTTTATACCTTGCCATATATATTGTGCTTTTTGTTTTTGTTCTTTATTTAATTTCATTCCATTTATTTTTAGGGCAACTTTCAGTTTTCCATTTAGCTTTAGTTTCTATTGGACAACCACAAATTGTACATTCATAATCAATATAATCAAATTTAGGGCATCTTGTACACGTATGTACTCTATCATAGAATGTTACCTCATCAACATCTTTAAAACCACCTACTGCACGTTTATAACTTGCTTTCAGGAGGTTGTATGCCCTTATCATCAAATCGGGTTTTTTCATATTTTCTTTGTAATTTTACTATACCATATGGCTCAAACCATCTACCATATATTACATCTATATCATCAAATTCAAATTCATTTAAATTTACTACATACTCTAAATCACCATACTCATTATAAAACTCTATTGCAGGTACATTGTAATTAGTATATTTTATCAACTCTTCTAATTTCATCTAATCTTTTTTTTATGTATGTTTTTACATTTTTAATTGTAGTGAATATACTACGCCTACTTATACCAGTTTTGTTTGCTAATGATGATAATGTATATTTATTGCCATCTATCTCACCAAAATAATATAATTTAAATAATTCTCTATCATACCAATACAACTCATCTAGTAACATTTCTATTAACTCTATTTTGTCTTGTTGCTTGGTGTTATTAGTAAATATAAATTTTTGCATTTTGTTGCAATCTTGTAATGTGTGCTTATCATAAAACCTAGCTATCCTATAATAGTATTGGCTTGTTTTACTATGGTACATATTAGCCATTATACGTGCTACAAAAAAAAAGAGTTTACCATCTTTTTTGATAAACTCCATTTTTTCAGGTGGGTACTTTAAACATACAAACAATGCTTCATGTAACAAATCTTCTACAAAATCAGTTTTACATATATTCTTTGCAATAGATAACAATTTATTATATTCTTTTTGTGTAAGTTGCACAAGTCAAGTTTACAAAAATAAATAAGCAATATGTAAATTGTTGAAAATTAGTTATTCACATTAATTTGTTCAATTCATCTTTGTAGTATTTTATCATATCTTCATAATCTTGTTTAGTACGTTTTACAGTTGTGTTTGATAATTGTATAAGTTCATTAAATTTATCTTCACCAATTTCTGCTTTTAGTTTGTTGCCAAAAATAAACTGTTGTCCCTGTTCCCAAATATTACACTTTTGGCATTGTGGTTTGCAATTATCTGTGTGCCAACGTATTGCATATTTACGTCTAGAAATAAAATGTCCATTTTGCATTTCAGATACAGGTTTTGTAGAGCCACAAGTATAGCAAGATACATAACCATTACTATCTGCATAATACCATCTAATGTATTTACTAAATATAGCATCTAGTTTTTTTACAAGTTTAGATTTACTCATTAAGAGTGTATTTACTAAAAGTTACTTTTTCTTTGAATCTATTTGTGCTACTTATTAATTCTGATTTAATATTATAACCCTCATCTTTTAGTTCGCATATACGACTTGTTAAACGCATAATTGCATAATCATTAAATGCCTCTAATGGTGTAATACTACCATAATTTTTTAAATGTCTTAATACCTTTTGTTTTTGATTTAGTTTCATAATTATTTAATATTTGTTAATTCTATCTTTAAATTTTTTTTGTTTTCTTTTATAATTCATATTATCTACTGCTAACCATATACAAGTATATAGTAAAGATAATATAGCTAATGTTAATATTAATATATTCATTTTTATTTATGTTTTATTTTATATATAATATAACTTACTAATGGTGTGCTAATTATAAATGTTAGCAAACTAGGGTGTGGCTCACCACAAAAACCAGTTATATGTCTTAAAAATTCTATCATTTTAATTGTTTTGCTTTATTTATTGTATTGCCTATTGCTTTAATATTTTGCTCATGCTTTTGATAATCTGTTATAAGTTTTTGTTGCCTTTTTAATTGCTCACTTTTTTTATGTTGTTTTAGCCATACATTCCAGGTACGTGCATTAATAAAACAATTTAACTCATCACCATCTTTTATACCTTTCTCTAAAGCAAATTGTACCTCTTGTATTGTCATAGTAGAATATCTATTTATTAAATCATCATATAACAAACTAGCCATTGTAACTACTTGTTGTGCATCAGGCTTTTGCCCTAACATTAAATAACACTTACTTAAAACATCAACACAATCATTTTTAAGTGCTTTAATATCAGTATTAAATCTATGCCATATTTTATCCATTTTTTTCAACCCCCTCTTTGTAATGTTTTGGGTAAGGCATTTGTTTTAATAAACAATTTTTCTTTTGCCTTTTATCTATAAATTTAATATATCTAAATTGTCTCAAATTCATTTTTTTTGCTCTATCTTTATTTTCTTGTAAATATTTTGCACCGCCTTTATATCTTTTTGAATCTTTTGCAACTGTCATTTGTATATTATGATAAACTTCACCATCTAATTCCCAAAAATCTGATTTATGTTCACCAAAAAAATCAAATGAACACGCTTGATATACTATCCCAAAACCACCACACCTTTCATCAGCGAATGATTGTATCCATTTTATTGTTTTAAGTTTCTTTTTGATATATTTTATAGAATATGAAATAGCTTGACTTTCTGCATATTTTTTACAATCATCACTTATCCACATTCTATTAAGTTCTAAATATTCATTTTGTTTTGTGCCTTTAACAACACTACCACAACTTGCAGGGTTCATAGCGTATCCATATTGTAAAACACCTTTTATTTTGTTTTTGTAAAATAAACCTAAATGCAAATACGTTGCATTGTACACTTTTTTAGAATAATGATTTTTTATTATTATTTCATTTGCTAATTTTCTATCTATTTCTTTTATGTAAAAATCATCAGTACCAAAACCAATACAATCTGGCTCACCCCACAAAGATTCTTGTTTTGAATATATATATTTTTTAATCATTATTAATTATTTTTTTTGCCTCTTGCCATACATTAAAATATTTTTGTTTGTATTGTTGGTTTATAGCTTGTGTCGTATTTTTTATTTTCACCTTTTGGATAAGGTAATATTTCAAAAAGTTTGTTTTTCATTATTTGCTTTTTTATCCTTTTGTTTGCTAAAACATAAACATAGCGATTTTTTGCAACTCTTTCAACTTGATATAATTTATCACCATATTTTTCTTTTAATTTTTCTATTCTATTTTTTGTAAAAGCAAATTCGTCCATTAATGTCCTGCTATGTATATGTTCTTTGCCTTTTATTTTCCAGTCTTTTTGTGTATGACTTTTTCCTGTATATAAAAAATTAGTAGCCTGGTAAATATAACCATGATGCCCTTGTTCACAGTCTGCATAAGATACTATAATAATAGGTCTAGGTAATTGCTTAAAAACCTGACCTATAAAATAAGAATTTATGTTTTTTGGTAAATTGTCATTTGTGCAAAGCCTGTTTAACTCATATACTAAACTCATAAATTTTTCTCCAAATAATGATTTTTTCATTGTGTTTGGTACTGCATTACCAAAAGTCATAACCCCTACTAATATATTGTTATGAAATAATCCGAAACAATAAGTACAACTAGTTAATCTTTTTAAATAATGTTTTTTTAATAGCCATTCTTTTGTATCTTGATAATCAACACTAATAACCTTGAAATTATCCATTGTTAATTATTTTTTTTGCCTCTTGCCATACATTTAACATATGTTTTGTTTGTGATACTTTAGGCTTATTAAAATTATTTCTTTGCCACCTTAACATACGCCTTTTAACATCAAATGTCTTTTGTTTTTGCCACCTCATCTTTTTGCCTAATGGACTTTTTTCTGTCCAGTAATCTATAAAGTTATCTAAATCATCAAAATTTATTTGTATTGCTATATCATTCCACTCTAATATATAATTACTTTGTATATTATTTACTTTGTTATTATTAGTATTTAGTAGTGCTTGATTTTCTTCATTAGAATTTTTTTGATTAAGGTTTTCAAAATTAAGGTTTTCTAAAATAGGTGTTTCTGATATAATATAATCAATACCTTTTAATTTACCATCTATGCGTTCACGTTTACGCCTTACGTATCCATGCTCTATTAATTCTTTAAAAGCACTATAAATAGCACTTGTGCCATCTTTATGGTGATTTGATAATTCAGTAACATACAACACCCAATCATTTGGTAGTGATAAAACATATGCTAATAAACCTTTACTTTTAAGTGATAGTTTTTCATCACGTAAAAACACATTAGATATAACTGTATAATCTGTTTTTTTCTTTACTACTATTTTCTTCATAAACCTAACATTTTTGCCTCATTTTCTATATGCTTCATTTTTCTATCTATAGCCTTTTGTTGCTCTTTTATATCTTCAATTTGCTCAAACCAGGTTTTAGTATTACTATCTTTTAATAAGCTATGTTTATCATTCATATATTTATCATAAACAATTTCATATAATTTAACATACTCAGGGTAAATCCTGTGGTCGCTCATATATTCATTATGTTTTTTTTGATAAAAATAAAAGCTAGTCCTATCTCTATTCATTAGTTTTGATGCTTTTGCAACATCTATATTTAAATCACACACTATAAAAGCACCAACTACATTTCTTGCTAAAGATACGTTACGTGTACGTTTTGGACTATCTATAGAGCCAAATGGTATATCTAAAACCTCTTCAGCTATATACTTTATTTTGTTAATTTCTTTTTGTATCATTTTATATTTTATCTTTTGAATATTCTTCTATACTTTCTATTACATTTTCGTACCAGTCATTTGCTACATTAATTAACAAATCTTGCACCTCAACACCTTGATATTTCATACTTAATATTTCTACCTCTGTATGTGGTGGTGTGTGCCAGTCGCCACCATCTACATTATACTCATATTGTATTGTTATGTTATCTATTTCATAAATTCCTTTGTATATCATAATCTTAATTATTTATAACTTTTATGTTCAATATTCGGTTTGTATTTATCATCATCTTTCATTTTAAGATAATGATAATAATGTGTTTTTGCCTCTTCTAGTGCTAACTCTAAATCTATCATTTCATAATCAAACTCACATTCTTTCATATGTTTTGCAACATGATTTAATATTTGTATAGTTTTCTTTTTGTGATTTTTAAAGTAACTCATAATTAAAAAGGTATATCATTAATAATTTCATTATATTTATCACTATTTGTTGGTTTATTACCTTTTAAAACCCACTTTGTAAATATTTCAGCAGTATCTATAATAGATTTAACATCACCACCATTTGCTATTACAAAATCAGTAGCACATTTTAAACTACTTTGTTTTACTATATACTCTTGTACATCACCTTTTGCTTTTGGTGTAAAATTACCTGGTTGAAATGTATTGACTGGTTTTATCTTAGGAAATTTACCATCTATAAATTCATACTCAGTTTCTTGCCCTACTACAAATTTTGTTTGTTCTTGCATAATACTGCTATACTCACCAGTATCACCATTATCAAAACTAACCTCATGTTTGTAAAAAGTTTTACTGCCATCTTTTAATTGCCATGTGCCATTTGCTTGTACATTTTTTACTACTCCTTTTTTTATCATTTTATTTAATAATTAATGTTAATAATTCTTTTACTATTTTATGCCCTGTATATGTAAAACACATACAAAATATACCACTTATAAACAACACACCTAATAATGCGTGTAATGGGTTTTCATTTTTATTCATTATAATACTTTTTTATAGATTTGTTGTTGTATTTTGTCTAGCATTTCTCTTGCCTCTATATAACATTTGATTTTAGCACTACAAACATCACTTAATGTATTGTTATTTTCATTATAGTATTGTATTTGCATTTCTTCTTGTGCTTGTATCTTAGTATCTATTTGCATTTTCATTTGCTCAATACTAAACATTACATCACCATATGATACCTTTTGTACATTTATAGGTGCATCACCATCTACAACATTAAATTGTGTAGTTAATAATTGTTTGAATTTATCTTTGTCCATATTTATTAGTTATTTTAAGAATATTAATAATTTTTGCAAATCCCTCATTTCATCAGCAATTTCTTTTGTTTTTTGTAATGATTTGTCGCATCCGTGCATTCTTGCCCAATGCCAATCAAATTTGCTTTTTAGCTTATGAGATTTATCTATTAAATCCTGTCTTGTTAAATTTAATTTTTTTGTTTCCATTGTTTTAGTTTTGATTAATATTTGTTTTATTATATATGTAGGCAAATATATGTAACATAAATCAGTTACACAACACTTTTAACAAAAAAAAGTTGAAAAACTTTAAAAATAATTAACAATACTAGATTAAAGTAGTTGTTAATAACTATAATTCCATAGGACAAATTATAGGTAATTTACCATTATCAAGAATAACTGCACACCCTAATATAGGTTTTGCAGTATGAAATTTTGCGTATGAATACGCCCATGATTTGTAGTCAATACCACATGGTACTTGTACACCAAATTTTAAATCATTTAAACTTGCAGTATATATTGCAAAACTTTCAGTATGTATATGCCCTTGTACCATGCTCATACCCCAATTTTGCACCCTCTTCATTATAGATTTACCACTACACCCAGTACCATGTACATACAATACGTTATCATGCACAAATTTTTCTTGAAAGTTCCAACCTGGACAACCTAACACATCATTAAAATCTCTTATCCATCTTTTATCTATCCCCCCCTCTTCACTCTTTCGGTGTACTATTAAATCATGGTTACCTATAGTAACATCTACTTTTGGAAATGCTTTACTCCAATCTTTCATTTGTTCTATAGCCATATCTAACTCATATTTAGCACCGTGTGTTTGCGTATTTGTTGAATGAAAGCTACCAAAATGAGAATCGATAACATCACCAGTTGCACTAAAAACAGTACAATTATAGAGTTCTGCTATTCTTTGACAATGCCTTAAATAATTTTTATGTGTATATGGTAAATGAATATCACCTATTACTAACCGATTTACTTTAGGCTTACGTATATCTTTTAGTATTGTTATTTCGTGTGGTTTTAACCTAAATCTATTGTTTTTGTTGTCCATTTTTATTTGATGAGCCACCAAAGAAAAAATCTATGATAGTATTGACTTTGCTTGACATAGCACCAAAAATTGTAGAAATAAAACTAATTTCAAACTCACCTAAATCTAAGGTGCTTGTAACAAAATAGCTAAACATTACGTATGTTATACCAAAGTATGCTATAGTAAATAATGTTGCTAATATCTTTTGTATTATTGCATCATCTTTATATAATGACCTTGCATCTTTTCTATCCTCTACCTCTTTATTAAATGCCTCTTTTTCTGCATCTAATAGCACTTTACGTAATTGTATCTTTGCCTCTTCACGTTCTTTGTCAGTTGTAATACATTTATCTAGTATACCCTCTGCGTTATCTACTACCTTACCTATTATGTTACCAAATATGTTATTAAGCATAATCTATATATTGTATTGTTACACGTTCACCTTTCTCTAATGCCTTAGCAATTTTTGGGTATATTCTTTTGTAAGCATTAGCCGACTTTCCTATAAAACCATCTTTTATTATGATGTTGTTTTCTTGACTATCTGCAACTAATAAACAACCTGAACTATGCTCATCTGTATTACCTTGATGTATAAGTATATACTCAAAATTTGGTACATCTTTTACTTGCAACATACCTTTATGAAATGTAGGGTATTTTTTACTATATCTATTATGAAAGCCACCCTCAGTTCTAAACTCTATATCATATATACCTGCAGGTACACGAGTTTCACCAGGCACTTTTAATGCCCTTTTTTCATCTTCTAAAGTATAACACATAAATTGTTTACCTATATCTGTTTGTTCAAATAATAAACCACTTGTACTATCTTCTTGACTTGATATTCTTAATACGATTAATTCCATTATTTACCTTGTCCTTTATATAGCTTTAGGTATTGTTTACCGCCTTTAGTTCTACTCTTGTTTTTACTATGTAAACCCTTTCTGCGTTTCTTAGGTTTTTCCCTAAATGTAAAATTAATTCCCTTAGCCATTAGTTAAACTTGTTAAAAATTATGTTATCAACAAAGTTTTGAACATCTTTACGTGTTGCCTCTAACTTCATCATTATATTAGCCTCAAACCTTACTTGCTCTTCACCATCAAATATAATCACAGTAGGCACTTTGCTTACGTTTAAAGCACTTGCGTTAGCTATGTCCATATAATACACTACACAATCATTTAAGTTGCTTAAATCTAATGTATTTGCTTTATTGAAATCTGCGTTAATTTGTAATACTACTACGCCTGATTTAGTTTTGTTTAAATTAGTTATTGTTTCTTGTGCATTAGATACTTTAATTATGCACAATAAGAATAGTATATATATTAGAAATATAACTGAGTATTTATTATCTTTTACTAACTTCATATAGTCGTTCATCTACCTTTTCTAAGGTTTCTTTAATTTCTTTAAGTTGCTCACCATTGTACATTACCTGGTTGCCTATTGCCTCAATACGTAAATCAAACTCAGTTCTTGTAACATCTTGTTTTGGCATCTCCATAGCAGTTGCTATATCACCTTTTAAAGTAAAATAAACTGCAGTTATACTTACTAATGCAAAACCTAAACTTATTATAGTTTCTAAACTAAGTTTTAATTTTGTTTCTTTATTAATTTCTGTAGCCATTACTTTTTACACTTTTTATCACACTTATTAAAACACACTAAACCAAATGTTAAAAATGTTATTATTTTACATATTGCTTTCATATTTAGAAAAATAAATAGTTAATACCTGCTTTTAAATTATACCATTCTCTACCCCACATATCATTATAATCACCCTCTATAAATAAACCTAATCTTTTTTTGTTACCTAATTTTGTACCTAAAACAAAACCTATTGTGTAATCTATTCTATCTTGCTCTAGTTCTATATATCTTAATGTTTGTTCTGCTACATCATCTTGTAACCACCTTTTTGGGTACATATCTACAAAAGCGTGTAGCCAAAACCTATCTCCGTAATGATAAAAACTACTACCAAATGCTAAACTCATCTCACGTACCATACCTAAACTATCTTGTACATCTAAAGTATACTCCCTTACTACTTTGCCAAAATGATATTTGTAAAATTCGTGGTCTGTTTCTGCTATTTGCATACCATCTTCATTATACCAGTTCCAATCATACCAGTCATACCAGTCATCTACGCCATTACCCTCACCATCTACAAAATAATATTCATCTGTATAACCATAATCATATGCTAATTGATACCACATATTACCATCATCTATATATTTTTGTATTGCATTGTACTCATAACCTAATGGTCGCCAACTATTCATTACACCTGCAGTTAAGTTAATTTTATTACCTATTTTAAGCCTTAATCTTGTATCTACATTAGAGTATTTTATATCTGCTAAACCATTAAATCTTTGTTCAGCTTTTATTGTATAAAAATCACCTATATAACGTAAAGATATGTGCCTATTTTCAAACTCCCTACCTTGTTGTCTTTTAAATTCTACTTGTGCTTTATATTCTAAACCATTAACTGCACCTATTATAGAATTGTCTGATATATATTTTTCAGTACCATCATAAAAATTACCAGGTTTACTTTGATATTTAAACCTTGCTAGTTTTCTTATACCAACTGCTATTGTAAAATCGTGTGGGTTTTCTCTTGTTAGGTTTACTAAATCACCCTCTACCATTTGCCAGTTACCTTGCATAAATAAAGCATTGTTTATACTAACAGATGTGTATATAGTAGACCATTTAAGCAAATCTAATTGTGCAAATAAGTTATTAGTTGCAAATAATACTAATATTGTAAAAACTATTTTTTGCATTTTTTTAAATAAGTTTTAAGTTTGCGTACATTTGATGGTTTTGGTCTATACATTATGGTTGTAAATCAGGGGTTAAAAAATCATCTAATCTAATACCTCTTCTTTTAGGTACTGTATCTAAATTCATACCACTATAATAGTTTTGTTTAGTAGGTGATAAATCTTCATTTGTGTTTGTATTGTACTCAGGAAACAAAGATGTGTTATGTCTAAGGTAATCTATTAATCTTTCTGTATACCACTCTGCAGTATTGCGTACAATTTCACGTAAATAGTTTAATTCATCTAAACTTGCATTGTCGCTTGTTTCACTTGTTTTACGTACTATATTTTTATTCATTATTTTATACCCTAAAAATGGTAATGCCTCAAATAAAGACCAATGCACTAAAGCATCTTGTATATAGTTTTCTACTAATGTTTGATAATTACCACTCAAACTACTACCACTAATATCACTTTGTAGTTTATTATATAAATCAGTACCTAATTTAGGGTGTATATGCACATCTTGTGCAATTTTCATGTGTGGGTGTAACAATTCCACATCTACATTACCATTTATAGTAGTAGATTTTTTTAATTTGTTTTCTGATATAAATAATACTGCCATTACTTAACTACTTTGTCATTAATTTTATTTGCTTGTTTTTCTGCACTATTTAAAGGTGGTACACCTGCATCTTTAGGCACATAACCTTTGTTTCTAGGGTAGTAATTTTTTACATCTTTAGGTAAATAATCACCTTTCTCATATGTAACACCATCAATAACCATTTTTCTAGGTGCTTTACGTAACACATATAACCTACGTAACCAGTAGTGCCTACAATTAAAAGAGCCTTTAAACCTAAATATGTTATAATTACCAAATTCGGGGTTGCTCATACCTGTAATATCCTCACGTGTAAACAAGCTATTGTAGTGTGTGTTTAACATAGTTCTACAAAAATCTCTTGTATTCTCTATTGCTTTACCACCTCTATACACATAACGTATCTTAAATAGTTGTTTATCCTTGTTGCTTTTACCCTCTTTGCCAGTTGGGTTAGGTATATCTACTGCAAAATTGTAATTGTGGTTATCATCTTCTGCTTTTTCTTCATCAATTAGCATATAATCATCTTCAATAGTATACTCATTTTCTAAAGTCAAACTATTTATATAATCTATTGCATCTTTGTCTGTTATATTTTCGCTTAAATCGTGCTTACATAAACCAACATTTTGCTCTTGTGCTAATGGCTCATATCCTAAATGCTCACGTATTTCATCTTGTGTTAATACATCTTTTAATACATCACTATCAAACATACTTGATAATGGTGATACCTCACTAAGTAATATAGGTAAGTTTATATTATTTACGTTTAACACCATTCTTAAACCTTTTAACGCTATATCTTTCATAGGGTTTACAACTGTGTTAGTATACAACTCAAAAGCAGTTGCAAGTTCATTTCTACCACCTAATTGCCCCTCTGTTTTTACACCTAATAACATTGGACTTGTAACTCTATGCCCTATCATAATATTTTGTATACACAATTCATTTAAAACTGTATATTGTTTATCTGCATCACTAACTTGTATTGGTTGTAAGTCAGGTGAATTGTTTTTTTCATCAGAAAATGTAAGTACAAAACGCGATGCGTTCACACCAGTAAATTTTTCTTTTATTTGTTGCTCTATTTTAAACCTTTCTTCTTGTGTTGGTACACCATTGTTGAAATTAATCCAAAAACTAGGGTGAAAACCATTCTTGATATTAGATAAATGATACTCTGAGGTTAAATGGTCTGTTAAAACCCAATTCATAGATGCAAGGTAATCAGGTGTATAGTAAACTTCCATACCTGGTGAATATATACCACAATAAATAATTTGCGATGCCTCAGTTCTATCTTGTGTGTTAAAACTTGCTACTCTACGTGGTGTGTACTCTTTTTTTCTATAGTTTGTCCAGTCGCTTGATACATAATACTCATCTACTAT
>MDTE01019414.1_pt1 | contig 14358 bp, 12 predicted proteins | sample 811231 | NCBI WGS metagenome assembly MDTE01 (sample SAMN05326651, study PRJNA326480) | marine metagenome | isolation source: seawater | place: Indian Ocean: Red Sea | collected 2010 | reverse complement strand
CTGGGCACCGATGCCTGCTCCTGCGGGCTGGAGGTGGCGTCCATGGGCCTCGCCGCCGGCGACTACGACCGCGACGACCACGTCGACCTCTACGTCACCAACCTGGTCATGGACGGCGGCGAGGTGCTGCTCCAGGGCCAGGGCGACGGCACCTTTGTCGACCAGAGCCTCGCCGCCACCGCCATCGCCGGGCTGGAAGACGAGCGCGACAGCAGCTGGGGCGCTCAGTTCGTCGACTTCGACCGCGATGGCTGGCTCGACCTCTTCGTGGCCTACGGCAGCTGGCGGGACTACGTACGCCCATCCCCCAACGCGCTGCTGCAGGGGCGAGACGGCAGCTTCTCGCTGGTCGACGACTCGGGCGTCAACGGGCGGCTGGCATCCAGCGAAGGAGCCGTGGCCCTGGACTACGACCTCGATGGCTGCATCGATCTGGCCGTGCAGAACAGCGACGGCCAGCCCGAGCTGTACCGGAACACCTGCCGCGACGACAACCAGTGGCTTGGCTTCCGACTCCAGGGCACGACCAGCAACCGCGATGCGGTGGGGGCTGTCGTGCGGCTCGACACCAGCGACGGGCCCCAGCGACGCACCGTGCGCGCCGGCTCCACCGCCGTGTACTCATCGAGCTGGAAGACCCTGCACTTCGGCATCCCCAAAGCCGCCCAGCTGCTGGGCGCGACCGTCACCTGGCCCACGGGCGTGGTGGAAGACCTGGGCACACCCGAGACCGGCGCCTACCTACAGGTCGTCGAGGGACAAGGAATCCAGGAAGACTGAAGGGGAGCCTAGAGACCCGGCGCGTTGGTGCCGAGAGCTTGCCGCGGGGACCGCCCGGGCGCCTGAGCTCAGGCCGTCTTTGCGACGCCGGCCCCGCGGCCCATCCACTGCTCGGTCAGCAGCCAGGCTTCCAGATCGTCGAGCATGCGATCGAAGCTGGGCGCCACGAACAGATGGGGCTGCATCCGGGTGGGGTCATAGGGAGTCTCGGCGATGGCATCGAGATCCCACTCCAGCAGCGCCGGGTCCTCGTTGATCTGGGCCAGCTCGCCCGCCGAGCTGAGCAGCCCGGCGCCGAAGGCTCGCGCCTGCCCGTTCTCTTCCACCAGGCCAAACTCAAGCGTGTACCAATACACCCGCTCGATGCGCTCCGCCTGCTCGTCGTCGGCCAGCTCTACGGCGCGACCGAACGCGCGACTGACAGCAGCGATGCGCGGGTGGGCCAGCGTCGCGGTGTGACCGATCAGCTCGTGCACGATGTCGGGCTCGGGTGTGTAGAGCGGTCTGCTGTGGTGCCGAATGTACTGCGTCGACAAGAACACACCCCGCCCCAGCGCTTCCAGGAAGCTGCGCGCCGCCACCAGCCCACCCACCGGCTCCATGCGAAAGCCCGTGGCAGCCGAGAGGCGGGAGTTGAGGTCCACCAGCTGGGGGACCTGCTCCCGGTCCAGCGGGAAGCCTTTGATTTGCTCCACGAGGGGGCGGCAGACGAAGCGCTGGTGCAAGGGCTCTAGCAGCTGAGAGATCTGGCGCCAGACCCCGTGTTCCTCTTCGGTGTAGTGGGCCCGCGGCACGGGGTCGCCCGTGCGGTAGTCGAGCGCGATGCCCGCGATGACGTTCCGGCGCTCCCGGTAGGTGGGATCGTGAAAGCCCGGGTGATCGGGATTGAGGCGTACCAACTCGCGAATTCGCAAGGCTGGTCCACGATTGGCAGGTCGGAAGTCCAAGGCGGCGCACCTTATCAGGTGAAAGATCCTGGGTCGAATAATGATTTCGTGCCAGTGCTCCAGCACAAGAAACGGCCCACCCATCCCAGCCGGTGGCAGCACCCACGGCGGCGAAGGGATGGCCGACTCAACCTTAGGTGAGGGCTGGCTGCGCTGGGCTTCCATGGGCCCTGGCAGTCGCGCGAAGCCCAGGCGCGGAGCCCCTCAGACGATCTTGATCTTGTAGGGATTCTTGTTCTTCTTCTTCTTGTCGGCGAGGTACACCTTCGCGGTCTCGAGCTTGGACTTGAGCACGGGGTTGCCCTGCTCGTAGTTGAGGGCGAACTGCAGGTTCATGACCACGCCATTCCAGTCTTCGTTCATCTCGGCGATCTGGGCCAGGTCCCAGTACTTCTTGGCCTTCTTGTCGGTGACCACCTCGTCGGCATCCAGATAGCCCTGCTCCTGCTCCAGGCCCTCTTTGTCGATGGACGGCCGACTCTTTCGGTCACCTCCGCCGGTCTTTTTCTTTCCGGCAGCGTCCCGGAAGCCCATTTTCTTGTCGTACATCTTCTTGAGATCGGGGTCTTTCAAGACCTGGTAGGCCTCGTTCAGCTTCTTGAAGATGGCGTTGACCGCCTTCGTGAACTTGGGGTCACGCACACCGAAGAAGCGATCGGGATGGAAGTTCTTGCTCTGGGCGGCATAGGCCTTTTCCACATCAGGCACGGGCGCCCCGCCCTTGAGCTTCATGATCTTGTAGTAGTCGAGCTCGTCGAGCACCTCTGTCAGGGTCTCGATTTCGACTCGGGTTCGGAAGTCGATTTCCATCCGGTTGCTCCCTCTGTTGCGCTAGACCCGCTTCCGGTCAGGCGGGGCTGATCTCTTCCTGTCCGCCATCGTCTTGAGTGCTCTCGTCGAGGACGGCTGGCTCTTGCCCCTCCGAGTCTTCCCGGTTCTCGAACTTGAGGTCTTCCACCTCCTGGTCGGTCAGCCCGGCACTCGCCTCCACACGAATCGACTGGGCGCGCCGAGTCATGTTGTCCTCGGCGCTGACATGGACGATGCCATTGGCATCAATGTCGAAGCTAACCTCGATCTTCAGCTCCCCCCGGGCGGCCTTGGGCAGGTTCTCCAGGACGAACTCACCAAGCTTCTCGTTCTCAGACGCCATCCGGCCCTCGCCCTGGTAGACCTCGATCTTGACCTCGCTCTGGTCGTCCCAGGACGTGGTGAAGTTGCGGGCCTCTCCCACCGGGATCGCCGTATTGCGCTCGATGATCGTCTCCACAAAGCCACCAGCGGTCGCGATGCCCAGTGACTGCGGCGTCACGTCGATGAGCAGGGAGCCGTTGCCCTGGTTGCCCGAAAGCGCCAAGCCGAGGTTTGCCGCCTGAATGGCCGCGCCCACCGAGACCACCTCGTCGGGGTCGACGCCCGCTTCGGGCTTGCGCCCAAAGTAGCTCTCCACCGCCTCTCGGATGATCAAGGACCGCGTCATGCCCCCCACCATGACAACCCCTGTGATGCGCTCGGGGGTCAAGCCTGCTGCTCGAATAGCCTCGTCACACACCGCGAACGTTCGCTTCACGAGCGGAAACACCAGCTGGTTGTACTCGATGCGGCTCAACTTCGACTTGAAGTTGCGCTCCTTGCCGCTGGAGTCGGTAAACAACGTCGGAATGCTGATCACCGTCTCGTGATCGGTGCTGAGCTTCTTCTTGGCGTCCTCTGCGGCACGCCGGATCCGCAGCCGGGCCCCCGCCGAGGCCTTGACGGCACTCTGGCTGGAGGGCTGCATCTGACCCATCAAGTGGTCCACCAACGCAGCGTCGAAGTCATCCCCGCCCAGGTAGGTGTCGCCGGCCGTGGACACGACCTCGAACACGTCGCCCATGATCTTCAGCACCGAGATGTCGAAGGTACCGCCGCCCAGGTCATAGACGGCAATGTGCTCGTCTTTGGACTGACCCAGACCGTAGGCTAAGGCGGCCGCAGTGGGCTCGTTGACGATGCGGAGCACATCCAGTCCTGCAATGCGACCGGCGTCCCGAGTCGCCTGACGCTGATTGTCGTTGAAGTAGGCCGGCACCGTAATCACCGCCTGCGTCACAGGCTCTTTGAGGTACGACTCAGCGAGTCCCTTGAGGTAACGAAGGACGTAGGCGCTGATCTCGGCCAGTGGGTAGACCTGGCGATGGACGCGAATGCGCAGGTCCCGATGCGGCCCCTCGACGATCTCGTAGGGCACGAGCTCACGAGCCTTACGGACCTCTTCGCTGTCGATGGTTCGGCCGATCAATCTCTTGGCCGAGAACACCGCACCATCGGGAGCCAGCACGACCTGCCTGCGTGCGCGATTCCCCACCAAGATGCCTTCACCTTGGACCCGATCACCCCAGGCAAACCAAACCACTGAGGGATGGGTGTGGTTGCCCTCCTCGTCTGCGATGACCAGCGGCTGGCCGTCCCGGATCACCGAGACAACGGAGTTCGAGGTCCCGAGATCGATGCCGATGGGTAGGCCCATGGATGCATTCCCGTGTGTGCCCGCAAGGACGTTGGATCTCGGAGTATACGCTGCTCCCTCATGCCCGGCGCTCCCCATCCACAGAGATGGCAACCCCCCGGGGTTATCAGGCGCCTGCGATCCACCCGCTAGCAAGGTCCGAGCAACACACAGGACATCCACGGAGTCCACTCCCGAGGCCATGAGAGCCGCGGCGCAAGTTCTCGCCGTCCAGCCCGTCGTCAGTACGTCATCGACGAGCAACACCTGGCTGCCAGGCTGCCAACGGGTCCCCACCAACACATCGACCGAGTCCACGAGATTGAGACGGCGCTGTTCCAGCGGCAAGGAGGACTGGGCCTCCGTCCGGCGTGTGCGACGCAGCACAGGTGCAATGGGAACTCCATGACGGCGGGCCACGGCCCGCGCGAGCAAATAGCTCTGGTTGTAGCCACGCCCCACGAGACGCGTCGGGTGCAGAGGCACGGGCACGACAGCGGCATAGGTGGAAAGCGGGAAGATCAAGGCGGCCTCCTCGGCGAGGATAGAGCCCAGCGCAATGGCTACTGCCCTCCGTCCGCCAAACTTCATGGCATGGACGAGGTGCCGGAGCAGATCCTCCTCCTCGCCATGCGGACGACCTGAGTGGCCCTGCCACTGGTCCCGAGGACGGTCTACGCCCCCAGGTGTGGGGGGCAAGGCCCCCAAGCACCAGGCCCGACGAAAGACCGGATCCGGGAGGCAGGCCGAGCAACGAGCCAACGCCACAGGCTGCGGCAAGCCGCACGTCTGGCACAGCTGCGGGCCACACCGGGCGATCCCATCGGCACAACTCACGCAAAGGACAGGGGTAAGTGCCCCTGCTTGCTCCAGGGGTGTGGGGGCGTGACAGCCCGGACAGGTGGGTGGCGCCACCAGATTCACGAGAGCGACGAATGCCGAGGACCAGTTCGACCAAGACGACATGACACAGACTCCAGGGCCGGGCGACGAGCCCGCCCCTGGTGATCAGACGAAAGACTAAAGACCTGCGGGTCAGCCGTGGTGGTACGGAGTTCCTCGGAGAATGGTCCAGGCGCGGTAGAGCTGCTCCAGCAACACCGTCCGGGCCAGCTCGTGGGGAAGCGTCATCTGAGACAACGAGAGTTGCTCTCGGCTCCGTGACAGAACGGTCTCGGAGAGCCCAAAGGGGCCACCAACCACAAACACGATCTCTCGAGTACCGTCTGCGCTTCGAGTCTGAATCCAGCGGGCCAGATCCTCCGAAGATCGCTCCCCACCTCCATCGTGAAGTGCCACCACCCAAGGCGAGCCGGAGAGTCTGCCCAGCAAGCGATCACCCTCGGTCTTGACGGCCTCTTTGGGTGAGAGACCGCGACCGTCTTTCACCTCATCCACGTCCAGCGGGCAGTAGCGCCGCAGACGCTTCGCGTAGTCTTCGCACAGAGCCCTGTAGTGGGCATCACGCATCTTGCCTACAGCCAGAAGTCGGATCTTCACGACGAGTTCCGCACGGCGGACAGCGGCTCCCCGGTACCCAGGGGGCTCAGGAAGCTACGAAGCCAGCAGGGTAGGACGACGGCTCGGCACCTGGGATCTCGATGGGCTTGGCATCCAGCCACATGCCTTCGAGATCGTAGTAACCCCGCTCGTTCGGCTGAAAGACGTGCAAGAGCACCTCGCCGTAATCCACAAGTACCCAGCGACAGGTCTCGCGGCCCTCACTGTTAAGAACCGTCATTCCCTGCGCTGCCGCCTCGGCAGTGCAGGCTTCGACAAGAGCTTCAACGTGGGGGCGGGAGGTCCCGGTGGCTATGAGCAGATAGTCACCGTAGGACACAAAGTCTGTGACTTCGAGGAGGACGGGGTCAATGGCCTTCTTTTCGACCATGGCCTCGGCCAGACGCAACGCTTGTTTCAGGGTCTCGATGAGAAGTCTCCTATGAAACGACCCGGGCCGGGCTGACCCGGACGAACTCCCTACATTGTGATCGTAATCACCGGTCGTCATCAGGGTCAAGGGCTGGAACACTCCCTGGCCGTTCCGAGTTCGCTGAACCCCGCCGCCTGCGACCGTCCGGACCGGGCACCCTCACCGTTCTACGGTCCACATACTCAGCCGCTCTGGGCGGTAGGATTTCTACCGGCACTCCCGTCAGCGAGCGGCTCTCGCGGTAGCTAACAAGGACCTCATCGGTCGGATCTTTGCCGCCCACCACGCCACGCGGCACGTAGCGGCCCTCTAGCTCCGCGACCAATCGGTTGCCGGTCTCTATGTCGATGTAGACCCGTCCATCGAGCGCAATAGGACTGGTCACGATGCCCATGAGGTTGGCGGCAGTGTCCGGAGACGCCTGGCTACCATCGGCAAGGGTCGGGCGGGGCGTTAGACCGAGTCGATACACCCGAACAGCCCGACCCTCCACAGCACCGTCTTCTTGACGCTCGTAGCCCAGCTGGCCCGCAAAAGGAGCAATGGCCTGCTCCCAAGCGATGAGACTGCGCTGGAGGATCAACGAATCCCCAGGCGTCCCGCGAAACAACCCATACAGGCTGTCGTCCCGGGTGCGGCGGTACACATCCCGATCGAGACGGATCTCGTCGTGTACCAGAGCACCATCATCAATCTGTAGGTACTGGTAGTTGTCCAACTCGGCCCAGACGAGGCGAGCCACCGAGTCCCGGCTTGCCTGGATGCCCTGCTTGTCACCACGCCGATCGAAAGAGGCCTCCCACAGGTGCGGACCTAGGCCCTGCAAGGTCCCCGGTGAGTTGGGAGGGGGAAGCTCATAACGAGCGACTGCGTCCTCTTCGGTCAGCACGACGTCCGTCGGCTCTGTTGTTGCGCAGCCTCCGCCCCGTTGCACAAGCAAGAGAAGGCCCAGGCCCAGCACCCCCAACGAAGTGACAAGCGTCAGCGTGCGACCGGAGACACGGCCGAGGCGAGACTGAAGCGACCAGCCCCTTGCAGCTAGTCGTCGCGGTCCTCTGAAATCGCCTGGTGGAGTGCGAATGTGAGCTCCTTCAGACCCTCGCCGCTGACTGCGCTGGCCGCAAACACCTCGTGCCCCGCGTCCAGCAGAGCGCCACGAATCGAGGCGACCTCCTCGGAGCTAACGAGATCCAGTTTACTCAGCAGGACCAGTTGACGCTTGGCAGCCAGCTTCTCGTCGTAACGAGCCAGCTCCTGGTTCATCGTGTTGAGCCGATCCAAGACCGCTCCGTTGGCTTCGGCTTCCACCGGATCCAGAGAGACCAAGTGCAGCAGAAGGGAGCACCGCTCCACGTGGCGCAGGAACTGGTGCCCGAGCCCGACGCCCTCCGCTGCTCCCTCAATGAGGCCCGGGATGTCTGCCACTACGAAGGTCTGGAAGGCGCCTGGTACCTCCACCACTCCGAGACTCGGCTGAAGCGTGGTGAATGGATACGGAGCAACTTTCGGCCGGGCCGCACTCAGTCTCGAGATGAGGGTCGACTTTCCGGCATTGGGGAAGCCCAGAAGCCCCACATCGGCCAAGAGCTTGAGCTCGAGATAGAAATCCGAAGTAACACTGCTGCCCCCTGCCTGCGCAAAGTCAGGAGCTCTGCGCGTGGACGTGGAGAAACGACAGTTCCCCTTCCCGCCCCGGCCCCCCTCAAGGGCGAGAAACTCTGCGCCATCCTCCGCCAGGTCACACAGCACCACCCCATCCTTCTGATCTCGGATCAGGGTTCCCTGCGGCACCTCGATGATCGTGTCCTTACCCTGCGCCCCAGTGCGGCGGGACCCGCCACCGTTGGTCCCACGCTTGCCCTTGATGATGGGCGAGAATCGAAGACGGTGAAGGGTGTTGAAGTGGCGAGAAGCCTTGAAGATGATGTGGCCACCCCGTCCCCCATCACCACCGTCCGGTCCTCCACGGGACACGAACTTCTCGCGACGAAAGGAGACACAGCCATCCCCACCCGCACCCGAGGTCGCATTGATGCGTACTTCGTCGAGGAACTTCATGAACAGAAATCGTAGCCGCCCTGGGCCACCCTGAGCTACACCAAACCGACCTCACCCCGCTGGGGGCAAGTCTCTGAGCAGCCCTCGTTTCGGGGTGTCTAGGCGTCGGTGAAAGCGTTGATGCCGACCGTATTGCGGCCGTAGCGATCGTGGCCAAAGGCCACTGTGCCATCAATCAGCGCGAACAACGTGTAGTCCTTGCCCAGGCCCACGTTGGCGCCGGGGTGGATACTCGTACCGCGCTGACGAACGATGATCGTGCCCGCGCGGACTGCCTGGCCGTCGCCCCGCTTGATGCCGAGGCGCTTACCAATGGAATCGCGGCCATTCCGGGTGGAGCCTTGCCCCTTCTTATGTGCCATCTTGCTTCCCCTAGGCCTTGATCTTGGCGATCTTCACGGTGGTTCGATGCGCTCGGAAGCCGCGCTTGGTCTTGCTGTCTTGGCGACGACGCATCTTGAAGATAATTAGCTTCGGGCCGCGGATGTGCTCGCACACCTCGCCGGTCACCGAGGCTCCCTTGAGGGTGGGTGTTCCGACGCGGGTCTCTCCGTCACCACCAGTAAGGAGGACCTTGTCGAAGGTGACCTTGTCTCCCACTTCGGCGTCGAAGCGATCGACCTCAATGGTCTCGCCCTCTTGCACTTTGTACTGGCGACCGCTGGTCTCGATGACGGCGTACATGATCCCTGGCTCCATCCCTCCGGAAAACGATGTGCTGACCGGAGCAGTGGCGGATTGTAGGCATGCGCCCCGCTCTGTCAAGCTTTCTCGACCCTCTCGATGACAGCCCGCAGCAGGATTGGCCAAGCAATGGTCGCGTCGGCTGGGACTTCGGCGAACAAGCCTCCCTCTGAGGGAGGGACGAACTTGCCCCAGCTAATTCCCTCGGAATACGTACAGCCGCTCAGGCCACCCCAGTGCACCGGCTCGGGACAGATGCGCACACCGTAGCGGTAGCGAATGCTCTCTTGATCGCTCAAGTCGGGATAGCGCTGGCGCCTCAGGTCCTCGTAGCAGGCCACCTGCTGGGCCCAATTGCGCGGCACGCCACCACCAATCGTAAAGATGCCCAGTGTGCGCCGAGCCGCCGCCTGCGCACGAAAGTGCTCCAAATCTAGGAACGGGTCGAAGCGAAGCGAATTCCGACCCGCACGCAACTGGCCCTCGTTGTAGAAGGCCACGTCCAGCGCCAGCTCGCTGTCGGTGAAGGCGGGCACATAGACGGGGACCTCATTGCGGACCGCTGCCCCCAGGATAGAGGGCCCCACTTCCAGGGCCTCTAGGCGCTGTCCCATCCGAGCTAGCAGAGTTCGTGAGCAGAGCACTTCCTCGGGGTCACAGTCTTCAAGAACGCCCTGGAGCAGCCGCTCCACATCGTTGAGGTTGGCCTCCAGCTCCAGGGTGTCGTAGACGCGGTCATAGCCCTGGGCAAACAACTTGGCGTCATCGACACCCTGGGGACGCTTGAAGTGCTGCATCCCAGCCCCCTCCACTAGACCGTGGGCCATCAGCGCCCCCGTCGAGACCACGGCGTCCAACATGCCCCGGTCCAACATCTCCACGAGCAAGAGGCCCTGCTTTGCCACAGTCATGGCTCCCGAGAAGGTCCCCACCACCCAGCAATCGGGGTCCATGACCATCGCGTGAAGAACGTCTGCAGCTTCGCCCAGGCAGCGACCGCCAAAGGCCGTCTTGGCCATGCGACTCAGCAAGTCGTCCATGGACTCCGCAGCCACGACGTCCAGGGGCTCCAGCGGTTCGAGCCCCTCCGAGTGCCCGGTGCCCAGCTGCTCGTTGCGCTTCATGGCGTCGGCTCAGCTCTCTCCGGGCTCAGAAGCCCAGCAAACGACCCACATCGTTGAACGTGGCGAACAGAAAGACGAGCAGGATGAACACGAGCCCAGCCCACTGGAATCGGGCCTCAAGCTCCTGGTCCATTCGCCGACCCTTGAGCTTCTCGTACATGAGGAAAACGAAGTGCCCCCCATCGGTGATGGGAATGGGGAGGAAGTTCACCACCGCGAGATTGACGCTGAGCAGCGCCAGGAAGTTCAAGAGGTCACCCGTCGACTTCTCGGCGTAGCTGTACGTGGCCTGCAAGATCCCAACCGGGCCCGCCAGAAGCTTGGCGGAAGCCCGCCGCTGGAACATGGCGCGGATCCCCGCGATCAGGTCCCGCAGCAATCGGAAGGGAGCAACTACCGCCGGCGCAATGGCCTCCACCGGCCCCAACTGCACCAAGAACTCGCGGCGTATGGGGCCCACACCCAAGAAGCCCATCTTGGGCACATCGGCCATGGCATCCAGCTGCAACACAAGGTCGTGTTTGTCCTCGCCACGGAGGACGCTCAGTTCGAGCCTTGGCTCGGCGAGCGAACCCAAGACGGACAGCAAGTGCTGCCAGGAGGGCGCCGCGGCCGTGTAGACCTCTTCACCACCTGGTTGCTCGATCTTTCCTCGCAGCGAGGTGACCCGGTCTCCCACCTGGAGCCCGGACTGGTGGGCTGCTCCATCCAGCGACACCGCTCCCACCACCAGGTGCTCTTGAGGCGCCCCGGCGATACCGAGTTCTGCCACCCCCAGGCCGCCAAGAGCCCAGTTGGGCCGTGGTCCAGGAGCCACCACCACCGACAACTCTTGATCCGCTCGAAGCACACCCAACTCCAGCGGCGCGCCCTCCGCCGATTCCCAGGTAATGCGGCGCCACAAGTCGTACCAGCTCGTGACGGGCTCGCCGTCGAGGCTCGTGATCCGATCGCCGACCTTCACTCCAGCGGTGTCCGCTGGAGACCCCTCGCCCACGAAGGCCACCTCCGTCGGCTGGTCTGGCTCCATGCCCAGCAGGTAGGGAGAGACGAGATCAGCATTGCGAGCCTCAGGGTGCGCACTCAAGTCGAGCCGCTGGACATCGTCTCCGACCTGACGTCCCACAGTGAGCACAATGTCCCGATCTGGCCGGCGCTGAATGAGGCGCTGGAACTCTCCCCAGGAGCTAACAGGTTGACCATCCACGGCCAACAGCTGATCGCCCAACTCGAGCCCAGCCCTGTCCGCCGGAAGCCCAGCCCCGATGCTTCCAACACGCAGCTCCACCGGCGCAGAGAAGTCGGGCGTGTTGATGGGCAGGGACGGATCACGATGAACCTTCACGGACACGGCCCGTCGATCGCCGTCCCGCTCGTAGACCAGGGGAACCAGAGAGCCGGGTTCCTGGGTGGCATAGGTCATGATCAGCTCGTCCCACGACGAGACATCCTTGCCCGCAACCTCGGTAATGATGTCGCCGGGTCGCAGGCCGGCATCAAGAGCGTCGTAGCCCACGGTGCCCACCTGCGATGGGGCCTGGTTATGACCCAGCAGAAGCGCGATGTAGCAAAGCGCAAAGGCGGAGAGGAAGTTGGCGATGACGCCGGCCGAAATGATGCAAGTGCGCTGCCACACGGTCTTGGCCTGGAAGGACCGAGGGTCCATGGCCTGAGCGCTGTCCTCGTCCGCCGGGATGTCGTGCTGACCCAACATCTTCACGTAGCCACCGACCGGAAAGGCGCCGACTACATATTCGGTGCCCCCGCTGCGCCAGGTCGCCAGCTTCGCACCGAAGAAGTCGAAGCCAATGGCGAACTTCTCCACGAACACGCCATTGCGGCGAGCGACGATGAAGTGGCCGAACTCATGGATGAAGATCACCAGGCCGAAGCCGAGGGCGACCTTGAGGATGGCAAAGACGGTGTCGAACTGAAGCATAGTGGGCGACTCGGGGCAGGGTAAGGACGGTCTCGCAAACGTGCAAGCAGGCAGCCGAACGATTCGGGTCCTTGCTCGGTCGGTGTTACCCTCCGCTCGTGCCCATCGTCCGCAAGGCAGCAGGAGTCGCGCTGGGAGCCCGCGAGGTCGTTCGGGATCTGGGGCGACTCCAGGAGATCGTCAAGGTGCTCGCTCGCCACGGGCTTGGCTGGGTAGTCGCGCGAGTGGAAGTCCCGGGCATCGGGTTGCTCCGGCGCATCGCCGAAGATCCCAGTCCCCAGCAGCCCACACCCGAACGAGTCTGCGCAATCATCCGAGAGTTGGGTCCCACATTTGTGAAGCTGGGCCAGGTCTTGTCCACCCGCGAGGACCTCATCCCCAGGGACTACATCGTGGCCTTCCAGTCCCTCCAGGACGCGGTAGATCCGTTCACGTTCGAGGAGGTCGTCGCCCAGTTCGAGGACAGCTTCGGTCAAGGGCCACACCAGCTGTTCGACGCGTTCGAAGAGACTCCACTGGCAGCCGCCTCCATCGCCCAGGTTCACCGGGCACGGCTGTCCGACGGCCGCGATGTGGCGGTCAAGGTCCAGCGCCCGGGGATTCGCGCGAAGATCCACACAGACCTCTCGATCCTCGAGTTCCTCGGCCGAAGCATCCAGGCACAGATCCCCGAAGCCCAGGTGCTCGACCTACCCGGTGCCTTGCGAGTCCTGCGAGACTCCATCACACGCGAGACGGACTTCCGCCAAGAAGCCAGAGCGACGCAGCGCTTTGGAGACAACTTCCGAGAGGACGATCGCGTCGTAATCCCAGAGGTACACATCGACTTGGTGACCGCCGACATCCTGACCCTCGAGTTCATCGAGGGCATCAAGATTGGACAGGCGCGCGAGGCGGGGTTCGACATGAAGGCTGTAGGACAGCGTTACCTCGGCGCCTCGTTCCAGATGCTCTTGCAGGATGGCTGGTTCCACTGCGATCTGCACCCGGGCAACGTCCTTGTGCTTGCTGACGGTCGTCTGGGCCTCCTGGACTTCGGGATGACCGCCCGCCTCACCGCAGAGATGCAAGAGAACCTGGTCGACGTCTTCTTTGCCGTCCAGCGTCGCGACTATCGAACCATCGCTCGGGTCTACTGGGAGCTCGCGATCAAGCCAGAAAAGATCAACTACTCCACCTGGGAAGCTGACGTACAGGAGTTAATGGAAGCCCACATCACCGGCCAGACGATGGGCAACATCAAGATCGCCGACTTCTTGAGGGACCTGCTGGGCCGGGCGCATCGCCACCGAGTACTCACAAGCCCCGAGTACACGATGTTCTTCAAGGCGCTCATCACCACCGAGGGCCTGGCCAAGATGCTGATCCCCGAGGTGGACCCGCTCGAAGAGATGGCTCCCTACGTCGAACGGATGGTGAAGCGTCAGTACGGCACCGATCGTCTCAAGGACGAGTTCTTCCACTTCTTGACGTCGTTTCGCTACACAGCCAGGCGCCTTCCTTTGGTCAGCGCTCAGGTCATCTCGGATCTGCAAGAGGGACGACTGCGGGTACGAACCGTCATGGAACAGAGCGATGCAGACCGCAAGCGCCTGGCACTGCACGCCAACCGCCTGGTGCTCTCGCTGGTGTTCTGCGGGCTAGTGGTCGGGGCGAGCCTCAGCCTGAGTTCCGACGCGCCCAACCTCCTGGGCATGCCAGCCCCCGCAACCATCGCGTACGTCATCGCCGGGTTCCTGCTAGCCCGAATTCTCCGAGCGGTGCGCAAGAGCGGCGGAGCCTGAGAGCAAGCCGAATCGTCCCAGTGACCCGCCTGAGCGAGGGGTCCTCAAAACGCTCCGAACTCGACCCGCTTATCGAGACTGGGCACAAAGCCATCGAAGACCTGCAGCATCGTCGCCGTCACGGCCTCTTCCGTCACAGTACTGTCGAACTCCGTGGTGGTCTCCCAGACCGCACTCCAGGCCTCTTCCGCCTTGGCGTAGCGCTGGAAGCTGAGCTTGCCGGGCTCGTCACCCACATGAAGCACCCAGTTCCAGAGAGGAGCTCCCTCTTCTTCGGCTTGCTCGTACACATCGAGCCAGCGAATCATTCGACCCACTGCTGCACCGTAGACGTGGACGACTCCCATGCTGTCCTGTTGGGCCTGAGACAAGGCCTCATCCACCCGTTCCGCCACAAACACCCCGTCGGGGAGATCGTCCAGATCTAGGACATCCTCGTCGGCCAGATCGCCAGGACCCAGTTCCTCCCCATCCTGTTCGAACACGTCATCTAGCGCGGCGACTTCAGAGTCTTCGTCTTCTTGTGTGTCAGCCGCCGGCGCCTTCTTGGGCTTCGCTGCCTTCTTGGGCTTCGCTGCCTTCTTGGGCTTCGCTGCCTTCTTGGGCTTCGCTGCCTTCTTG
>MDTE01197952.1_pt1 | contig 14359 bp, 7 predicted proteins | sample 811231 | NCBI WGS metagenome assembly MDTE01 (sample SAMN05326651, study PRJNA326480) | marine metagenome | isolation source: seawater | place: Indian Ocean: Red Sea | collected 2010 | reverse complement strand
TAACCTGCGCTGGTATCATCATTCGATCGTTAAGAAATAACTGCCAAATGCCTCTATACTCTTCTCCCATATAATCCGCGATTGATGCAGAATCAACAACCGTTCTGTAGATTAAAATCCCATTATGATTATAGGTCTCCCAGTTTGTATTAATCGGAACACTACCATCTAAAACAACTCGCTCTCCTGGGTATGGTTTTATAGTAATTGGCGAAAAATAACTTCCTCGTTTTTTCATAATCCGAACCCATTCACTGTATCTTCCCTCACGAATAATTATATTGTCACCTGCTTCTGCAATATCTACAGCACCTTGAATAGTTGAAAATGTCAGAGAATCGGTAGAAGGCCGTTTATCAACATATAAATCAGCAGAACGAATAATTGAAATAATATAAAATAGATATATGAAATAATATATGGATCTATAAAACATTATATTAAAATTTAGTTTAAAACACTTCACTACTTCAGTAAAATCATTTTTCGAGTCTTTATTGTTTCTTTTGTCTGAAGTTTAAGTAAATACACACCGGTAGCAACTGGTTTGCCAAATCGATCCACACCATCCCATGTTAAAGAATGATTGCCATAACCTAATTCTTTATTAACCAAGGTTATTACCTCCGTACCAAGTAAGCTAAAAACTTTTATATTAACTCTAGATCTTTTAGGTATAGAAAAATCAATATTGGTAGTCGGATTAAAAGGATTAGGATAATTCTGATTTAAAGAATATTTCGATGGAATATCTTCTAATAATTTGTATGCCATTTCAGAAACGTAAATTTCATCTCCTGCAACTAGTTTAAGATCATAAGCAACATCTAATTTTTGATTTATCCTGATACCGCTATCCAAAAAATTGTCAAATATTTTTCTTTGTTGAACATCAACTACAGCGATATATATTTTCTCAAATTCTAAAACTGAAAACATCCCGTTTATATCTATTGGATACTGATCTGTCCCTTTAGAAAACAATCTTAAATCCCATATCCCATTTTGTTCGTCCAACGATCTAATATCACTGCTAAAATTAAACTTTTCATCTAACCCAGCATCCAAGCCTAACATTAAAAAATTTTTCATCTGGGGAAGTAACGGCGTATCATAACCATCTTTTGTTTCTAAAGCACCATCAATCCTCCCGAGATGCGCGGCATGATCAAACAAATTTTTTCCATCTATATTTATTTTCAAGATCCAACCGCTATGAGTCTCTCTATTTAAAGAATTAGGATCTGAAAATGGCTTTAGAGTTATGCTATCACTCATAGAATAATTATGTATTGCATAACCAGCCCAAGGCTCTACTTCCTGAACAGGACCTTCCCACCCGTCTTTAATATTATTCCCATATAAATATAATCCAGATAATTGCTCCGGACTGTATGTAGCTACTACTGGAAAAGAAAAAGGATTTCCGATCATGTTCCAGCCTTTATTTAAATGGATAACATAATCCTCTAGAGGTATAGACACTCCTTCTATATCCTGATTGTCGAGCAAAATATTATCAGAATATTTATGTCTAAACCAATAAGCCTTGCCTGTAATAAAGTTATCAGGTTTAAACCACTCTGATACACTTGCATCCCAATCATAAAATATATGATTATTTGATTTTTCAACAGAGTTTTTACTCAATACTCCAGGCCAGGAAATCATTCGCCAGGATTCGTTCATAATGCCGTTTGGATAGTGGCTGTATTCATTGGACATTGAAAGTTCTTGCTTGCCAAAGTATATGTTAGGACTATTGAAATCACTCTCTCCGCTATAATACATACTATCTTTACTTAGTGCCTTAGCCCGAAAATTATAAATAGTTACCAAACTATCAGGAATAAGAACTTCAAATATTGAATCATTCAATGATGTCATCGGTAAAACGATCTGATCTTCCTCTCCACCTAATTGTAAATATAAATCAGTAGCCAAAACGCCATTTACATCTTTAGCTATTGCTCTAGCAATTACAGGCGTTTTATTATTTAATAATTCAGTTTTAAGAGTGTCTGATAAAATAATATCAACAGATGGTGGTCTAGAAAAATGATTCGCAACTATTTTCCAGAAACCGCTCTCAAAAACTAAAGTATCACTCGTAGAAATCTGATGAAAATCAGAGCCTATAGATCCCCTTAAAACATATATATCAGAATCCATTGGCTCTTGGGTAATTGATATTTGATGCGCACTCATTTTGAATTCATCAGCTTTGGTTATAGAAAACATCAAAATAAAAATAAGTAAATTCAATAATCTATTATATGCTTTTGTCATCAAAACCCAACCGCAGTACCATGGTGTCCTTTACCAGATAAATCCGTGACAGCATCTCCATCATTTACGGTATTATTTAGTGAATAATAAAGCCCTATTGTTTTCCCTCTCCCTGGTGCCCAATCTCTTATATCACTGCTTCCCTGTATACTGTGCAATGACTCAATATCACTCGGACTGCAAAAACTCATAAAAGCATACTCTGTAACATTAATAAGCCTAACATAAGATGTTTCATCAGCACCATATACGTTCTTACCTAAATATCCAGTACCTGTTGTGGATCCGGTCACACTCGATTCAATACCCAATGATAGGACATAGACCCCATTTTTATAAAAGGTAATACAGCCTCTTGATTCACTAGAGCTTGGTCCGTAATCTGATCCACTTCCAACAGACTGGCTACCTAAACCAGTACTTACCATAGTTCCTGACTCTCCGGTTCTCATGTTAGCTAAACTAGTATAAGTCACTTTAGCATAATCATAGTCTCCTCCAGCACTATTTTCAATTAGCACGGTTGGATTACTATCATAATTACCATTGAAAACCTGATTATATGAACCTTCAGTATACCTGCGGTTTCGGTAGACCCACACTTTTTGCCCATTTTCATCAGATGTAAAGACCCCACTAGTCGTATCAACGGCACCTCTATCTCCAGGCCAAAAATAATAACCATTTTGGCTGGATAAACCAGAAGTTGTAATTGCTACAATATTTTGGGAATGTCTTCCTGACCAGGTATGTGAATGATTTGCATCAGTATTTGACCTTGTAACAAGGTTGCGTTCTTGATCGAAATGAACAGCACCATTCGTATCATACAAAACAGAATATAATCGTGTGGCTCCATCATGATACCATGCTCCCCTTATGGTATGAACTGGACTTGAATAATATGCATTATCACGAACGTAGTGACTTCCAGAAGGCAGTTTGCAACGTATTGTCGTCGTAAATGAAGTGGAATCATCTACGGTATAATTTTTAAGTGTTCCGGCCCATGGTATTTGAATATGTTTACCGCCCGAACCATTTGCTCCGTTGCCATTATTATTATCATCGTCATTATTAATATCCAGACTTCCGGAAGAGAATCCAGGATGAGCAAGGTCTCTATTTTGCTGAATCGCATGAAACACTGGAAGTGCAACCTGTGCATAGGAAAAATAAACTATTAGACAGAAAATCATAAATATTTTAATCTTATATTTCATCAGACCGATTAGGATGTGGTATCCCCTGAAATAACAAAGGTATTGCTACCTAAATGTACAAGTGTCATAATAGCATGCTGACCTGCAGTCTTAATTCCATTACGATTGTTTAAAGTAGTACTCGATGCACTTAATGAAACCTGACCAGAACCACTTTGAATAATCATACAATTAAAACCCGTTGGAAGACTAGCTGGAACAGTAATAGTAACTGCGCTACCACTTGAGCAAACTATGATAGTACCATTATCTGATGCTGCAAGGGTTTTTGAGGTACCCGATTCAGTCTGTATGTCTGCGCCATAACCAGTTAAAGCGTTATCATTAAAGTCAGCCTTAGCATCTATAACAATTGTTCCATCTGTAGAATTAGTAATCGTCTCATCATTCTCTAATATCAAACCAGTTGAGCCTGTAATATCGATACCTCCTGCATAAACAGTAGCACCTTGATCCTGAGCCATATAGACCGCTGTCACATCTGAATTACCTAAAGTAACCGAATGATCTGCCTGTCCGGTTGCACCATAACCAAAAACTGTCTGATTTGTTCCAGAAACAGATGAAGCAGTTGTACTTGCACCGATGAAAGTATTCTTATTCCCTGTCGTAATATTATTACCAGCACCATCACCCAAACCTGTATTATATCCATCTGTGTCTGATGTCCTATCAGAATTTAGGAGAGCATTATAGCCAACAGCAGTATTATACCCTGCGATAGAATTTTGTTCCAAAGCCTTATACCCAAGCCCTGTATTTCTAAAACCCGATGTATTTAATCTCAGCGAATAACCACCAACCCCGGTATTCCAATCACCTGTGTTGTTTGCTGGTAGTGAAGAAAATCCTAATGCTACAATACCGGAGCCACTTGTATTATTCTGAGCAGCAGAGTGTCCAACAGCTGTGAGATTACCTTCAGTTGTAACATTGCTAAGTGCATTGTATCCGATTGCAGTATTATTATCCCCAGATGTGATTGCATCCAATGCAGTTAAACCTAAGGCAACATTATTTTGAGCAGCATTCAAGGTTCCTGTTGTCTGGTGACCTATAATAATTGAATTTGTAAAATTACTGCCTCCTGATTTAGCATCTGATAAACCATCAATATTGGACGCTGCTGAATTACTAGTCCAGGTACCCGCACCATCTCCATCTGATGTCCATATCTGACCACTGCTACCAGCTGAAGTTATAAAATACTCATTGTTCTCAACCTTACTCGCCGTCAATGTACCATCAGCAAGATCCGTCAAATCATCATCCGCTGCCTGTTTATTGTTTAACTGGGTCTGAACAGAAGAAGTTACTCCGTCTAAATATGATAACTCAGTCAATGTAACCGCTGACGTATCCACCTTACCACTAGCATTCGTCACCAAAGCCCTAGATGCCGTTAATGTCTCCGTATCTATTGTTGTAGCTGAACCTGTTATACCTGCATTCGGCGAATCCCAGGATAGAGTACCGCTCCCATCCGTTTTTAGCACTTGGCCATTATCTCCATCAGATGAAGGTAAATTAAGAACAATATTCTCTAATCCGATTGCATCCACATGAAGAACACTGTCAACGAATATATTTCTAAACTGTTTAGAACTACTTCCCAGATCAATATCATTATTATTATCTGGTAAAACTGCACCATCAATAAAATTTATCTGTTCGGTATTTTCTATATAAATTTTTAAGCTATCATCACCAGAATTGGATATTGACTCTCCATTACCAAATTCGATTATATTACCACTAACTGATAAATTGCCACTTAGTTGTGTAGTTAGTGCATTCAGTGATAATATTCCATCAATATTATTTGTAATAGATTCGCTATTTCTAAATCGTATTGTATCTGCATTAATTCTTGAAATTCCTGTCACAATGCCTTCATCAATATTTACTGTACCATCTAAGACTATAGTAGATCCTGGAGCTGGACTAATATTTATTGATCCGGAAGAGGTACTTATAGAAACCGTGCTATCTCCTTGGATTATATCATCTGCCAATATTGAATCAGCAACACCAATATCACCCCAGGAAAGACTACCTGCTCCATCTGTTTTTAATATTTGTCCATTGGTTCCATCTCTTTCTGGTAATACAATAGGTGTACTACCAAAACCAATAGCATCTATAAATGCAACACTATCAATATGCAGATTTTTAAATTGCATATTTCTTTGCCCTATATCTATACTATTATCTAATTGAGGAACGATCGAGCTACTAGTAAAACTAACCTTATTTTGACCTCCAATAGATATAGATAATGTATCATTATCTGAATTATATATTGAAGCGGCATTTCCAAAAGTTACTTTATCACCATTAAGACTAAGATCACCGGAAATTTGAGAAATTTCAGCATTCAGCACTATGGTTCCATCAATATCATTGGTGATCATTTCATTATTTTCTAAGCGAATAGTATCTGATTTTATTATTTTGGCTCCATCAAGAAATCCATTAGTAACCGTAATTAATCCATCTAGTATAATAGGAGAACCTTCTGCTGGATCAATGTTAATGGTACCGCTTGAGGTATTAATCCTTACAGTATTATCTCCAGGACTAATATTATCTGCGGATACACTACCTGCAATTACATTAGTAAGAGCAGAACCATCAATCTCAGGTAAATTACCGACTGTGTCTAATTGAACTATCTGGCCAGGGCCTGTACCTACATCGACAGCAATTTGCACCAAGCCACTATCTCCTCCACCTAAAATACCAGGGCCCGGATCTATACCAGTTACATCTCCTAATAATACATGCGACCATTCACCTCTACTTTCACCATCTGACGTCCAAACCTGACCATCTAATCCCTCTGAATCAATTAAATATTCACCATACTCTATTTTTTCTTTGGAAAGAGTTCCATCAGATAAATCATCTAAGTCTTCATCCCTAGGTTGAAAAAAAGCCAAAGTATCTAGATTGAGATTATCTAAATCCGGTAAATTATTTAAATCATTATAGTCACCAGAGAAAGCAATAGAATCAAGATCTGAGATTAAAACATACTTAGAAAGGGTATCAAGCGTTAGATTAGATAAATCTGGTAAATTTCTTAAATCATTATAGTTACCAGTAAATGATACTGAGTCGAGATTCTCTTTCAATGGATAAAAGGCCAAAGTATCAAGGCCAATAAAGCTAGATAAATCGGGCTTTCCATCGAGCTCAGAATAATCACCACCCTGTGCATATCTAGCGGTATCTGATAATATAGAATAAAATACTGATGTCAATTCTTGCCTTGGAGATAAAACAGATCCAGAAATTTCAATTTCCAAAAATGCCTCTGAAGGTATTGAAACTAAAGGGCTATTTTTTCCAAGTGTTACACTAATTATACCATCATTTATATCTATCTCTTGATTTTCATCCCAAAGAGAATTTCCTCCTTCACTAACGTCAAATATTCTAAAAATAATATTATATTTACCATCTTTTACTAATCCACCGTTAGTTTTAGTCAATAATCCTTGATAAGATAAACTTCTAGGCATATTAAATGAACCCTGATTATGATTTATTTGACTCTTTAATTTTGATTGTAGATTAGTTAAGGGTTCGGTGTCTTTTTGAGCAACGGTTATACCAAAAAGAAAAAAGAAAATACAGTTTAGTTTTTTCATAAAAACCTCTTTTTTTTAAATATAATTTTCTACTAAATGATTCTCACTTTAAGTATCAAAAGGCCATGGAGGTGGAAAAATATCGGAATCACCTATCTGACCATCATCAGATGAATATAATTGGTTTATTAATATTATTAGCACCAAACAGCTAACCTTGTTGTTAAGGAGAAATCCTTTCGTCAAAGAAATGAGATTCCAAATCCTCTCACGAAATAATATTTTTTCTTTTGGAATTAAATGGCTCAATATATTATTCACACCATCTCTTAAATTAGGCTCGAGTCCATAGATACCATCTTTTGAAAGTGTGTAGAATGGAGATAAAATAACAGTGTCTTTCCGCCAGAATGTATTTTCTTTAAGAAAAATTCTATGAATATAGTGCTCAAGATCATTTGTAATATATACCCTTGGGTTAGGCCCTCCAGACACTCTCATAGCAGTAATATTATTAATCCTTGATTCCGAACCTTTAAGCGTGGTTATAACCCCATTTGTATCTACCCTTCTAATAAGTCCAAAGCGCTTATCTGAGATATAGAGTCTGTTTTGATCATCAAAATCAATCGCATTTGGATATCCCAGATATGAATCTGTCGCTAATACATTATTCCGAACTATAGGTTCTCCATTTTTTAATCCTGCAACCCTTATTAAAGTAGTATCATTTTCAACCCTGAAAACTTGTCTTAAATCTGAACTAACTACAAAAATTTGGCTATTTTTGTTAATTGCAATATCTGTAGCACTTGGTAAAATTTCAGGTTTTAATAATACTTTTACTTTATTAGGTAACTTTATATTAATTATTGATCCATTATTGCTATTGAGAATATTAACGTCATTTTCATACCCTGCAACTATTGAAGTTGGGCGAAATTTTCCCTCATTATAAAATAAAAAGTTAGAACTAGAATAAAACTCACTTACTATTCCGTTTTTATTTATTGATAAAACTCTTTGATTATCTTTATCAGATACATAAGTATTTTCCTTTGAATCAATATCAACTCCGGATGGATACTTTAATCTTTGACCTAAATGTTTTCCCTCTAAAATAATATTAGCTTGTTGTTTAGGATTTATAGAGTAAACCTTTTGTTTATTGCCTGAGGAAATAATTAGATCATTAATATTCTTTACAGCTAAATATGAGGGGTAACGGACATTTATTTTTGCTTCTTCATCCAAAGTTAGATTTGCAATATCCCAAAAATATGAACTATTAATTTGCTCTCTTGTCTTAATTGAATAATAATATAATTCCAGCTCATAATAATCATTTATGCTCCAAGAAATAATATAACTTGCACCCTCCATATTAGCATTCTCGATAGCACAGGAGTCAGTATTACAATAAAAATTATAGTAAAATACCGTATCAACTAGAACTTCATAGGAAAGCGTATCAGTAGTAATAGTAGTATCCATGATTGTTAAAACTGTATCTATTTCTTTTTTATTTTTATCTATGATAGTGTTATCACGCTGAGTATAAAGCGTATCTGATATAAACTTTTGTTTTGTAATCATTTCCTGTGTACTTATTGAATCAGGAATAAATCGATTTGGATCTAAAATATTAAAAATCCCGATCTCCATAACTTGGTCATATATAATTTTATTGATTATATCTATCTGCATCCGATTAAGATCTCTTGTACTGACAGGTTGGATAGAAATAAGATCTTCTTCCTTTTTTATTTCAGATTTTTTTCTAGTCACTTTTTTTTCATTTGTTTTTATAATTGACGAAGATTGATTGTTGAGTGAAACATTATACCTATAGGTGACTGGAGAATCCAACATTTCGATATATAAAGTATCTCGATCAATAAAACCAAGAGGATCTTTAACTTGTAAAATAATTGGGTACTTTTTACCAATACCCTTATCTGGTAGTTCTAATTCAATATATTTAGTTCTAGTTGATATACTTCTCCAACTTCTATCACTGTTAGCTGAATCTACTAATGTGCTATCTTGCTCATATAATGAAATTGAATCTGTTGGACTATAGGTATAATCATCGAAACGAACAAAGTCTGGTGGAAAAATCCATGTATATCGCAAAAGCTCACCCCTTGAATGCGCAGATCGGGCAGCATTTAGTAGAATCGTACTATTTGGATAGGCCTTAATATCCGGACCGGCATTTGCATATACCCTTCTACTAAATTCATCATAAATAATTTCAGTTTGGGCTTTAATAGATAAAATAGAACTACTAAAAATAATTATTAAAAATATTTTTTTAATTAGTTTCATTAAAAATTAAAGAAGCTGCCCCTAATATGCCTGCATTCCCATCAGAAAGACCTGATAACAATAGTTTAATTTTATCGCGTTGAAAAGGGATTAAATCATGATTAAAATATTTTTTGGTAGGGATTAGAATTCGATCTCCTGCATATGAAATACCTCCATAGAAAATGAAAGCCTCAGGTTCGAGTAGTGTAGCAACTTGAGAAAGACCATATCCTAATTTTTCGGCCGTGTAATCATATATCTTAATAGCAACAGGGTCACCATTATCATATGCTTTATCGATCTGTCGACCACTAACATTACCATTTATTCCTTTTAGACTTGCATTATATAAAAGCTCATTTAAAAGCTGATTATCAGGTTGCGAATTTTTAAATTTTTTAACGGTTTCAGTAATTCCTTTAGCAGAAACATACATTTCTAGACAACCTAACTTTCCGCAATTACACTTGCGACCTTTTGGATTAATACTAATATGACCCATCTCACCACCAAACCCACGATTTCCATAAACTAAACGATTATTTACAAAAATACCGCTTCCTAAACCCGTTCCTAAAGTAATTAAAACAAAATTTTTAATTTTACTAGCAACACCAAACTTTTTTTCCCCAAGTGCGGCTGAATTAGCATCATTTGTAAGTATGATTTTTAAATCTGTATAATTTTTAAAAATTGAAGGAACGTGGATTGTAGGCCAATTTAAATTAGGAGGACTAATTATTTCGCCTGAAAAATGATTACCATTTGGAGCTCCAATACCAATTCCTAGCAATTCGAAATCTGAAAAGTCCTTGGTTAAATCATTTATTTTTTCATATAATAATTTGAAAAATAATTTAGCTGATTTCTGACTTTTTGTTTTTATTTTGATTTTTTTTAATACTGATCCATTCTCATCTATTGCACCAACAACAGTATTAGTGCCACCAATATCAATTCCAATAGCAATTTTCATAATTAAAATTAATATTTTTAAAAGAAGGATTCAGGAAAAAGGACTTTTTAAATCAAATTATTTTAATTCTGATCCTTGGCGTATTTCAATATCAACAATTGGTGGATAATTCGGTTCATTAGCAATTTCTACAGTTTTAATAATAGTTGTTCCAGCACCATACTCATCAGAAACAGTTAATTCGAAAGAATATAAACCAGGAGCTCCCTCAAAACTAACTTTTGAAGAATTATTATTGGGTAAAAATTCAATAGGCGGGCCCTCTTTCTGAACCCATTTGAATGATACTTTATCACCTAAGTCTGGATCATAAGATTTTGATGCATCTAATATCATTGGATATGTATTTGTCTCAGGTCTATTATCATGCTCAACCATGACTTTAATTTTGTTACGTTCTATTTCTGCCATCCTTTCGAGTTCTGTTCTATTTTGAGATAATGGATCATAATTTTTGTTAATATTGATTTCAATATTTTCAGCATATTCTTTTCGAACATATTTTTCATACTCTCTCCATCCGAAAAATGACGCTAGTATAAATAAAATTGTACTTAAGTTGTAAACTTTATTCATTTTTTATCTTAAATCAAGAATAGTTCTTTTAAGATCTAATCCATATAAAGATGGATTTTGCCCTTTGCTATTTGGGATTCCTTTTACTTCTTTAGGAACTGTTTTATAAACATAATCAGTTATCTCTCCTAATTCTATAACAGCATCGCCATCATCTGCACCACCTGCAAAACCTTTAAGAAGAGAATAAAGAAATAAACTATGCTTTTTTAAAGGGTATGTTTGTGAAGTTTCTCCATTTGAAGAAGCACTTAGAATACAAATTTTTTCATTCAAATCAGAAAAATTCCATTGTGACTGATTTGATTTTTCTGGATTTATATAAGTTATATCAAGAAAAACTGTTATAGATTTAATTGTTGTTATTACACTTAATAAAGAAATATCCTTTGCAAACTGATCTAATGAATATTTTGTAACATACCTAGAAAAATTTGCATCTTTTGGGATTATATATGGTTGGCCATCAACCCATTCGCCTAGACTTCGAATATAGACTATAATTGAAACTTCATCGATACCAGAATATTTACCAGCATTAACAACTCTCTCTCTTAGAATGCCCTGATAAGGGTCAAAAGTATTTACTAGGTCATTTAAAGATGGCCCTCCTTCCATTTGCCACGGTTTGGAAGGTAGTATCTGAAAATCAGATAACCCAAATGAATTTTGAAAATAATTACGCATTGTGTGACCATCTCGATTCGCAAATTTAAGGTCTAAATAATTCCCATCTTCGTATTGCTCTGTAGCCATCACAACGGCAATAGTATTGTAATTTTTTCTTCCGAATGGTATATCTATATCAACATCAATATCTTGATTATCTTTTTTTAAATATCCCAAACTATCTTCACCTATTTCATTTAGAACCATATCTTCAGGGTGTTTATAGTGATGTAAAATCTCAAATATGATAGGATTTGATTTTTTAATACCCAAATAATCAGTTAATTGAAAATCTATTGTAAATGATGACTCTTTACTTTGGATAGGAATTTCAACATCAAAATAATCCCCTGGTACAATTCCCGGAGTAGTTATTGGACTAGAAAAATTTGGTGTAGAAAAAGTATTTGAGTCTGGTATCTCTAGTTTAACAAACTCCGTAATCCCTTCACCAATATTTTGTAGCCTTAACGATAAAGTTGCTTCTTCATTTTGGGGAATATATTGAGTATTAAATGAATTAGAAATTGCAAAATCTGAAATTATTATTTCTGGAGGTATAACTGCCTTGGTTTCAAAAGTTGTATTAAACGGTTCATTTAGTTTAAACCCTTCTCTACAATTTAAAATAACTTCAATTGGTACTTCAGATGTTTTAATCGTCAAATACCCTTCAATTTCAAAATCAGCATATTTAATTTTATCAGGAAAAACAGTGTCTATTACAACAGAGTCTTGCATAAAAAAATTTCCTGAATCGCTAGTTGCAGATACCTTCACTATAACATTAAAAGCAGGACTTTGTCCATCATTATGTATTGCAAATCTTAAATCCCCTTTTTCTCTAGCATCAATAGCATTATTACCAGATGGTTCAATTAAAGAAAACTTTTTTATACTGAAATTTGGTGAAGAAAAAACCTTGGCACATTTAACATCAGAAAAAATACTCTTATCACCATCAGCATCAACTGAAGCTATCCTATAACAGAATTCTTTAGAGTATGGTAGATTTTCTATTTTATAATGATTAATGGGAACATTTTTTAAAAAATTCGCTGAATCTTGTTCTGTAATTCCATACACATTATAACCGACAGCACCATTTACTTTATCCCAATTTAAATAAATAGTTTTAATACCACCGTCCGCGATAAAATTATCTGGTGGTTTAACCTCAACCTTTGCGCAATGAATATTTGACGATTCACTCTCTTCACCATATTGATCAACAGACCTGATTAAATAACAAAATTTTTCACCTGGAGGCTTGGTTTCTGAATAAGAGGTACTTTGTTCATTAATTATTAAAGTATCATTCCGATATAAATTATAAGATTTGGCTAAATCCACTTTATTCCAAATTAACACTAACTTAGTTTCATCTTTTACAGATGAAAGTATTGGAGGAGCCACATATTCATGGGTCGTACCTTTAATTTCTATTGATTTTTGACTCTCATTGTCCAACGAATCAATCGCTGTTATAGAATAAATATAATCAGTTTTAAATTCAAGATTAGGATCTTTAAAAGCTATTGTATCAATACCAGCACCAATTCTTTTACCTTCCCGATATACATTATAGTATTCTGCGCCTTTAACATTTGACCAATTAAGAACAAGAGTGTTTTTTGAAACTTTTATCTGAATATCTCTTGGTTTAACAGTAGGAGCACTGCCACAAACAGGAGTAGTCAGTAAACCCCTAAAACCAAAATCATCAATCGCTTGGATACTATAACAAAACTCTTTGCCTGGAAAAACAGTACTTTCAAAACGGTTTAGACTATCCCTTTGTACCTCAATACCGTTTTCAAAAACAATATATTGCTTTGAAAATTTTATATCCTCCCAAGAAATGGAAATAAACTCCGGGGAAGATTCGAATAAGGGAGGATTTAAGTTTAATACCGGATCGTGATCAATAATTGGTCCAGCACCAGAAAAGGAAAAAACTAAATATGATTTTTTTTGTACTGGAAGAGTTATATTAATATTGATAGATTTGTTTTTCTTTTTTGAACCTGGATTGAGTTTCACTCTTTCTATAATTTGCTTATATGAAACACCGCCATTTTTTTCAAATATTTCTTGTTGATATTTAATTATTAAATAATAATAATCAGGTTCAATATCCTTGATCTTAAATACACCTTTTCTATCTGTTTCCTCTTCCGCTAAAACTACACCTCTGAGATTTTTCAATATAATTTCTGCTTTTTTTATTGGAGAATTTGTGGTGTCCATAATCATACCTGAAACTGTAACAGTCTCTGATTTTGAAAAATTGATAAATAAAATAAAGAATGCTAACAAATAGTTATAATTTTTTATAAAATAAAAAACCATATTTTTTAAAAGATTCAACATTGATTTAAGGAAGTTTATACAATACCCGGTCAGGATTAGCAGTAAAAAGAATCGGTATCTGTGGCATATTAGAGTAAAGTTTTGATGTGGTATCTTGTACATTTTTCATTATAAACTCATGTAACTCTGACACCGTTACACTTTTATCACCATTATCAGCTTCCCCTCTTAATCCTTTAAGTAAATAATAAGTAAATATACCATTTTCTGATTCAGGATGATTATAGGTTAGTTGATTTATATTAGATGCAAAAAATGCTGTGATACCATCCGGTGGTTTAATTTCATCCTCAATAGCCAATTCAGGTTCTTCTTTTTTCTTCTTTTTACCTTTTTTTTTCTTT
>MDTE01016092.1_pt1 | contig 14359 bp, 14 predicted proteins | sample 811231 | NCBI WGS metagenome assembly MDTE01 (sample SAMN05326651, study PRJNA326480) | marine metagenome | isolation source: seawater | place: Indian Ocean: Red Sea | collected 2010 | reverse complement strand
GGTTTCCCCCATTGTGAATGATTCTCGACTGCTGCCACCCGTAGGTGTCTGGACCGTGTCTCAGTTCCAGTGTGGCCGACCGTCCTCTCAGACCGGCTACCCGTCTTAGCCTTGGTGAGCCTTTACCTCACCAACAAGCTGATAGGCCGCGGGCTCATCATAATGCGCCAGGTCTTACGATCCCCAGCTTTAGACCTTTCAAGATGCCTCAAAAGGTCCACATCCGGTATTAGCTTACCTTTCGGCAAGTTATTCCGAACATTACGGCAGATTACCCACGTGTTACGCACCCTTTCGCCACTACAACTAAACAATATTGCTACCGTTCAGTCACCGTTCGACTTGCATGTCTTATCCACGCCGCCAGCGTTCGTTCTGAGCCAGAATCAAACTCTCCGTTATATATCGTTAGTTTGAATTCTGTTTGAGTCTTCCGACCCAAACGGTTTGTTAATTAAAACTTTCTCAGCACCCCAAACTAACTCAGGGCACCTCGAAAGGGGCTCTTAACTTATCGCACAATTCAAATTTCAAAGAACTCTGCGCTTTCCGCGCCAAATTCTACTGTATTAGAGGCGAAAAATCCTGAGAGCCAATTTTATCTCAGACAAAATGGCAGCTCAGTTGCCTCGTATGCGGTGTGGAAATTAATTCCTTCTCCGCAGTATGTCAAACGTTTCTTTGAGGATTTTTAACCCTCGCTGAGGTCTGCGTTCTTCGGGGCTGTTATTTGTTCAGTTCCCGACGAACTTGATGGCGAGACATTATACCATTCCGTCACCCGCGCAAGGGTTTTTCTTTGTTTTTTTTCCTGCCGCTTCAATACCTCAATGTTTTCCAGGCCGAGGCCCAAGAAAGGGAGCTGGAAGAGCGCAGGAATCGCTAATACTTCTTTAAGAATCCCGGCATTGGATACCGCCGACTCATCAGGTGCTTCCGTTCCCATCAGTAGGATCCCCACGGCGCCCCGCTTGCATTGGTCAAGGAAGGAATGGCAAACCTGGACCTCGCTCAGGATGCCCAAGCGATTACAGCCAACCACCAATGGTACAGCGCCCAGTTCCGTTAAAAATGACGCCATGTTGTAGTTCGGCGCAAGAGGAACCGCCACCCCGCCTGCCCCCTCGACAATCAGAACATCGCAGTTCATTTCCCAGTCCTTGACCAATTCGATCGCATCGGTAACGCATCGAAGGCTATCGCGAACACCTAGGGCCGCATAGGGCGCAAGCGGCTCTCGGCAATACACCGCAGTCACCTGACTTCTTTGTAGACCACCGCCGTTGGCACGGATTAAAAGATCGGTATCGTCCCAGGATCCCGAACAATAGGGTTTGAGCGCGATCGCATGAATGCCCTGCCGCCTTAAGTGAAGCGTTAACAGGGCGGTTATCAACGTCTTCCCAACGCCCGTTCCCGTACCAGTGATGAACAGCGGAACCGCCATTCCCTGAGCCTCACGCGTTCCCTGGTAATCGCCAAGGTAATTCGGTTAGAGCGGGTAAAAATTAACGACGAGAACATCACGCGATCCCAACCGAATGAGCGTCGAGAGATAGCGCTTTGAGTAGTCTCCGATCCGCGCGTGGATTTCCACTTCGAAGGCACTGCTTCGAACGGTCAGATAACGATTCAAGATCGACACCATGTCGGGCATCATCCCGGTCAGAAGGGCCAAATCTTGGATCTGCATGAACGGGATGTCATCGATCGTTCCATCCATTCCATCAAAGCCGCGCCGGGCTTGAACAATCTCACGAGCGAGGACCTCGTCCAGACCCGGGATCAAACTCAAGACCGCCTCCGACGCGGTATTGATATTGACTCGAGCGCCTCCAATCGGCGTGAACAAGTCTTTCAAACCCACGGTCCCCAGCGTGCCAACCGGGTTCATCGACGCTCCCCCATAGACCGGTACGCCGCCCTGGCCATAGGACCCCACAACCGACGGCCCGCCCCCCAAACCAGCCCCCATCCCATAGTAGAGGCTCGGATCGATCCCGCGAATAAGCAGCAACTCGCTGATGTGATCAATGGGACCATTCTTGGTCATATACGGAGGAAAAGGGGGATTGGGTTCCGATAAGTATGATTCCCCATCAAAACCGTTCAGGCGGGGATCCAAATCGGGGTCCATCCAATCCAGCACCGAATCGACAATAACCTCCGAGGCGATCGGATCCATTCCCATCATGAGCATGGTTCTTTGGAGAAGCACTTCATCCGCAAGATTGATGTTGATCTTTCGCTCGAGATCTCGGATTTGAAGGCTGATCAAGCCATCGCCCAGCCGAACGTCAGTGAGCGAGATGGCCATCAACACCTCGTTCGTTCCCAGGGGTCCCCCAGCCCACATCTGAGCCAACGAATCGTATTGCCCCTCCATGGGAATTCGCATTTTTTCCGCCAATACAAATCGGGCAAGCTCGATTCCAGAGCGTCCCAACCACTCCATGTCGGGATCCCGAGTGGCATTGGCAGCCAGTCTGGCCTCAACCTTCATAGAAAACGCAAACGAGGCGGCGAGAATCCCAAATGCCAACACCACCACCATGACCATCACCAAGGCGATGCCCTGTTGCGAAGCGCTGGGTTGAGATCGGGTGTTCATCGGTTCCGGCTTCTCCTTGGGCCCTATCTTCGCGTCGCTCCCTGGGCGGGGGTGAGCCGGCGTGGAGTGGAGCCGGTGGAGGTGCGGGAGTTGGGACGCTGCCACGCGGCCCTGACGGTCGCGGCGGGCACATGCACAATCCGTCGAATGATCTGTTCCTCGGTCACCTGATTCTCACCCGGGGGAATCGTCGCAAGCGAGTATCGGATCATGGCGGGAAATTGGTTCGTGTAGATCCACTCGGGCGCCCAATCATTGAGCTGCACGTCCCAGAACTCCAACGCAAACACGCCCACCCGTTCCGCCAGGATCAGCCCGTAGGGTTCCTCCCCCTCCTCGACGGGCGCCAAGACCGGGTGCTGCCTCATGATCAAATGATCCACCCGGTTGGATCGCTCAACGGTAAAGGTGACTCGCCGAAGCGGCTGGTCATAGAACAGCCCCGATCCAGGGAAGGAATCCGACAAACGACTGACCAGGCTAAACCCTGCAAAATCGCCTGACTCAGTATCCGTTAGAAACGAGTAGTAAGGCATGTTGAGCTCAAAGATGACGGCCGACTTGATGGATTCCTCAATCGCACGGGTGGTCACCCTCAACCGGTGTGCCTCGATTGCGGCATCCAACCCCACTTGGGAACTCCGAAGAATCGCACTCCAAGTCAGGTAAATCGCCACAATCAAGCCGGACAGGATCCCAATTGCCAACATGACCTCCAGCAGGGTGAACGCCCTCCGTTCTCGCTTGATTCGTTGCTGAACTGGTCTCATCAGCGCAACCGGCGTCCTCGGGCATTCGCATTCGGACGCCACATCAGCATGCTGTTTCTAGCCTCCTGGATACGCCCGCCCCGCTCCCAGAAAATGGCGTAGTCAACCTTATAAAGGCCGTTGGTCGCAAACTCGTAAATCATCCCATCACAGGTGTATCCCGGATGGCTCTCCTCGAAGACCGCCTTGATCTCCAGCGGCAGGGGCCCCTCCTCCAGCAGGTTTGTCATCACGATCAGAGAGGGCAGGCTACTCGTATCGACGTCGAGGGTTTGGATGGATCGGGCGATGCGTAACTGCTGTGACGTCACCTGGAGAATCACGAAGACCGCGGAGAAGAAGATTCCAATGGCAATCATTACCTCCAGCAAACTGAAGGCCCGCCTCGAAACCGTCCCGGAGTGACTCCATCCTGTCTTCATTTGAGTTCCTTGACATCCACCACATTGGCGATGGCCGTGATCGGATCGAGAGAGACCTTTCGCCACTCATCCGCGACCTCCATCACGATGGTGAATTCATCGCTGGTTCCGTTGGGGTAAAAGCGAATGATCGCCTCAGAAAACAGTTCCTGATCGATAAAATTAACGAACAGCAATTCAATCCGAACCTCATCGGCCAGTGCCGCCCGGAACGAATCCAGTTGGTTTTCGGCCTTCTTCTTTCGGGTCGACGCATTCGATTCGCTCCCGAATTCGCCTCCCGAGGCCCTCATGAGGCGAGGTCCGGCGGCCTTTCGGACGGTCATTTGACCATCCTCGGCCCGAATCACAAGGGCCGAGGGATTACCCGAGAGGATGGCATAGGCCCGGGCCTGCTTGCATCCCTCCATCAAATCCGCAACCGCCTTGTTGATGCCAACCTTTTCGACGGTTCGCAGCATATTCGGCACCCCCCATCCCAACATGAGGATCAAAATCGCGACCACCACCATCAATTCGATTAAGGTGAAAGCGCCTGACTTGCTTTCGCGAGTTTTCATCCCCGACCAATCGACGAGGTGATCTGAAACATTGCCGAGAGGATGCTAAAGAGCAACCCGCCGACACCAATGGCCATGACAATGATCATTGCCGGTTCAATCAGATTGGTCATGACCCGCAGGGCAATGGTCAATTCGTTCTCGTAGGTCTCCGCCACACTCTGAAGTGATCCCGGCACATCCCCCGTTTCCTCACCGATCTTGATCAAATCGATCATCAATTGAGGAAAGACTTGGCTTCGGGCCAAAGGCTGGGCGATGGTTTTTCCATCGGTCACGCCTTCCCGGGTCAGCTCGATCGCATCCTTCAAAATCACGTTGGGAATGATCTTTTCAGTGATCTTGAGCGCCGTGAGAACCGGCACGCCATTGTGCAGGAGCGTCGACAAGGTCCGGGCGAATTGCCCAAAGAGATTCAACCTCATGACCTTGCCGAGCACGGGAATCGAGATCTTCCACCGGTCGAGGTTTCGTCGTCCCGCCTCCGAAGCGGCGAAGCGCCGGTAGAAGACGACCAGCAACACGACGACCAGCGGGAGAATCCACCAATACGTGGCACAAAAACTACTGACCGAAATCAGCAACTGGGTTGATTGCGGCAAGGGAACATTCATGTCGGTAAAGATCGTCGTGAATTTGGGAAGGATGACCGTCATAAACAGCACGATGATCGAGAACCCAACACAGCCGACAATGGCGGGATAGATCAAGGCCGAAACAAATTTTTGCTGCACTTCGGCAAACCGCTCGAAATGAGTCGACAACCGGCGAAGCACTTCCTCCAACGCACCGCTCTGCTCACCCGCCCGCACCATATTGATATAGAGCTCGCTGAAAATATGAGGCTGCCTGGCCATGGCATCGGAGAGCCCCTTCCCCTCCATCACATCCTGTCGCAATTGCCGACTGACCTCTGGAGAAATCCCTTTCGACTCCAGGTGGCCCATGCTGTTGAGCGCCACCGTCAAGGGCATTCCCGAGCGCAACAGATTGGCCAACTGGAGTGTATAGGTGGCCAGTTCCTGCATCTTGGGCCGGCGCTTCCGCCCGATGAATTCGCGGAGAAAAGGCGGAAGCGAAACGGACCGGTCCCCTGACGTGACCGACGCTCCCTTCGCCGCCTTTGCCCCTTTGACCAGATCCAAGCTGACCGGCAAGAGACCCAAGCGCTCTATCTGAATCAGCGCCGCACCCCGATCGTGGACATCCAGGACCCCCTGCACGACTTCGCCCGATCGCCGTCGGGCCTTATATGAAAACTGTGCCATCGTTCAACACCACCTTATCAACAACCCAAGGTCCATAAAGTTTCGATTCCGAATCTCAGATCGGATCCCCCGACTCGCTAGGCCTTTCCCTCTCGGGGATCGAAGATGGGGATTCGGAGAGAGACGGAGCGGGAAGCTGGGCTTCATTCAAACTCCCCCGGCGGTAACCCCGGGGGTCCACCAGGACCTCTTGAAAACCAATCGCCTCAAGAGCTTGTTCCACACCGGATTGATGGCCCTCCTGGATGAATCGTGACAATTCCTTTTCCGGAATCTCGATTCGCGCCCCATAACCTTCTGCCCGTTCGTGTAACCGGACGCGAACCTCATCAAATCCCCGCTCATGAAGCACCCCTTCACCCTGTTCGATTAAGGCGAGCTTCTCGGGATTGACCACTTCGCCATAGGGAATGCGGGAGCTCAAACAAGGCTGGGCGGCTTTATCGGCGGTCGGCAAACCCATCGCCCGACTCAAGGCTCGGATCTCCGACTTCTCCAGCCCCACCTCAGCCAGAGGCGCTCGCACCTGGAATTCGTGGGCCGCCACGCGGCCCGGCCTCAGATCCCCCAAATCGCTCGCATTCTCGCCGTATACCACGACGTCAATCCGTTCCTCGAGGGCAATCGGGGTCAAGTGCCGAAAGAGCTCGGCCCTGCAAAAATAACACCGGTTGACCGGGTTGGAGGTATAATCCGACTGAGTCAGTTCCTGCGTTTGGATGGCGCGAAGCCGGAACCCAAACGCCCGGGCCAAGGCCCGTGCCTCGACCAACTCGCTTCGCGGCAGACTCGGTGAGTCCGCGATCGCGGCCAAGGCCTTATCCCCCAGCACCCGATGAGTCAGAACGGCAAGGAAGGCGGAATCCACCCCACCGGAGTAAGCCACTAAGCACGATTGATAGGACCGAATCAGCGATTCGAGTTGTTCCAGCTTAGAGTCGGACACCGACCGAACCCTGCCATGGGTCACACGCCCTGTCGAGGCTCTTGGAGGCCCTGAAGCTGAGTGGGATCCCTACGTTTCTCGTCGGGGGGGTGCCATGGCGATCCGACTCCCAACCCAACTCGGAGCCGACTCACGCAACAGAGGCACCCCATCAAAGCAGCGGAGGGGGTGAGAAACGTTCCCGTGGCCGAGAACCACATCGACCAGCGGGTCGCTCGGGTCCTAGGGAAACCACTCCGCCCGGGACCGTCAGACTCGTTCCCGGTTGATGGAGAATTTGCCGTTACGCCGCTGCCGAGTCTGCTGAAACTCGGTGGACAGAGCGCTCTTGGAATTCGTTCGCGTCAAATACATCCCCACCAAACGCGACCGATTCAGATCCGCATGCGGATTGGCAAACATCCTACGCCAAGCATTCGCGATCCTTCTGAAGACAACTTTCATACAACAGCCTACCACCCTAACACAGACGCCCCCAGAATTCCAACACCCAATCCAGCGGTCCCTCGATCAGATATCGATCTTCTACGGCGATGGCGTCTCCTGGAGGTAGGTCTTGGTGACAAAAAAGCGGGACACGAACACAAAAACGATCGCCGTGACCAGCATCAGACCGGCGAAAAAGAGATGATATTCAACGGCCCCCAACCGTGTGGAACCATCGTCATTCTGGATGAAAAAGTTAAGCCCCGAGGTGAAGGCATTTCCCAGAGAGATCGAGAGATTGTAGAAGGCCATGATGAGGGATTTCATTCGATTCGGCGCCTGGGTGTAGGACAATTCCAACCCCGTTTGATAGACCATCACCTCAGCGGCGATCAGAATCATGAACGCGATGACATGCCACCCGATATTGGGCGTTTCACCCAACTGGATCTGATGCTCGACCCAGGCGATCACCAACACACAAGGCACCGTGCAGAAGAAGCCCATCCCAATCTTCCGGATGGGCGTCAGCGGAAACACCCGGTGAATGGCGGGATAGAGGACGTAGCTAAAGAGCGGGATGTAAATCATCACCAGGATGGGGTTGAGAACCTGGATCTGGGAGGGAAGCCATTCCCTTCCCAGGAACTGTCGATCCATGTGAGTCGCCTGCAACACCCACGTCGAACCATTTTGATCATAAATCGACCAGAAGACGGCAAAGAAACCATAAAGCATCACCAACTTGCCCATGGCCCGCAGTCCCTCGCGACCGACGGCCTCCCTGAGAAACGCCGGTCCCCCCGGCGGAACCCGGACATATCGGTGCCGCCCCAGCCAAAAGACGATTGTCGCCAGAAGCATCAAGATCCCCGGAAGACCAAAGGCCACATCGGGACCATAGCGCTGCAAGAGCAAGGGCGTCACAATCGTCGACACAAACGCCCCGAAATTGACCGAGAAATAAAACCACCCAAAGGCCTTGCTCATGAGCGAAGAATTCCTCTCGCTGAACTGGTCGCCTAGATTGGCCGCCACACAGGGTTTGATGCCACCGGACCCGAGGGCGATCAAACCAAGGCCAACCTGCAAACCCAAGCGGGTATCATCGAGGGCCAATGCGAAATGCCCCAGGCAATAAGCGATCGAGAGAAAGATCACCGTCCGATACTTTCCCAGAAACCCGTCCGAGAGAACGGCACCCAGCATGGGGAAGAAGTAGACCGCCGAGCTAAAGGCATGATACCAGCCCCTCGCCTCGGTATCGCTCATCAAATCCAACTCACCCGCGGCGTTTCGGAGGTGCTGGGTCATGAAGATCACGAGGATCGCCCGCATCCCGTAGTAGCTGAACCGCTCCGCCGCCTCATTCCCGACGATGAACGGGATTCCACCCGGCATTCTCTGTTTCTCGGCCTTCAAGTCTGTCATACGCGGAACCTCATCCTTCTTCCTTCCCCGGTCTTCCCGGAGGCCCGGGTCATTCTTCATCGGGTTCTGCGGGGAGGGCGCGAATCTCCGGGTGGGCTATCTGCCCCCCGAGATTGGCGGACCGTCCCAGTAGAATCACGGTCACCAACCCTAGAATCACGCACCCGATGCTGGCCCAGGCCGGCACGATTTTCGTCTTCCGAGAGCGGTAGAGCCCCAGGGCAGCGACAACGCCTAGGAGAAAGGCCCCGGTCACCGCCTGGTCCGCACTATCTTCATGGGCTGTCATCAAGGGTTTCACCACCGCGCTGGGTTCGGAGAAGAGGACACCCGCAGACTGTTCCCCCGAGAATTTGACCCCCATGGACACAAGGAACAGGGCGACCGACAACTGCAATGAGAGCCGCTTGAGCTCCTCGCTCCCCCGGCAGATTCCGAGGACCAGCAACCCGAACACGAACAGCACTCCCACAACGGGCAAATGATTCAACGCCAAATGCAAATGTACCCAATCCACAGCCACCTTTCCTTTGAGGGAAAGCCTAGAGCCGAACCAGGAAGCAATCAATCCCTTGATGCCATCGCGGGTTCACCCCCCGGAGCAAACCTCATTTCGCAAACCGGGAACCACCTTCCCACGGGATGAATCGTGGATCTGTGGTTCAAGGCGGTGGAAGGGGTTTGACGCAAGCGCGATCATTCCGGCGATATCAAATCCTCCAATTGGAACGGGGTGAAGCGTTTCAACAACGCTTCAACATCCCGGTCGTGGTGGTCTTTCAAATCCATTCTGGCCCCCGTCTTTGCCAAAAGCTGGAAGATGGCCCGGTAGTTCTCGATCGCCTGCTTCCCGTCCCGCGCCTTCGTCCAACTATCCAAGCACTTTCGGCCCAGTTTGATCGCTACCACGTGGATCGGAGCGTGCCCATATTGCTGTCTTGCACATCGGGATCAGCATCGGCCGCCAGCAATTTTTCGATATCCGCCCCTTCCCCGCTGCGGCAGGCCATGTAGAACGGCGTCCGCCCAAACCGATCCCGGTGATTGACATCGATTCCCTTCTCAATCAGCCGTTCCACGGCATCGTACTTGCGGACATTCCCCGGTCGCTGGACTGCCGCGAAGAGAGCATTTGAAGCCCAGCGTTTTTCCTGAACAGGCTGACATGAATCAGCTCTCCCACAGTGAAAATCACGCCCCCCCAGCCCACCGCCCTCATCGCCAACGCCTTCCAGTTTCCACGGATCAATCGGAGGGAGGGTTCATCCTTCATGGGTTTTCGCCAACCGCAAAAGAAATCTCCCAGAATCGTGTTCCCCACGAACAAGACATACAGGACCAGGGCCGTCGAAATCAAGATCGCCAAACACGCTTTAAAGAGGGTATTGAACCCAACGGACTGCAACACCACGGAGAAGGAGAACATCACCGGTAAATGGACCCAATACACCCAGTAGGAAGCGTCGGCAAAATAACGGATGAGTTCATCTCTCTTGCTGAAGAACCTTTGCCCAATCGCAAACATCGAAAAGCACAGCGCCCAACACAACGGGCAACGGATGTCATTGATCAAATAACGATCCGGGCCACCGTAAAAGACACCCTCCCAAAACACCTGAAAACTTTGCGGTCTCCAACTGTTGATGTCGACGACGGGAGGCCGATGCATCTTGATCGTGTCCGTGGCAGCGTGCACCCAAAAGTCAGCAAGCACCAGGATCAGGTGCCCCTTCAAATTCCGGGTCAGTTTGCCGACGAAATCCATGCAATGGTATAATCCCACTCCAAAGAAATAGAACCACATGTAGTAACCCAGATCATTCAACGCGGCGTCCAGATGCGCCTCCCCCGGCAGAAAAATACTACTGCGCAAAGTGGTGTGAAAGATCAGGGTGACGCCAGCCAAAAGGAAAATGCCATCGTTCTTCCGGAGACAAAAATCCACGAACCCGATCAACCCTCTCGGCGCATTTATTTTCCGGATCCAACGCCAAAAAACCGCCCTTCCCAACACGTGGACCACATACAAAATCATCAAGAACCACATGAACCAAAAGTGCGCAAAGTCGATGCCCGGAACATAATCCGTCCCCGAGAAGAGTTCCCACATGAAAAAATGTAACGACCGCTCCCAGAAAGGTTGATCCGCCAACTCACCGTTATGGATCGAAAACAACCCGGAAATCAGCGGGCCAATGATCAAGACACCAGCGATAAACGGCACGAGGATTCACTCGAGTCGATTCCTCGAAAAATACCAACCGCCTTTCTTGAGATAAACCATCTCGGCAAAAAAGCATGCGATGATATCGAAAAACTACATCCTGAACAGATGGATTCCCCAGGTAATCTGATAATTGATCGGATCCCGGTAATACTCGGAATACATCTCCCACAAGATCCGATCCGGTGAACCAAACAAGACGGTCACGTGCAGAATAACGCCAAGATACATGGCGACGGCTCGAAGAAAGTCGAGGCTGTGATAACGATTCCGTCAGGTTGCCAGCGCTCATCTTATATCAGATCCTATCGGGGAAGCGGCTACTGAGGTTCCTCCATGAAAATGGGTCGAACGGGAAAAGACCGTCGAGTGGATCGAATGCCTCACCTCGCATCGAACGTCGCTCCTGTTGCAGGGAGATGGTAGGAAGATGCGGGAATGGGCTGATCCTGCTTGTTCCATGGCTTCCGAATCCCGCTCCGGTGGACCTCACGCTCTGACCCTTTTTGAAGGCAACCTTGAGGCCACCAAAACAGGCCGGCCCATCCACGCTCGAGGCCGTTCCAAAATGCCTAAGGCCGCTCTTGCTCTAAGCCAAGCGTCTCTTGAATCACGAATTGCTGAATGGCGCGTGACTCATTCTCGGTGAGCTGCCCCTTGAATCCCGGCATCCCCTTGCTGCGGGCCAGGATGCCGTCCAAGACCAATTGAGACCACATCCGGTGATAGGCAACCGGGGTGGTCGCGAGATCGGGAATCACCCCACCTTGGCCATCCACGGGGCCATGGCAAAAAACACAGTGCTCAAAATAGAGTGCCCTTCCCCGGCTGGCTTCTTGGGCATCCGCCACGAGGCCGGCAGCCCGGAGATCGGGGATTTCCCGACTGGATCGGGTCAAGGAGGGCCGCGTCCCCTGCCCGTCCAGTTTGAACGTGTACAAAATCCCTTCCTGGAAATACTCCTGAGCTTTGCCACTGGGCGGATTCCCCAACCCGCGAGCTCCTCCCCAGCCCGCCAATACCGTCACATGCTGCGTTCCATCAATGCGATAGGTCACGGGAGGCGCGATGATCGCGGTCCCGGTGAAATGCTTCCACAATACCTGGCCGGTCCCCGCGTGATAGGCCACCAATTCCGCTTCCCCATTTCCCTGGAACACCAGGTCACCCGCAGTGGCCAGGGTCCCCCCGTTGTAGACATTGGGATGGGCGATCTTCCACGCGCTTCGTTGTTTCACCGGATCCCAGGCAAGCAGACTCCCCAGGTAACCCTCGTTGCTCTTCGAATCAGGTGTGTCAAACGTCACCCCGATGTTCCAGGTGCCCGGTTCAAAGTCCCGACGCGGGCTCTCATGATAGATCATTCCCGTTTCGATGGTGGGGATATAGACCAGCCGATAGCCGGGGTGATAACTCATCGCCTGCCAATTATGCCCACCGAGAGGTCCCGGCTTGATATCCTTCGGTCCACGGCTGTAATCAGAGTTCGCGGTCTCCACCGGCCGACCGGTGGCCCGATCGATGTGGCTCGCCCAGTTGACCTCGGTGTAGGGCTCGGCCGAGAGCAGTTCACCAGTGACCCGATCGAGGACATAAAAAAAGCCGTTCTTCGGAGCCTGCATCAATACCTTCCGCTCCTTTCCCTCGATGGAAAGCGTCGCCAGGATCATCTGCTGGACCGCGGTGTAGTCCCAATTATCGCCCGGCGTTGTCTGGTAATACCACGCCAACTGGCCCGTCTGCGCGTTGAGCGCCACGATGCTCGATAAATACAGATTATCGCCCCAGTCTTCATCCGGGTTCCGCCAGCTACGAGGCCATGCTGACGCATTGCCGGTTCCCACATACACCAGGTTCAACTCCGCATCATACGCAAATGCGTCCCAGCAGGTGCCTCCTCCGCCAAACTTCCACCACTCCCCGTTCCAGGTCTTGGCCGCGGCTTCCATCGCCTCCGACTCGAATCCCTTGGCGGGATCCCCCGGCACCGTGTAGAAGCGCCAGCGTTGTGCACCGGATTTGAGGTCGTAGGCCGTCACATATCCCCGCACTCCATACTCTGCGCCTCCGTTGCCAATGATGACAAGATCCCCCAGGATCCTAGGAGCACCCGTGATGGTGTAAACCCCTTCCTCGGGAATCGTGTTCACTTCCCAAACCACCTTGCCATCAGCCGCTTGCAGACAGACCAAACGACCATCCAAAGTCGAGGCGAAGATCCGCCCTGTCGCAAACGCCACCCCGCGATTGACGACATCGCAGCAGGCTTTTCGTCCCCAGAGGGCCTTATCGACCCCGGGGTCCCAGGTCCATAGAGTCGCCCCGGTGAGCGCGTCTGTCGCCTGAACCGCCGACCACGGCAGGGAGTAGTAGAGCACCCCTCCAATCACCAGGGGTGTCGCTTCAATCCCCCGGACCGTGCTCAGTTTCTTGGCCCACGCCACTCCCAACCGAGAGACATTTTCGGCATTGATCTGTCCCAAAGGGCTGAAGCGGTCCTCGTAAGCCGTCCGCCCATAACTCGACCAGTCGGCGTCCTGGGCAAACGATCCAAGAACACACCACCCTCCGGTCAAGATCGACATCACGGATCGACCCACGCTGTTCCATTGGCTCAACATCATCTGCAATTCCCTTGCCTTAAGATTAATGAACTCCGCTGAATTCATCCCGATTTCACTCAATGATTCCGCCCGTTTCTGAAACCTCATCCTACGCCTCCAAATCGTTCAAATGGTTGGGATCGCGCCCCATCTAACAGCGCCGAACAAACTTGTCCCGGCCCACCTTCAATCCACAGGCTGGATCAAAGGCAAGCCGGAACAGTCCGTTACGCCAGTCAACCAATTCAAAGACAGACGCTTTCTCCAAGTCACAGGAATGAGTCACCGAGAGGCGGTCCTGCCGGTCATGGTCGACTGAGATTATTTCCACCAAATCCTTCGTCATGGTCTCGACCACGGTCTTCCTCTTCCCATTGATACCTGGACCCCTTGCCATTTTCATCCTCCCGCAAGTGCCTTACCCTCCATTGACCCATGAGGCTCTTCGGTTGCGCGAAAGTCGAACGTATTCTCGGTTGCCTACCCCCCAACCCGCCCCGCTTGAACACCAACTGGTATAAGCGGCAACCAAAGCAAGACCGGAGGAGCCCTCCGAACAGCCGTTGGGATCAAGAATAAGGGAGTCAACGTCACCTCGCTTGAGGTTTTAAATCATTCAGTCCTTCTCGATTCGTTCGTAGACGATGAATCCGTTAGGCCGCCCCCCCTGATTTCGCTGAATTCCCCGCAACTGTTCATACCACTTGCCCTCATGGATCTTGTAAACCGAGTAATAATCCCCCTGAGGATGCAGGCTATAAAAGTGATTCATCCCTCCATGCACCTCAACCTTCATTGGAAACGTCGCCTTGCTCAACCGCTCGCCATCACGGTTATAGATCTCCAGGGTTTCTTCGAAGGGAGCGATTCGCTTGATGCGGTAACCCCCACCCGGATTTTCCGCTTTCCAAACTCCCACCAGTTTGTCCCATTCCCGCTTCACCGGATCCACCGCTTCACCTGTCTTCAGGACGAGACGAAACGAGCGACCCGCCATCCGCCTGAGTTGGCCCCACTTGACGCTCCCCATCCCCACACCCGCTTGTTTCGACGCCGCGCGGAAGCGCTTCATCTGGTTCAGTTCGGGCTTGGGAGCGT
>MDTE01073440.1_pt1 | contig 14360 bp, 9 predicted proteins | sample 811231 | NCBI WGS metagenome assembly MDTE01 (sample SAMN05326651, study PRJNA326480) | marine metagenome | isolation source: seawater | place: Indian Ocean: Red Sea | collected 2010 | reverse complement strand
CACACAGCACTCCCTACACGGTGAGAAGCCATCGTTCGACTTCGAAGCGAGGACACACAACGACCTCATCGAGATGAACAAGTGGGTCGATCTACCAAGGGCGGCCAAAGTCGCAGGTAGCCGATTCTACTTCCTAAAAGGTGATCTCGCGAGACTCGAACTCGCCCTTCAGCAATACTCCGTAGACTTCATCGCCGAACGAGGGTACACCTTCGTGCAACCACCTGTGATGATGAACAGGAGTGCGTACGAGGGCGTCACAGACCTTGCAGACTTCGAGACCGTGATGTATGATGTCCAGCCCGACGGATTCTACACCATCGCCACCAGCGAGCACCCATTGACAGCGATGTACATGGATGAAGTCATCGAACCTTCTCTACTACCAATCAAGATGGTAGGGGTTTCTCCCTGCTTCCGAAGAGAGGTCGGGGCACACGGTCAAGGAGACAAGGGGATCTGGCGTGTTCACCAATTCACCAAGGTAGAGCAAATCGTAATCAGCCATCCTGACGAGTCATGGGACTACCATGAGGAACTTCTCGCCAACTGCGTAGACCTCTGGGACGCTCTCGGTCTGCACTACGAAGTCGTCAACATCTGTACAGGTGATATGGGAACCGTAGCTGCCAAGAAGTACGACTTGGAAGCATGGCTGCCGGGTCGTGGTGAGTACAAGGAGGTAGTCTCCTGTTCGAACTGCACCGACTACCAAGCCAACCGCCTAAGGATGCGCTATAGGACCGCTGATGGTAACGCGGCGGTTCACACCCTGAACTCAACAGCAGTCGCTACCAGCCGAGCGTTGGTGGCGATTATGGAACAGTATCAGCTTGAAGATGGTCGTGTTAGGGTACCAGAGGTTCTGATTCCTTACATGAAGGGACAGGAAGTCCTTGAATCTTGCAATTGGTAATTCAATTTTTCAATTGGATTATACCTCTTCCAATTCGATAAGAACCGCACCTTGATCGACTTGGTCTCCATCGCTGAAGTTGACTGAAGAGACAACACCATCACGGGGTGCGCATATTCGGTGCTCCATCTTCATCGCCTCAAGAATCAACAACGCCTGACCTTCACTGACCGACTCACCTTCTGAGGCCATGACGGTCAAAACCTTGCCTGGCATCGGTGAAGTGAGGCTACCTTCACTGGTTACTGAGGATGATGTACCCCTCTCTACTACCTCAACACGCATTGTCTTACCAGAATGATGAATCCACCAGACATCACCTACCTTCGTGACGACCACCCTTTCCTCACCCTCTCCTCTATCAAGCGCAAGGTGAGATTCATCACCTGTAATCAGACGCCAGTCGCTGATATCCATCGACTCACCTTCGACCAACACGGAATGGACACGGTAACCCTCGCCATCGTGAAGAGTTTCCACATCCCAAGTAGTGGATTCGTCCAAGTTTACGTAATCGGGCATGGCATCACCTCAGGGGAAGGACCTCCCTACTGACTGAAACGGGTTGTACACGATGAAGTCGGAGTCGTCGCCTCCTCCTCCAAGATGTAGTTCCGCTTTCTGTGCCACCGCAGCCGCAACTACCGCAACCAATGACTCTCCTGATGTAGACCAACCTGATGGCCAGTGAGATTCGATGAAGTCAGTAGTTGTCGCTCCTTCACTGTAAGAGGGATGTGAAACAACATCATGAAGGAATTCAATGTTCGTTGTTACTCCTAAGATGACAAACTCGGACAGGGCGCGGCGCATCCTCTCAATCGCTCTGTCCCTAGATGATGCGTGAACGATTAACTTAGCCAGCATCGGATCAAATTCTATTCCAGCATAATCACCTTCTCTAACACCGGTGTCAAGGCGCACCCCTGGTCCTTCTGGAGGCATCCATACCTGAAGGGGACCTGTAGCAGGGAGAAAACCACTTGCGGCGTCCTCCGAGTAAATTCGTGCCTCTATCGCCCAACCTCTCGGACTAATGGTGTCCTGTGTCATTGTAAGTGGAAGACCCGAGGCGACCTTGAGTTGCTCTTGAACTAAATCTACACCAGTAACCAGCTCGGTGACTGGATGCTCCACCTGAAGCCTCGTGTTCATTTCAAGGAAGAAAAATTCGTCGCCTGAAAGCAGGAACTCCACTGTTCCTGCTCCTACATAATCAACCGCCTTGGCAGCATCGACTGCCGCCTCCCCCATTGCAGAACGAAGAGATTCATTGACTACTGGACTGGGCGCCTCTTCAATCACCTTCTGATGGCGGCGCTGAACACTACACTCCCTCTCCAACAAGTGAAGAGCGTTCCCGTGAGTATCGCAGAGAAGCTGGATCTCAATGTGGCGTGGTGCGACTATCCTTCGCTCAACATAGACTGTATCATCACCGAAGGCGGAACGCGCTTCTCTCTGAGCCGCGAGATAGGCCGACTCCAGTTCACCAGGTGATTCTACCGCACGCATACCCTTGCCACCGCCACCCGCTGATGCCTTGAGCAAGAGTGGATACCCGACCTCTTCAGCAAGCTTCTGCAACTCGTCCATCGTCTCAGACAAGCCCTTGCCTGGAGTTACCTCAGCACCGGGTACAAGGGGGACGCCGGCTTGTTCCATCAATCGGCGTGCCATCACTTTGTCACCCATGGCTTCAATCGCGTTCGGAGGGGGGCCAATCCAAACTATACCACTCGCTTCCACGAGTTCTGCGAAGTCTGAACGCTCAGACAGGAAACCGTAGCCAGGATGTAGAGCATCAGCACCGGTGGCTCGACACGCATTGATGATTGCTGTAGATGATAGATAGGTGGAAGCAAGGTCTGAACCTTGGAGGTGAACCGCCTCGTCTGCCATCTCGACATGCAACGCGCCAACATCGGCATCGTTGTGGATGGCCACCGTTTCAAGACCCATCTCCTTACATGCCCTGAAGACCCTGCAGGCTATCTCACCACGATTGGCAACGAGAACCTTGGAGAACTTGAACGGAGCCTCCTGCATCCAACTTGGAGTTGCCATTGACTCACTCCTCCGACTTCCAGGCTGCTGGACGCTTCTCTATGAATGACGAGAGACCTTCCTGGCCTTCCGCCGAACCGCGCATCTCGCTTGTCTTGTCAAGCATCATCTTCCTCAGCAGCTGATCGACCAACTCGGAGCTCCAGACATTATGGGCGTCTTCGACAGCAAACCTGTCGAAAGTTAGAACCAACTTCTTCGCCTCGTGAACAGCCACGGGTCCCGTGGTCATGACTTCATCAATGACTGCTTGAATCGCAGCCACAGCATCCTCTGGAGAATCCTCTAACTGATCGACCATTCCAATTCGTAATGCCTCATCGGCATCAATGCGTCCGGCCAGCATAGCCATCCTACGGGTCTGTGCACTACCGAGCCGACGATACACATACGGGCCTATCACCGCGGGCAAAATACCCAACTTTCCTTCTGACAGCGCAATCTTGGTTCTCGGCTCCGCGATGACATGATCAAGACATGCGACAAGCCCAGCTCCGCCGCCCAAGGCTACACCTTGTGCGACACCAATGGTGAAACATGGTGAACTCCAAAGCGAGTTGAAGAGCCGATCAAGGCGCTGTGCGTCAGCACGGTTCTCGGCATATGTCTGGGAGCCACTCTGTTGCATCCACCCGATGTCGGCTCCAGCACAGAAGTGCTTGCCCTCGCCACGTAGGACGATGACTCGAAGGAACTCCGAACCATCATCGTCCCTGAGACTTCCTCTCATAGCAACGGATCGATCCTTGCACCAATCCAATACCTCGCAAAGGTCGTCAATTAGTTCCGGGCTTAGAGCGTTGAACACATTTGATCGAGTCAAAGTGAGATTTGCTACACAACCTAATATTTCTAATTGACAAACGGAAGATGCTGGCGGAGAGTCTCCAATTGAGAAATTAGACATTTCAATTGCTCCTTCACATTCGGAATACGCCGTAGTTGGTGTCGGGGAATGGTGCGTTCAATGACGCCGAGAGACAGAGACCGAGTACATCCCTCGTGTCCCGTGGATCGATGATTCCGTCGTCCCAAAGCCTCGCTGTCGAGTAGTAAGGTGATCCTTCGGTCTCGTACTTATCCAGAATCGGCGCCTCAAACTCTTCCAATTCCTCGCCCTCCATAGGTGGGGTTCCCTCACGCGCTCTCTGATCATTCTTGACTGTCGAAAGAACGCTGGCTGCCTGTGGGCCACCCATTACAGAGATTCTCGAGTTAGGCCAAGTGAATAGGAAGCGAGGATCGTAGCCCCTTCCACACATAGCGTAGTTTCCAGCCCCATGCGAACCACCGATTATTACCGTGAACTTTGGTACTGGAGCGCATGCTACAGCGGTAACCATCTTTGCCCCATCCTTGGCGATACCCCCTGACTCGTACTCCTTGCCCACCATGAAGCCAGTGATGTTCTGCAGGAAAACCAGTGGAGTGCCACGCTGACCACATAGCTCGATGAAGTGAGCCGCTTTCTGAGCTGACTCGCTAAACAGTATCCCATTGTTTGCAACGATGCCAACAGGATAACCATGGATTTTGGCGAACCCACAGACCAAGGTGTTGCCGTATCTAGCCTTGAATTCGTGGAATCGAGAGCCATCTACCACTCTGGCGATGACCTCTCGGACATCGTAAGGCATCCTGTTGTCCTCGGGAAGTATTCCGAGCAACTCCTCCGGATCGTGATGAGGAGGTTCAGGTGTGGATGTATCCAATGCTACCTTGTATGGCGGCGGTAAGTTCTCCACGACATTACGTACCTGCCGCAGTGCTTCCTCCTCGTCCTCAGCGAAGTGATCAGCGACGCCCGATTTAGCTGTGTGTACATCAGCGCCTCCAAGTTCCTCTGCTGATACCTCTTCACCAGTAGCCGCCTTAACGAGTGGAGGGCCACCTAGGAATATTGTTCCGTTGCCCTTTACGATGATTGATTCATCGCTCATAGCCGGAACATAGGCACCACCAGCTGTGCATGAACCGAGAACAGCAGAAATTTGTGGTACTCCTTCTCCACTCATCACCGCCTGGTTGAAGAAAATCCTCCCAAAGTGATCTCGATCTGGGAACACCTCATCCTGCATAGGCAGGAAAGCACCGCCGGAATCTACCAGATAGATGCAAGGAAGACAGTTCTGCCTGGCTACCTCTTGCGCCCTTACATGCTTCTTGACCGTGAGTGGGTAGTAAGATCCACCCTTTACGGTTGCATCGTTGGCTACAAACATGCATTCCCTGCCGTGAACCATACCAATACCTGTGACGACACCTGCGCTGTGCGCCTTACCGTCGTACATACCATTGGCCGCAAGTGGGCTCAGTTCGACAAACGCTGTACCTGGGTCGCAAATCGCCTGAATTCTCTCCCTTGGTAACATCTTGCCTCTGCCACGGTGGCGTTCTACATACTTGCCACCACCACCCTCCTTAACGAGATCCAAGCGACCCTTGAGAGCCTCTATCAAAGCGAGGTTCGCGGCCTTGTTTGAAGCGAACTGAGCATCGCTTGAGCGAACAGAAGATGGCAACCTATCCATGTCGACCCGTAGGGTCGAGTTCGAACAGGTGCTTGAACGGTGCGGCTTCAAACTCCCAACATCAGGCGTCCAAGGTCACGTAGCCCTGGAGCCAAGCCCACAGTTAGGCAAGCCATCAAAATCAGTAGACGCAGGTGCTTCTGTCGGTCTTCAAACCGCCACTCGGCGTAGAACAAAATGACCACAACCGCTAGGAACATCTTGACTATGAGGAATCCCCAGCCCCCACCAGATCCGCTATCATCCCCTCCAGCCAGCTTCATGACCCATGTTGAAAGCACATGCTTCTCTGAATAGTAGAAGATGTCGACTCCAACCATCGACGCAAAACCATCAACTAACTGTCCAAAGAATGCAATAAGAACAATTGGTGTTCCAAATGCAGCACGCCTAATCAATCTCTCATTAGCGTCATGCTCATCTCCTTCTAGATCCTCCCACTCCCTTAGGGTCTGACCTGCAATTAGCACGCCTGGAATTCGTCCCGAAGATATGACCTCTGCATACTCTTCCTTGCCTCGCTGCCACGCGATGATGGTGATGAACGCAGGGAATCCCAGCACCACCAATGCAGGCCAAACGACGACATCACCAGTATCTGCCCTATCCATACCGAACAGAATCAAGCTAATCAGAGGGAGCATGCAGGCGGTCATACCAGAGTAGAACACGACCTTTTCCAATGTAGTCCACCTATCGATACAACTAGTCAAAGCGTTGCTCTCCCATTGTTGTAGGGCATACAAAACCGGAGCGGAAGCGAGTGCAATAGTGATCCAAATAGCAACTCTATCGAAGAAGATGAGCATGTGAACTATTGACATCAATCCTGCCAAAGCGAACGGGAGAACATGTGCACGCTCATCATCAAAATCAAGTTTTGAATCGAGAACACATGCGCACATAGATACCGCGATAATCCAGAAGGCAGTCTGGAAGTGGATTAGAGGGCTAACAAAGAGGAAATCGGTAGTTTCTGACCAGAGTCCCGCATCCTCGTGAACCTCTACCAAAACCGCCCACATAACCCAAGGCATCAGTGCGTAGACGAACCGATCTTTAGAGGGTATGTCGAGCTTCCTAAGAATCGCTGAAATCGCCACGACGAACGCTGCTAGGAGTATACCATAGGCAGCGGTATCTACCGGGTTGTAGCTTGAGTCCCCTCCACCCTCCCCTGCTATTGGTGTGATGAAGTTCGCTTCCACTGAATTCCAAATCACCCAATAATCAGCGAATTGACCCAATAAGAAACCAACACCAGGTAGTGCCATCCCTATCCCAATGATGGCAAAGGACACCAACTCGTAGCGAGCGAACTCACTGTCGGGAAGATAATCAGACGATGGTGAATCACTCATCGTACCCTGCGAGAGGGTAGAGGCTGAAAGAGTGTTGTTCACTCTTCCTCGCCGGCGCCTTCGAGATCTTCTAACTCGCCAGCCTCACGGAACTTGTGGACATCTCGGAAGATGATGGTCTTAGCATCAACATTGTCACGGAGAGAGCGAATCAACTGGAACTTAGCCATGCCCCATGACTGATCGTAGCCGAGGAACTCGGGGATAGTAATCGTGACATCGTCATCTTCGAAATCTACCTCAAATTCATCTGAACCTGTGGTCATCTTGAGTAGGGTCATGACCTTCTCAGAACGATCTTCGACGACCTTGGTGATGCGGTAGTTGTAGCGGAGTGTCTTTCCTGCCAACTCATGGTTGAAGTCAATGCGGGCGCGACCTGCGCGGAACATGACCAGAGTACCCTTTCGGCCGCCAATCTCTACAGGCCCGCCAACACGGAGGTTGTCGGGGTCGCGAACCTGACGAGCCAATTGCTGTGGCCCAAGCATCTCGACTGCATTTGAGTCACGCTCACCATATGCATTTTCTGGGGGAATCTCGATGTCATAGTCAGTCTCGGCCTCAGCCTCAAGCAGACTCGACTCGAATCCCTCAATGAGTCGACCCTCGCCGATGGAGATGCAGAGAGGTTCGTAGACTCGACCCTCCTCATGGTTGTCGTGCTCCTTGGCAGTCTCCTCTCGGGTAGTCTCCAATAGGTCGCCCGATCCCGCGTCAAACAGGTCGTAATCGATGTATACGATGGTTCCTTCATCCATTGCAAATCACACACGCCCCTACGGGGCGAGCCGGCGACCGACTCCCCCTTTATCAGTGAGACGGTGTGCCTCAGTATCCTTCTCTTCACGCCTTCTTACGCTCAAGCAATGCGATTAGCGCTGATGAGAAGACAATGATTGACCAACCAATCCAGACCAAGTGGCTTCCATGAAGGGTGTAGACTGTCAGTCTTACCCTATCCACATCGAGCCCATCAGCGGACATAGACGCGTTTCCTAGATCTTGAGTCTGTGACCAATCGAAGATGAACACGATATCGCCACTCCAGGTCTGTAACCTAGCAACCTCGCTTCTGGGGAAACCATTGGATGCATCGAAGCGCAACATTCCCGGTTCAACCGTTCCCAACTCCTTGCCGTTAGTGTCACTTACGGATATCGTTGAGCCAAGATATCCGTCACCGACGGAGAATCTAGAATCGAATTCAGAATCATCATCAGAGAGAACTACCCAACCCTCAAAGGTCATGCCATAACCATCATGAAAGGTCTCCTGATCTTGAACAAGAACAACTTGGTGAGACGGGTCACTCCTATCCACTAGAGTCGTAGTTAGAAGGTGACCAACGAGTAGTAATAGAATTCCAAAGTGAGCAAAGTGAGCTAGTGAAGATATCGCCGAAGTAGATCTCTTTGAGGAAGAATATGCCTTCAAAGAGACGAATGACAACCTCGCCACAGCTGGAATAGTCAGCAAGGTCAGTGGTAACATAATCCATACTAGAGCGGCTCTCGAGATACCTACGAGAAGCTCCTCGTCACCATCCCCGGGCAACTTTGCGAAATCGGTGAACCCGAGTAACGCGCCTACGCCAATAGCACCAATCCATGAAACAAGAGCCAATCGTGGTTCGACCACTCCCTTCCACGCGTAGAATGCAAATGCTGACACCACCCCCAACAGGATGACTCCCCCAAACACCTCGTGAGCGGCTAATGAAGTACCGTCAACACTCATGAGAAGCAGCATCCATGTTAGACATAGGAAAGTGGCTCCGAGAACCGATGGTGCGTACCGCGCTATTCGGGAGGTGAATCTATCATCAGTCAATGGGAATGCCTCGCTGATATTCTGCTCCCCATCATCAGAGTCACTTACCGCAACCTGCCAGAGATTCACTACACAGAGTCCAGCGGCAACTGGTAGTTCGATGAGGTATGCATAGAGTGATGTGACTGCCAGAATGGTTCCAGCAGTCATCCAGATGATTCGATGCCTATCTGTCGCAAATGTGCGAAGCAGAACGAACGCAACTGATAGAATCCCCACGATTGGATCTGATGCCATGGCCGCCAACACAAGAACTGCAGCCATGTCAAACACATCCGCCTTAGTTCTCGGTGAATGCGATGCAACACTGAACGGAGGGAGGAAGATAACCCAAAGCGGGGTCAATGCTAATCCGAGAAGGAGTTCTGGTGGCATCGCCTCAAGTGGACTTGAACCTTCGAATAGCCATGCAAGAACTGGAATCGCTGGAACCAATGTGAAAGACCACTTCCACACCCTTTCAATATCCAAGGATAGAGAGAGACCTGACTGCCTGAGACAGGTTGCTGCGATTATGATTGCAAACAATATCGCCAACGACACTAGGTACGATGTGACTTCACTACCTGCAACCCCCTCGCCCTGCAAATCCATCAATCGAGATATCGCGGCCTGTGGTCGCTCGTTGGTCAAACCATCGCCGACAAAAGCATGAACCGAAGCCCAAACCCCGTTCGCCCGCGTCACCATCGTCGCGTGTATGGCAAACCACCCCGGAAGAACCGCTAGAACTGGTAGCAACTCAGTAACTGACTTACCAGGGGTGACTCTAACATGAAGTAGCATCAACAAGCAAAGCCAAGGTAACAAAGAAGCAGTTTCAACGGGATCCCATGCCCAATAACCACCCCAATCAAGGACGGTATATGCCCAGAGACCTCCGAGTCCTATTCCTGCTGTTCCCACAACAAATCCAGCGCGGGTTGCTGGCAACACTCTGGATCTTAGTTCCGACATTGAGGCCTCTTTTGTAACGAGTGAGGCAAGGCCATGAGCAGTCACAACCATGCAGAGTGAATAGAAGAGGAATACAACTGGTGGATGAATCACCATCAAGTCGGTCTGTAGAAGTGGATTCAACTCCCCTCTGGCCGTTCCTGTTGAAGATCTGAAGGGATCCATCATGAAGGCAATGAGGAGAATCGTAACTACCATCCCGTTAGCGATTCTGTTAGCCATTAAGGATGCTTCCGAAGTGCCTCTCTTGGCGTAAAACTTGGTGCAGATGGTAAGCAATGCCGCCCATAATAGAAGTGGGCCTTCACGACCTGCCCAGACAGCACTCACCTTGTACGCGAGTGGTAAGTGAGCACCACCGTTCAGCCTAACCAGTTCAAACTGTTCGTAATCAGCGACGAAAGCGTAGAGTAATGCTAGAAACGGAATGAGAGGCAGCCATTCGATGAACGAGACCCACGGAAACCCTTCCGAGGGTCTCTCAATCAGCTCACCGTCTCCGCCCATCAGCACATGCGAGCAGCGGTTCGGCAATTGTCCTTACCATCACCAACCATAGTACTTGGCTCGGCTGTAACCGAACGCCAGCATCGCGGGAACCACACCTCGAAAATAGAGAAGTGGCTTCCTGAACAGCAAACGAATCCCAACCATCGCTTTGCCTGAGGCACCCATCGCGGACATCTCCTCTGGAAAACATCTACCCATCAGAGACATGTCAGAATCTGACAGCGAATATAGCGCAGTCTTACCACGAAGAATCTTCTCGTAAGGAGGGAACTCATCCTTCCACATCATAGGATAACGAGACATCGATTCAGCCGACAAATCTCCTTCAGCAATCGCCTTAGCAGCTATCTGTGAAGCAAAGTAAGCAGATTTCAGTGCTAGGTGAGAACCTCCTTCGAATAGTGGAGAAGTAAATCCTGCAGCGTCACCGACCAGCATCAGCCCATCATCGTGGGTTTTGGCGTGCGGACCAGAGATCGGAATTGTTCCCCCAAATCCTCTGACTGACACACCTTCATCTCTCCAAGGGGGGTTCTCCTTGGCGAGTTCCTTGAAGTGGGTTTTCTCAATAAAGGCGTCCAGTGCCTTAACCGCACCCTTCTTATCCTCGGATACGAGGCCTACATTGGCTCTTCCGTCACATTTCGGAATCATCCATAGATAGCCCTTCTTGGCGTACTCTGGCCAGATGTAGAAGTCGAGATATCCGTCAGAAGGAACATCATGCATCTCATACTGCATGCCTGCAATGACCTGCGGCCTAGGATTGAGTTTCAACAACTTTGAACAGATACCCGCGACCCCTGATGCGTCGATTACGACCTTGGTTCTAATCGGGAAAACCCCACCCTTGCCTTCGCAGAGCCATCCTTCAAAGCCTGACTCACCGGAAATCTTGGTCATCCCAGTGAGTTTGTTGCCTAAGTGAAGAGTCGCCCCCTCGTTTACGGCTTCATCTGCCAACCAGCGCTCAAACAGATGCTTCTCCAAGACATATCCAGACTCGCTGAGTTTCTTGGCGGTTCCATCCGGGAAAATGACCCTTATGCCATCTACCCTCTTGCTCACTACCTCATCTGGTAGTTCAAGTTCCAAGTTTGCGACCGCTATGTCGGAGAGACATTCGCCGCAGTGGACGGGGGTGCCAATCTCTGAATGGTCTTCGATAATGACCACCGAAAGACCAGCTCTTGCGGCATGCAGCGCCGCTGAACCACCACCCGGACCAGCACCAACGACCAAAACATCGCACTCGGTGGTAGGCTCTGACATCAGTATCGCAGGGGGCGGAGTCGATTCATGAAGAAGTCGGTCAAGCCGGCACTTCGCACATTCATCGACTTTTCATATGGATAAGCCGTCTCGGCACCCATGGGTTGGCGTAGCCTCGGTGACTTCGTCGCCTCCTTAGAGGGGTCAGGTGAGGTGCTGCGGATATCCCGTCCGGTCGATGTTGAACTGGAAGCGGGTTGCATCGCCGACCGAATGGTCAAGATGAATGGAAAGGCAGTAATCTTCGAACAACCGAGACTACCTGACGGAACCATCAGCAACATACCCCTTGTGATGAATCTGTTCGGTTCTGAGAGTCGCGTTCTGAAAGCACTCGGAGTGGACAAAGCAAGTGATGTCGGTGAGCGCTTAGCTGGAATGATGAAGCCGGACATCAAGGAAATCGCACGCCGCCCTTGGAAGGGGCTATCGCTAGCAAAGGATGGGCTTTCGATGGCTCCCAAGAGAGTCCGCAAAGCGGCTTGTCAAGAAGTCATGGTAGAGAACCCTGACATCACCAAACTGCCCATCCCGAAAACTTGGCCGATGGATGGGGGGCGATTCATAACATTGCCACTGGTGGTTACCAAAGATCCACAATCAGGTGAGCACAATGTTGGTATGTACCGTTCTCAAGTCTATGGTCCATTAGAGTGTGGACTACATTGGCAGATGCACAAGCACGCTGCCGATCACGCTGATGCTGCGAAGGAAGTAGAGGAAAACATCCCCGTCGCCATCTGTCTTGGAGGACCACCCGAGATTACTTTTAGTGCAATTTCCCCGCTCCCCGACAATCTCTCTGAGTACATGTTCGCATCGTTCCTCGGTAAGAGAAGGCTCAGGCTAGTTCAAGCGAAGACACAAGACCTACTCGTACCTGCTGACTGTGATGTAATCATCGAAGGATATTGCGTCCCTGGCGAGAGTAGATGCGAAGGGCCATTCGGTGACCACTTCGGTGTTTACAGCCTAGAAGGTGATTATCCTGTGATGCATGTCACAGCGATCACTCACAAGCGAGATGCGATGGTTCCGATGACTATTGTCGGACTTCCTCCAATGGAAGATGGATATCTTGGAGAGGTAATCGGTGAAGGTTTCCTTCCCGTTCTCAAATTCCAGCATAGGGATCTAGTCGACCTGTTCGTCCCAATGCAAACAGGTTTCCACAATCTAGCCATTGTCGCATCGAAACAGCGCTACCCTCGACAGGCTCGCAAAACCTGCCTTGGGCTTCTGGGTGCTGGCCAACTTATGTTCACTAAGGTCTGTATTGCAGTCGATGCCGATCATCCTGTCAAAGACCTCAACGCATTGCTTGATGCAGTCGATACCAAAGTTGACCCTGGGCGCGATTTGATTGTTATCGACGGTATGGTCGCGGACACCTTAGAAAGCGCCGCACCTTGGGAAAATGTACATCACAAACTAATCATCGATGCAACCACATTACCGCCCGCTGACCCCAGAAAGGGAGGAGCGAGCGTACCGAGGGGGACATCATTCGATCCAACTCCTGATTGGCGAAGAGGGATGGTCGAAGCTCCTACGCCTCCGGTAGATCTCGTAGCCAAGATTCGTGCGCTGCCTGAGGTTGAAGATGCCATACTTCTGCGACCATCAATGTTAGTGGTGACTACCCGAATTGAGGACAAGCCAGACATGAGAACCGGCGCCACGGCAATACTCGACCCTGAATCATGGGCTCTACAGGTAGAAGCGAGCCGTAATCAGAGAAAGCAAATATATGAATTGAGAAATTCAATTTGGCAATTGGAGGGTTCTAATGAACTCAGATGGCTTTTCATCACTGACGATGATGTCAAGTTACACAAACCAGGAGCGAACCAGAAGTTGCTCTGGCAACTGTTCATCCGGTTCGATGTGCAACGTGACCTGACTTTCGACCATGGTAGAACGAGAGTTTGTTGGGATGCAACCACACCGATACCTCATCCAGGAAGGAACGCACTGATTGCCGCTGGACAAGAAGTCACGGACTACGATCCAGCAGTCCCTATCAGAAGTTGGCCGCCCATTACTCTACACGACCAAGCGACTGTCACGAAGGCTACCAACATGTCTGGTTACGATGGATATGAGCAACGTGAGTGGGCTCCGAATGTCACGAGGTGGTGACTTGAAAGTTCGGAATATTCTTGATTTTATCAAGGTGGAACATACTCTATTCTCACTCCCATTCGTTCTAATCGGTTACATCATCGGTTTCAATCAATTCATGCAAGATCTGCCTCCTTCTGAATACGGTTGGCTTCAAATCGATCTTCTCTGGATCTTAATCGCTGCAATAGGAGCTAGGGGGTTAGCGATGGCATTGAATCGTATCATCGATCGTGACATAGATGCGGCCAACCCTAGAACTGAAGGCAGACATCTTGCAACCGGTGAGATGTCGATACAAACTGCATGGGCTCTAGCTGCTGGCTTTCTCTTGATGCTGTTAGTCGGAGCGGGGCTCCTAAACGAAGTCGCGTTGATGATGGCATGGCTTCCGGTTCTATTTTTCGTCATCTACCCTTACACCAAGAGATACACATGGCTCTGCCACCTTTGGCTTGGCCTTTGTTTGGGTCTCGCACCTGCTGGAGCCTGGGTTGCCATCGCAGCAGATGTTCACGGCTGGGCAGCGATTACTGGTGTGCTTGGAACCCAAACAGAGTTCCTTTGGTTACCAACAATATTGCCCATCTCCCTAGGAGTAACTCTTTGGATTACAGCGTTCGACATCAATTACGCTCGAATGGACATTGAAAACGATCGTGCTACAGGAGTACATTCCTTTCCAGCTAAATTTGGAGAGGATGTGACCACAAGAACTTCAATTCAATTGACCTTGCTTTGGTTCGCCTGTTTTGTATTCTCTGACCCAATCGATGAAATATGGTTCTT
>MDTE01101996.1_pt1 | contig 14362 bp, 8 predicted proteins | sample 811231 | NCBI WGS metagenome assembly MDTE01 (sample SAMN05326651, study PRJNA326480) | marine metagenome | isolation source: seawater | place: Indian Ocean: Red Sea | collected 2010 | reverse complement strand
TCCCCCTTTGCTGGCATCGAGATGGGACAGTACACCCCCGGAGCACGCTTTCGCGTCGAGTACGACCGTCAGCACCGAGGTCATCTCGACAAGGACAACGGCATCGAAATGGCCATCAATCAACTGGGGCTCCGCGGCCCGGAGGTCACGAGAGAGAAGTCACCGGGCACAGTGCGCCTGATCGGCCTCGGCGATTCGTTCACCTTCGGAGTCGGCGTCAAGGACGAGCACACCTTCCTCAGAAAACTCGAACGATCACTCTCAAAAGACGAGAAGATCGAGGTCCTCAATGCGGGAACCCAGGGATACAACACCTCCGACGAGTTGATCTCGTTCGAGAACCGCTGGCTCGAGCTCAAGCCAGATGCCGTCCTCATCACCTTTTATCTCAACGACGTCTACCGGGATGAGGCCGAGGTCTCGTTCTGGAACAACGGTGAGGGTGACGGCATCTACCTGAGACCCAGCGGACTCGCGCGGCACTCCCTGTTGCTCGACTGGTTTCAATACGCCTGGCGCGTTCGGGATCTCAGGCAACGCATGATCACGCACTACAGTCAGCCATACTTCACCAACCCGAACGAGTACTTCGAGCAATCCGCCGGGTCCAGGACGGCCATGGACTGGCCGGCCTCCCGAGCAGCTCTGTCCCGGTTGCGTGAATTGGCTGACACGCACCGATTCACCATCGGACTGGCCATCTTTCCCGAACTGATGACATTGGACAAATACCCGTTCGAGGCCATCCACGCGTTCGTGGCTTCCGCCTGCCGTGAGCTGGACATCCCGGTCCATGATCTGCTCCCTGATTTCCGCGGGCTCAAGGACCACCAGCTCTGGGTGCACCCCACGGACCATCACCCCAACCCCACGGCTCACGACATCGCCGCAAGATCATTGCGGTCTTTCGTCACCGAGCAACTGCTCAACTCGAAAACAGAGCAGGGAGAAGCGAGCCGATGAGCGAACATTCGTCGTCTGGTCGCTGGCAGCTTGTGCAGGCAGCGACAATCGCCGTGGCTGTTCTTGTCGCTTACCTCCCGGCGCTCGATGCCGGCTTCATCTGGAATGACGACGACCTCACGGCCATTCTCGCGCTGATCCGCCAACGAGGGCTCTCGGCCATCTGGTTTTCGTCCGAGGCCTTCAACTACTGGCCGGTCACCTGGACGAGCTATTGGCTCGAGCACCAGGTCTTCGGCAATGACCCCGCCACCGGCCTGCCGTTTCCCACCAGCTACCATGTTGTCAATGTCATCGTTCACGCGCTGTCGTGCCTGGTGCTCTGGCGAATACTCGAGGGGCTTGAGGTACCGGGTGGCTGGCTCATCGCCGCGGTCTTCGCCGTGCATCCGGTCAACGTCGAATCGGTCGCCTGGATCACTCAAAGAAAAAACGTCCTGGCGCTTTTCTTCTATCTGCTCACACTGCATCAGTACTTGTCGTACGAACAGACGGGGCGTCGCAGCCGGATGCTCGTGGCCGTGACCTGCTACTTGCTGGCCCTGTTGAGCAAGGGCTCTGTCGTTTCCTTGCCGCTTGTCCTGCTTGTCCTCGCCTGGTGGAGGCGCGGCCGGGTCACCCGCAGTGATCTGTTGACCTCTGTGCCATTTCTCGTCATGGCGGCCGTCATGAGCGGTGTTGAGATCTGGTTTCAGCACACGCGCGCGATTGGAAACGAGACCATCCGAGATGCCGGACTGGCCGAGCGCATCATGGCCACGGGACCGATCGCGTGGTTCTACCTGCAAAAGAGCCTGATGCCGTGGAACCTGTCCTTCGTCTATCCGCTCTGGCGATTCGACACGACGACCGTCTCCCAGTGGCTCCCGCTCGGTGCTGGCCTTGCCGTTCTGCTCGCGCTGGTCTGGGCCACTCGCCAGGGCATGTCTCGAGCCCCGATGGCCGCCGTGCTCTACACACTGCTTTGCCTGGCGCCATTTCTCGGCCTGGTCGACATCTACTACTTCCGTTACTCGCTGGTCGCCGACCATTACCTCTACGTGGCCCTGCCCGGGATTCTCGCCCTTGTCGTCGGGTCCATCTGCCAGGCCACCAGCAGGCTCTCATGGGATCGCACCTCCCGGGCTGCCGCGTCGATCGCCATCGTGACCTTGCTGGCAGGGCTCAGCTGGCAACAGGCGACCATCTACACGTCGCCGCAACGCCTCTGGCAAGACACGCTGACCAAGAACCGCGGCTGCTGGCTGGCTCACAATCAACTCGGAAACCTCGTCGGATCCAGCGACAAGTGGGAACTCGCCAACGACCACTACCGGGAGGCTCTCAAGCTGTCCCGTCGACAATTCGGAACCGGGCATGTCGAGACTGCCCGGATCCACAACAACCTCGGCACCATGCTCGGGCAGGCGTCACGACAACGCTCAGACAGCATTTTGATGGACGAGGCCATTGAGCACCTCGAGACGGCCTGCCGCATCGATCCCGATCGCGGGGTCTATGTCGAGAGCCTCGCGGGCGTTCTCCAGGAAACCGGACGTGTCGAACGTGCGGTCGCTCACCTCAATGAATTTCTCAAACGGCATCCCGATGCGTCAGACACCTGGCTGGTCCTTGCCCGTTGCCTGGACGAAACGGGGCAAACAGTCGATGCCTTGAACGCCCGGCGGCGAGCGAGGATCGTTGATCCGCGTCGACAGCAACCCTGACGCCTCGGTATCCTCGCGGCGATGGTCGACGCCGTTCTCCTGCCACCGCCGGGCTCGCGTCCCGATGGACTCCATCGGGCCGGTTGGTGGACGCGCCAGAACGACCGCATTCTCTGCACGCTGTGCCCTCGAGAATGCCTGCTCAAGGAGGGTGACCGTGGATTCTGCTTTGTCCGGCAGAACCTGGGCGGGGAGATGGTGCTGACCACCTACGGCCGGAGCACCGGTTTCTGCATCGACCCGATCGAAAAAAAACCGCTCAATCACTTTCTCCCCGGCACCGCCGTCCTCAGTTTCGGGACCGCTGGCTGCAATCTCGGCTGCAAGTTCTGCCAAAACCACACGATCTCGAAGTCTCGTGAAGTCGAACGGCTCAGCGAGCAGGCCACGCCCGAGGCCATTGCCGAGGCCGCCGTTCAGACTGGCTGTCGCAGTGTCGCCTTCACCTACAACGACCCGGTGATCTGGGCCGAATACGCCATCGACGCTGCGGCCGCCTGTCGCGACCGAGACATCAAGACGATCGCGGTCACTGCCGGATACGTGACCGACATCGCCCGCGAACCAGTCTTTCGCTGCTTCGACGCCGCCAACGTCGATCTCAAGGCATTCACCGAGCTCTTCTACCAACACCTCACGCTCTCGCACCTCAAGCCCGTGCTCGACACGCTCATCTGGCTGAAGCACGAGACGGACACGTGGTTTGAGATCACCAACCTGCTGATCCCGGACGAAAATGACAGCCACGATGAACTGCGACGCATGTGCGACTGGATACTCGACCACCTCGGTGACACCGTCCCTGTCCACTTCACAGCATTTCATCCCGACTTTCGGATGCAGGACAAACCGAGAACGCCACACGAGACGCTGATCACCGCCAGGGAACTGGCCGTCGAGGCCGGCATCAGATTCGCCTACGTCGGCAATGTCAACGACATCAGTCGACAGAGTACGTGGTGCCCTGGATGCGGGGAATTGCTGATTGAACGCAATTGGCATCAACTCGGCACCTGGAACCTGGAAGGCAATCGGTGCCGCTTCTGCCAGTCGGAAATCGACGGCCTGTTCGAGGCGAAACCCGGCAACTGGGGCCGCAAGCGACAGCCGGTCGAGATGTCACGCTTTGCCCTGCCGGTCCTGACTCATCACGTCTCAGCCAGCACATCAACCGGCGGTGCTCCCGTGGCATCGATCGACGAGGTGTTCGCTCAGGGATTGCCACTCATGCCGAACAGTGAATCGACGCCGCGTCCGGTTCCGTCAGAGGCCAGGACGCCCTGGACGCCTGACGCCGCTCAACAACAGGTGATTCTCGAAGCGGCCGCCACCACAGTCGCCGCGACCGTGCTCAAGCAACCCGTCAACTGGCCCGACCCACAACTGGCCAATGCGGCTCACCAGGTCCTTTCGGGGGCATTTGTCAGTCTGAAACGAGCGGGCCAGCTCCGAAGTTGCATGGGAATGCAGGGAGCTCCGATTCCACTCGCAGACGCCATCCGCCGGGCCTCCCACAACGCCGCCTGCCAGGACCCGCGTTTCCCTCCCATCTCGCCCTCAGAACTCGACCAGCTCGAGATGGAAGTCTGGTTGCTTCATGGGCCCCGTGAGGTGACCGCTACCGGCGTTGCGCGGATCGCCGAGGTGACAATCGGCCGCCATGGGTTGCAGGTGATCCGAGGCGACAAGCGAGGCCTTCTGCTGCCCGGTGTCGCCACCGATCACGGATGGGACGCTGAGACGTTCTTGGACCAGGTCTGTATCAAGGCCGGCCTGCCACCAACCTCGTGGCGTGAAGACGCAACACGGTTGTTCACCTTTGACGGCGAATGTCTTTCAAGTCCCATGACACAGGTCCTGACCACGGTCCCCACGCCTCGCCGCCATCCGTTCAGCCAGGATCAGGTCTCCGAGTTGGCCACGTTCTGCAACGCCAACCTCAAGGCACTGCTGACGGGTGGCGTGACCAGTCCCTATCTCTCGAGTGTGCCGGATGGCGAGGTCCAGGGGCTCGTCCTCGAGTCCAACTGGCTCGGGCACGCCACACCTCTCGTGCAGGGTCGGCTCGCATTCAAGAGCGGCATGCCGCTGCAATCCAGCCTGTTTGAGCTGGTCGAAATCATGGCCGGTCGGCTCGGCCGGCAAATTGGTCCGCGGCAGGTGCAGGGGCTCAGGAGCCACCTGCTCATCCTGGCTGACACCTCGATGCATGGCACGACGGCCAACCCTCAACTGGCTGGCGCCGAGCGTCACCAACGCGCCATTGTGGTCACCGCCGGAGACCGATTCGCCTTGCAGTGGTCCCCCGGAACTCCGCCTGGTGACCTTCTCCAACTATGCCAGGACGACATCTCGCTCCCCCCCGCCACCACCGGGCTGATCTACAGCATGGATGGCGTCGGCACCGGATCGCGATGTGCGATGAACCGGGTCCCCCAGGCAGTGGTAACAGGGGGTGCCCGGCCACCAGGCGTGGCGGGACGCTTCTATGCCAGCGACGCCGTGGGGCTGCAGCGCGAAGTCGAGAGCTGTTTTGAGGCCGCTCCCGATGCGGTCCAGGCGGAGAAGGGCTCGTGGCCAGCCGCCATGATTCCACACGCCGGCCTGCGGTTTTCGGGCCGGATCGCAGCCGCTACGCTCTCCTCGCTCGAGATCCCCGGACGGGTGATCGTGATCGGCCCCAAGCACACCCGGCATGGTGTCACCTGGGCCGTGTCACCTCATGACAGTTGGGCATTGCCTGGTGGAGACATGGCGGGCGACCCGGAATTGTCACGCCAATTGGCCGACTCCATACCCGGCCTGGAACTCGATGCAGAAGCCCATCGTGAGGAACACGCGATCGAGGTCGCATTGCCCCTGATCCGGCATGTTGCTCCGCGGTCTCGGGTGGTCGGCATTGCGATTGGAAGCGGAGATTTCGATGCCTGCCGCCAGTTTGCGCATCACCTGTCCGAGGTACTCGACAGGTGTGACGACGAGCCGTTGCTCTTGATCTCCAGCGACATGAACCACTTTGCCACTGACGCCGAGAATCGACGTCTCGACGAATTGGCCTTGCAGGCAATGGAATCGCTCGATGCGGCACGCCTGCTCGAGACGGTCCGCAATCACAATATCAGCATGTGTGGCGTGCTTCCCGCGGTCATGGTGATGGAGACTCTGAGACAACGAGGCCGACTGGACCGGTCGACGCGGACCGGCTATGCGACATCGGCCGAGATCACCGGTGACACATCACGAGTCGTAGGCTACGCCGGGATGTTGCTCGGCTAGACCGGCATGGATCAGAACCACCACCCAGTAGCCAATCTGGTGACAGATTGGACGAGCAACCAACGACCGTCCGCGTTGTGACCAACGCGGCTAGGTGGCGACACCGTGTCGGGTGCATCGTTGTCGCCTGGCCCGTAAAATGCCCGGCTCCAAATCGCGACTCTCAGACAGGACTGACGAATGACAGCCCCCGTTTTCCAAACGCCCGCTCCCACACCCGGTGTCTCTCGCCGAAAGGCCCTCGCCGCTGCCGCCGGTGCACTCGCCCTCCCCGTTGCGGGTTCCGCATTTGCCGCAGCAGCAGGCAGGAAGCGTCCACGCGTGGCTGCTATTTACACTCACTGCACCTACCGCTCCCACGCCCATGTGATTCTCGAGAACTTCCTCGGCCCCTACCTCTTCAACGGTGTGCCCACCGACCCCGGTGTCGATGTCGTCTCGATCTACGCCGACCAGAGGCCGAAGGGGAGCGACATGACCGGGGCCATTTCAAAGGACTACAGGATCCCGGTCTTCAAGAGCATCAATGACGCCTTGTGCGTCGGTGGCAAAAAACTGGCGGTCGATGCGGTGCTGTCGATTGGCGAGCACGGCAACTATCCCCGCACGAAGCTCGGCCAGGTCATGTACCCTCGCAAGAGGTTCTTTGACGCGGCAGTCGACACGATGAAGCGGTCCGGTCGATTCGTCCCAATCTTCAACGACAAGCACCTGTCGTACCGGTGGGACTGGGCCCAGGAGATGTATGAAACCGCCAGGAAACACAAGATTCCGTTCCTGGCAGGCAGCTCGGTCCCACTTGCCACCCGCCGCCCCAACCTCGAACTGCCCCCCGGCCAGGTGATCGATGAGGCGATCTCGATCCACGGCGGCCCCCTGGAGTCTTACGACTTCCACGGCCTGGAACTGCTGCAATCAATGATCGAATCACGTCGTGGCGGCGAAACGGGTGTTGCCAGTGTCGAGTTCCTGCCGGCTGACCAGGTCTTTGAAGCCGCCAGGCAGGGACGTTGGTCGATCGAACTCGCCCACGAGGCCATGAAGGCCGAGCTGGGGAAACCGCTCGAGGATCTCAGCTTCGTGCCTGGCGAGCGCAAGCAACCGGCACACGCCATCCTGGTGACCTACCGGGACGGGACCCGGGCCACCGTTCTCCGTGTCGGCCAGAACAGCACGCGGTGGAACTTTGCCTGCCGGATGAATGGCAAGCCGACGATTCACAAGACCGCTTTCTATGTCGGCCCCTGGGACAACCGCAACCTGTTCAAGGCTCTCTCGCACTCGATCCAGACACACTTCAAGAATGGCAAGGCACCATACCCGGTCGAACGCACGCTACTGGTCACGGGAACGCTCGAGGCAATCATGCGGGCGGCCCAGGCTCCTGGCAAGCGACTGATGACCCCAGACCTCAACATCAGCTACGCACCAACCGACTTTCGGGCGATGCGAGAAATGGGAGCCACCTGGACGTTGCTGACTCCCGATGTGCCTCAGCCACGAGGCATACACAAGTTGTAGGCCAGCGACGCGATGTCGCCAATCTGGTCACAGATTGGACGGGGAACCGTCCGGGTTGTCACCAACGCGGCTACATTTTGGCACCAGCGACATCTTCCTATGGCCATTGACCGTCCAGAGCCTTCAGGAATTCGACCAGGAATCCGATTTCCTGCTTGTCGAGTTCCAGTGGCCTCATCAGGGGATCCAGCTGTGGTCCTTTGCCTCCTCCACGATTGTAAAACTCGACCACCTCACGCAGCGTCTTGATCCGGCCGTTGTGCATGTACGGGGCCGTCCGCCCGACCCCACGTAGCGTTGGAGTCTTGAAGCGTCCCCGATCTGACTCCCGGCGCGTCACTCCACGTCGTCCGGGATCGGGCTTCGACAAGAGAGCCCCAACTCCGGTGTTGTGAAATCTCTCGTCGGTGAAATTCGGTCCCGCATGGCACCGCCAGCATCGCCCCTTGCTCTCGAACAGCCAGAGACCCTGTCGCGCGGCGTCGGTCAACGCGTCGGCCTGACCGGCTCGGAATCGATCCACCTCGCTGTCGCCCAGCAACAGGGTCCGTTCAAAGTCCGCCACAGACCTGGCCAGGTTGTCAGCCGTCACCCCGTCCTCAAACGCCTCGGCAAATGCCTGCCGGTACGTCGCATTTCCTCTCAGCCTCGACAGCACGTTGTCGAGTGTCTCACCCAATTCCCTGGGATTTTCGATCGGGAATCTCACCTGTTCTTCGAGACTCCTTGCTCTGCCGTCCCAGAAGAAGCTGCGTCCCAGTGCGACATTGAACAGTGAAGGAGCGTTGCGAAGACCACGGGCTCCTCCGACACCCGCTGACACGGGACGCGGATCCGCAAACCCGTGCCGGGGGTCATGGCACGAAGCACACGCCAGGCTTCTGTCTCGTGACAGGATCGGGTCAAAAAACAGCCTTCGCCCGAGTGCAACTCTCGCCCGCTCTTTGGCCGAGGGAGCTTTCTGGCGAGCTTTCAGCTTCAAGCCACCCGGGCGTCGCCGTGTCAACAGATTGCCCGGCAACGTGTCAGGTGGGATGAGACTCTTGCGGGCCGGCGGCGCAGCCAGGGCCCCACGAAGCATCTCCGCCCTTCCCAAGCATCCTGATGCCAACACCAGCAGGATGTAAACCCACAACATGCTGCGGTTGGAGCACGGTTGGTCCACGGATCACTCCTCGGGCCACCGTGAGGTCACCTTACGCGACTGCGTCCAAAAGGCCACCGATTCCTCGCCGGTGATGTTCCCAACGCCGAATCGCGAGTCATTCCAGCCACCGAAGCCGAACGGCTCGCGAGGCACGGGAACCCCCACATTGACTCCGACCATGCCCGATGAGGCCCTTGAGGCGAAAGCGCGAGCCGCCCCTCCATCCCGAGTGTAAATGGCGGCAGCGTTGCCAAACGGAGAGCCCTGTTCGATGGCCAGTGCGTCGTCGAGGGACTCAGCCCTCAGAATCGCCAATACAGGCCCGAAGACTTCCTGCTGTGCGATTGCCATTTCCGGTGTCACGCCGTCGATGATTGTCGCTCCGACATACGATCCTCCCTCGCACCCCGCGACCGTGGCACCGCGACCGTCGACCAGCACCCGCGCACCTGCCGCCTCGGCCTCATCGATAAACCTGACGATCCTGTCGCGAGCGGCATCCGAAATCACCGCACCGAGAGATTCGCCGACAACCACCTCTCGTGCCTTGTCACAGACTCGATCGATAATGTGGTCCACCTCACCGACGGCAACCAATGCCGACGCTGCCATGCACCTCTGTCCGGCACATCCTGTCGCGGACTCAGTCACGTTTTCCGCGGTCAGTTCCACATCAGCATCTGGCAGAACCACGAGGTGATTCTTCGCGCCCCCCATCCCCAGCGCGCGCTTCCCGGTTGCCGTTGCCCGTGCGTAGACCGACTTGGCCACAGGAGTCGATCCCACGAAGGCCACCGCGTCGATGCCCGGATGATCACAGATCGCCTCGACGATTGTCCGGTCTCCGTTGATCATCTGAAACACGCCATCCGGCAATCCCGCCTCGGACAGCAGCTCACCACTCCGCCGCGCCGTCAGCGGCACCTGCTCGGAGGGCTTGAGGATGTATGCGTTGCCCAGGGTGATCGCGATCGGGATGGTCCAATGTGGCACCATGCAGGGAAAATTGAACGGAGTGACCGATGCGACGACACCGAGGGGACAGCGGTCGACACGGCACTCAACGCCGGGGCTGACCTCAAGCACCTCGCCAGCAACCATCTGGGGCAGTGAACACGCAAACTCCGTCACCTCGATGGCTTTGGCAACCTCGGCCCGCCCCTCTGCCAGCGTCTTTCCGTTCTCGAGGTGGACGAGCTTGGCCAGTTCGTCGATGTGCTCCTCGAGCAGCGCTCGGTAGCGATAGGCCACCTGGGCCCGTTCACGCATCGTCCGTGATGACCATTCTTCAAAGGCCGTCCGGCCGGCCGCGACAGCCAGGTCGAGCTCGGCATGCGTGGACAGGGGAATCGTCGACAGCAATTCCCCGTCGAGTGGACTCGTCACATCCAGGTGGTCCAGGCCATCGCCATCCAACCACTGGCCGTTGATCAAGTTTCCAACCGGAGAATACGCCATGCCCGCCATCCATCCCGTTCACTTGGTATTGTCGCCTCGATCCTAAGGTCAAAGCCTAACCCAATCCCCTCCTCCCGGCGACGCACTCCACACCACAAATCGAGTATCCTCAACCGAACAGGCCACTCGACTTTTTCTTCTCCCCTGCGCTTTTCACCCCCATGCCACATCTTGTCGCTGAAGGCCCTGAAGACGATCAGGTCTGGTGCCGGGAGTTCACCGACGGAAAGACGATTCGGCTCGGACGAGCTCCCGCTGCCGGATGGGCCGTTCCATGGGACAAGCAGATTTCGCGCGAGCACGCGGATCTGACCTGGCGCAATGGCCAGTTGAATGTTCAACAGCTGGCCGCCGCACAGAATCCGCTTCGCTTCGAGAGCGAGGTGACCGACGCCTGCATTCTCGACACCGGCGACGCCTTTCGAATCGGCCACACCGTCTTTCGGCTTGTCGAGGAACCCCCTGGGCAGGCCGACGTCGCCCCATCCACCACCCGCTCGCTGGGGGACTACCAGATCGTTCGCAAGCTCGGAACAGGCGGGATGGGATCGGTCTTTCTGGCAATCCACACACCGGCAGGTCGACAAGTGGCGTTGAAGTTGCTCGGCCCGGAGCAGTCGTCGAAACCCGAACTCGTCAAGCGTTTTCAAATCGAGGGGGAAACCGCGCGAGGCCTGAGTCATCCCAACCTCGTACAGGTTTTTGAGACCGGAACGATCGACGGCTCGCACTTCATCGCCCAGGAATTCATCGACGGCTTGGACATCGGAGAGTTGATTCGCCAACGGGGCGCACTTAAGCCCAAGCGGGCCATATCGATCATCCGTGATGTCGCCAACGGGCTGGCCTACCTCCACGAGCGGCAGATCATCCATCGCGACATCAAGCCATCCAACCTGCTGATCTCAAGAGACGGTGTCCCGAGGTTGGCCGACATGGGCCTGGCCCGCTCGCTGCAAGTCGATCCCGACAGCGCACAAGTCACCGTTGCCGGGACCGTCCTGGGCACCATCGATTACATTGCTCCGGAGCAGGCCGACAACAGCCATCAGGCCGACGCCAGGAGCGACATCTATTCCCTGGGATGTACCTGGTACGAAATGCTCACCGGTTCACCTCCCTATCCGGACGGCAGCCTGACAGAGAAAATCCATGCCCACTTTGCAAAGCCACCGCCGGATCCTCGCAAGCTGAATCCCGACGTCCCCGAGGTCACCGTTGCGGTACTCGCCCGGATGATGGCCAAGTCTCCATCTGACCGGCAACAGACGATTCATGAATTGATCGAGGACCTTTCAAATGAAACGGTGATCCAGGCCGAAATCAGCAATTCGGTTTTGGCGCGGCTGTCCGAGAGCGTGAGCGAATTCAGGATTGAGAACGAAACTCCGCCGCCTGCAAAACGAAAGTCCGCTTCCTCGCAGAAATCTCTAGTCGTCAGTTGTGTTGCCTGTGGTCGTTCCTATCGAGTCCGTGCCGCATTGGTAGGTCGCAGATTGAAGTGTCGGAAGTGTGGCGAGCCGATTGAGCCTCAGGCACAATAACCCCTCAATTATCCACACGCACGGATCTGCTCCCCGCACCACAGGATGACTCACATGCATCAACGGCTCCTGGCCTCGTGCCTCTTCGGGTCGCTCGCCGCCTCCTTGGCGGTCTCCATTCCAAACACCGCCGAATCCGCCAACTGGCCGGCCTGGCGAGGCAGCGACGGCACCGGTCGTAGCACCGAACGGAATCTGCCGGTGACATGGAGCTCGACAGAAAACGTGATCTGGAAGGCAACGCTGCCTGGAGAAGGAAACTCAACGCCGATCACCTGGGACAAGCGTGTCTTTGTGACGTGTCCGGTCGAAGGCGGCAAGGTTCGCCGCCTGATCTGCCTGGACCGAGCCAATGGCGAAGTCTTGTGGAAGCACGACGTGCCTTTCCCCGAGAAGGAAACCACGCACAGGGACAACCCGTTTTGCAGCGGGTCCCCCACCACGGATGGAAAACGCGTTTATGCCAGTTTCGGTTCTGCCGGCGTGCTCGCCTGTGACATGTCCGGCAAGGTGGCCTGGCACAGACGACTCGGCAAGTTGACCCACGTGTTTGGACAGGCCACCACGCCTGTCCTCTACAAGAACCTGGTCATCGTCCATCGGGGGCCTGGCGTCAAAACACACCTGGTCGCACTCGATGCCAAGACCGGCCGCACGGTGTGGGACACACCCGAAATGGCCAAGAACAGCAATCTCTATGGTTCTTGGTCCACACCCGTGATCGTGCGAGTCGATGGACGGGACGAGCTGGTGGTATCCATGCCACGAGAGATCAAGAGCTACGATCCGGCGACTGGGAAAGAGCTCTGGAAGTGCGGTGGGCTGGGGACAGAGGTTTACACGATGCCCACGATCGGCGATGGGCTGGTTGTCGGCATCAGCGGTCACAACGGACCGGCGATGGCCGTCCGGCTCGGTGGCGGCCAGGGTGACCTCACCGGCTCACACCGATTGTGGCTGACAGCCAAAAACCAGCAGCGAGTCGGATCGGGTGTCGTCGTCGGCCAGTACCTGTACGTCTCCAACGCCACTGGCATCGCCCAGTGCATCGAAGCCCGAACCGGCAAGGTGATCTGGGCCAAGCGACTCGGAGGCACGCTCTGGGGTACCATGCTGGCCGCGGATGGTCGGCTGTATGTCAGCAACAAGGAGGGCGACATTTTTGTCCTCGCGGCCTCTCCGACCTACAAGCTCATCGCACGCAATCGCATGAACGAGCACATGAAAGCTGCCGTCGCCCCGTCTGACGGACAGCTCTTCATCCGCACTTACAAGTCCATCTACTGCATTGGCAAGAGAGCTTCCTGATCATCCTGATCATTGGGCCGCCCGACAGCCGGTGCTGGATCAAACTCTCACCACACCAGACGACTGACTCCACGGAGACTGACACGATGACTGACCGCACACCCTGGCCGGCCTTGCTGGCCACTTTGCTGCTGACCTCCACCATCACTGCCGGCGACATCCCTGCCCCAGAAGGCAAGGCACTCGTCGACAAGGACTCGAAGCTGGAGCTGCTCTTCACCCGCAGCGCCAAGATCGAAGGTGGCCTGACGGAAGGCCCAGCCGTGGCCCCCGACGGCAGCATCTACTTCTCGGACATCCCCTTCGGCAAGGACAACGGGATGATCCAGCGATTTGATCCGAAGACGGGCAAGACGACTGTCTTCAGCGACAACAGCGGAAAGTCCAACGGGTTGATCTTCGACGCCAACGGCAAACTGCTGGCGTGCGAGGGCGCCGGATATGGTGGACGGCAGGTCTCGCGCACCGACGTCAAGAGCGGCAAGAAAACCACGGTCGTCGACAACATTGACGGCAAGCGGCTCAACGCCCCCAACGACCTCTGTGTCGATGCCCACGGACGCATCTACTTCACCGACCCCAGGTATGTGGGGCACGAAAAGCGTGAGCTGGAATACCGGGCCGTCTACTGCATCAACCCCGACGGAAAGGTATTCGAGGTCACGCACGACATTTCCAAGCCCAACGGCATCGCCATCAGTCCCGACGGCAAGATGCTCTTCGTCGCTGACCACGACAACGGCACTGACAATATCGACCCGAATGCCAAGGTCCCACCGACTCCCGGCCCGATGAAGATCTACGGCTGGTGGCTCAATCAGGACGGAAGTGTGCAAAACGAGCGATTCACCATCGTCGACTTCAGCCATTACAAGATGAAGGGATGCGATGGCATGACCGTCGACGAGAACGGATATCTTTACCTGACCGTCCGCGAGGGTGCTCGTCCCGGCGTGATGGTCGTCGACCCATTCCGGGGCCGAAACGTCGGCTACATCCCCACCGGCCCGATCGGCCAGGAGCAGGCCAACGCAACCGGCCTGCCCAGCAACGTCGAATTCGGAATCGGCAAGGACCGCAACGTGCTGTATGTCACCGTCGACAAGAGCCTCTATCGCATCCGACTCAAGACGCGCGGATGGCACGTCCAATACCAGGGGCTCAAGAAGACTCTCGGCGCCGACTGAGTCACCTGTCAGGCACCACCCGAGCCGATTGCGGCGAGAAACACCTCGCCGTAATCGGCCGCCTTTTTGGCCCCGACGCCGTGCACCTCGAGGAATTCCTCGGGAGTGGTCGGCCGACGACGGGCCATGTCACGCAGGCTGGCATCTCCAAACACCAGGTAGGCCGGCACCGACCGCTCCTCGGCCAGTTCTCGGCGCAGGGCTCGCAGGCGTTCAAACAGATCGCGATCCACGCCTTCCCATGAATCGGCG
>MDTE01118137.1_pt1 | contig 14365 bp, 11 predicted proteins | sample 811231 | NCBI WGS metagenome assembly MDTE01 (sample SAMN05326651, study PRJNA326480) | marine metagenome | isolation source: seawater | place: Indian Ocean: Red Sea | collected 2010 | reverse complement strand
GATTATATGTTCCTTGATTTGGTACATTTCGAAGACCACGGCGGCGGCATCCGGTGCCGTCGGCGCTCTTCCCACCCTCTCGACCCTCTTAATCACCCTCTCCGCCTTCTCTCCGAGAGGCGGCAACCACTCTCAAAAATAATTTTTTGGTTTTTCTCGTTTGTTGTCTCATCTGATTTTGTTGGTCTCAGAGCTCAACCTGGGGCTCGAAGCCCTCGAGGTACGAGTCAAGCAGCTTCGTGTACTCAACCATGAACCTCGCCTCGACGCGGTCGTCCTGCTCGAGGTCGTCCCACCCGGTTCCCTTGGGCCTGTGGACCACGAGGCCATCATTGGCGCGGACAGCCGCCGACGCAGACGACGCCGCCCTGGACACGAGCTTCTCGAGGTCGGACATGCGGTTGGGCATCGGCCGAGACATCATGCCCGCGATGTCCGCGGGGCAGCAGCCAATGGCGGCCGCGCGCTGGAGCAGCGTGGTGCACACGCGGAGGACGCGCTCCGAGCTGGGCTGGAGCTCGATGCCCTGCTCGCGGAGGAGTTCGATGTCGGCATCCACGTCGATGTCGGCGATGTACTCGCGCGTCTCCTCCGAGTACGGGAGCTTAGCCTGGGGCCAAAACTCCCACTCGAAGCAGACATCCTCGAGAGTGTGCGGGAGCGCGTAGCCGTGGTCGATGGGCACCAGCTTCAGCTCGCCATCCTCGGACTTTTGCACGAGGATGTTGCCCGCGTTGCGGTCGGTGTTTGCCAGCCGGATGTCGAGCTGCGTGATCTTGTGAACCTCGTGCAACGGGAACTTGTGCGGTCCCATCTCCTCAGCCTCGGTGGCGCCGTGCACGTAAGCCTGAAACGAGCCCAGCTTGCCGTGAAGCGCGGACAGGTCCTCGCCGTCCGTGCCGTGGAACTGCTCGCCGAGGTTGGCAAACGACGTCGCGGGAACCCCCGCAAATCCGTCGTGGTCGAGGACGTACGCGGCAACCTCCCTGGAGGCCCCTTCGCCCACGCGGGTTCCCTTGCGCAAACCCTCGCCCGAAGCCGGGGCGACGTTGCGGCCCCGCGGGTTGTTCCTCGCCAGGGGTTCCTCGTCCACGGGCTTAAAAACCGCGCACGTGTCACCCTTCTGGTCTCGGAGAAAGTACGCCCCGCCCGTGCCCGAGCTGGCGAGCTGCGGTCGGTTGCCCATCGCGAGCCCCTGCCTGGCGAGGTCGAAGCTTCTGGACAGATCCGGCGAGCCGAACGCCGACGGCGAGTCGTTGGAACCCGCGGGGGAGTCCCACGCGCTGTCCTCGGACGACGCCGCGGATCCGTTGTGCGCAACCCCGCCTTGCGAGAAGCGGCGGCCCGGGATGTTCCTCGGGACGCTGTTGTTGTGCGGTCCGGCGGACCCGAGCGGGGAGATACCGCCGGGTCTCCACGCCGAGGAGCTCGCCGCGTTCCAGCTGTGCCGGGACGGGCGGCGCATGGGGATGCCGACCCCCCTGGACGCGGCGTGCGGGCGGAGCTCGAGCGTGGCGCCGTCGGCAACGCCGTACATGTTGAGCGGGCCATCCTTGAGCTCCCTGCCTCCGTAGAAGAGCTGGGAGGGGAGCGGGGACTTGATGGCGCCCTCTGCGCTGGGTCGCATCGCCTCGAGCTTGGCCCTGAGCGACTCGGCAGTCTCGTTGGCGTGGAGCTTGACCTCGAGGTCCTTGGTGCCGCGCATCTTGACGGTGATGTTCGCGTCCTTCCTGACCATCAGGTGGAGCGTGGTGTTGTCGGTGATGCCCTCCTCCACGACGGTGTTGGAGTCGTCCAAAGTTCGGCCATCCACACTCACGATGGAGAGGTCGTTCATCGTCTCCGGCGCCTGTAAAAGCTTGGGCCCGCCGCGTTCGAGCGCATCCGCCTGGACCATAAACTTCTTGAGGTCCGCGACCGTCTGGTGCTTGTCCAGCGGCAGCCAGTACTCGCGCTCGTCCACCATGCCGTCCTCGTCGACCGCAGCAGCGGCTTTGATGCAGATGTACTGCATGTCGCGCAGGCGCATCATGAGGTTGCGGTAGGCAGGCGAAGAGCACTCCTCCTCCATCTCATCCTCCGTGGCGTCGGGTTCGAGCTCCTTGAGCTCGTCGATCTCGGGGAGCTGCGAGGACGCGGAATTGGCCGGCAGGAGCAGCTTGCGGGTGACGAGTCCGCCGCCCAAACTCTCCATCAGCGTCTTGCCGCCCCTCGCGCCGGACATCCAGTCGGGCTTGAGCTTCAGCGTCAGGCTGGTCACCACCTGGTTCCTGAGAACCTCGACGGGCTTGGAGTTGCCGTTGGCCAGGAGCACGCGAATGTCCGTCGCCGCGTGGGACGACGGTCGAGGCGCGCCGAGCGGCGACGTCGGCGAGTCGCTCTCGTCGACGGCCGCGCCACCTGGAGAGTCAAAGCCGTCCATCTTCGCGCCCATCTTCGTCGGCGACGGCACCACGCCGAGCTTGGTCGCGTTGAACACGAGGTCCTCGTCGTCCTCGTCGGTGTCCTCGCGCAGCGCGGTGAGTAGCGACGAGTGGAAGCCCTCGACGCGGTTCGTGGGCGGGGGCGGCGTGTTTCCGCCGGTCCTCGCCGGCATCGAGGGCGACGGGCTGGGCCGCCGGGGCTCCTCGTGCGGCCCCGGCGTCCTCACCGCGGGAAGGTTCACCGGGGGCGCCGCGGGCGGACGGGGTTCGATGAGGCTGAACATCGTCTCGATCACGGTGGAGCTTGTCGTAGGAAGCGAAGGTTGTTGCGGTTGTGTGTTCGGGGTGCGGTTCGAAGATCCGGCGCCCCTAGCGAAAATAAGAGCGGAGGTTTTTCCGATCCCTGATGGAAGGCGGGGGACGAAGGCGGGACGCGTCGTGAGCGGGTCGCGACGAAGAGGTTCGAGGGATGAGAGTCGTCGTCGGGGGCGGGATGGGGGTCGAGTATCCTCGATACGCGGTCGAACCCCGCGTCGCCCTCCGCCTCCCTCCGCCGCGCTCGGCCCCAGCGAGGAGACCCGTTCGCGACGCGGAGGGTTAAAGAAAAAGACACAACTGGCGGGTTGGTGACTCAGACTTTCGGTCGGGCTGGCACACGCACCGTTAGGACCGTCTCAAACAAACGAGTTGGGGAACCGCGGGGTGCCTGAAATCCCGGGGAGTCAATCGCCGGTGACGGAGGTCGCTCGCGTCGCCGGTGTCGAGGCCGAACGATGCGGGATTCGATGAGGCTCGATTCACCCTGCGCGTGAGGAATCCGGATGGGTCAGTTCGGGGCCGGGGGATCGGTCTTCGGAGCCACAGCTGGGGCGGAGCCGGGCAACTTCCACGTCCTTCTTTCCCACGTCGCCACGCTGGAACTTTCACTGGGAGGAGTCCCGAAAAAAAAGCGAAGGGAAAATGGCCGGAAGGGGCGCGGCCGCGGGGCGCGCGCGAGCGATGTTTGGTCGCGACGAGGCGCGGGAGAGCCCGAAAAGATATGTTCCCGCTCCCACGCGTCGATCGCGCGCGTTTCGCGGCGAAAACCCGGCGCATAGGCGAAGGTTGCCGTGCTGACGAGGAGGGGTGTTCGACTCGGAGCACGCACCTCTTCGCGATGGAAGGAAGAAAAAATGGAGGGCCCACGCCCTCGTCACACGCCGCCGTTCGCAGACGCCGAACGAGCGGTTTGCCTGTTAAGGCCACCCAAGTGTCTCTTGCGGTCTCACGAGCACGAAAGGGCGACAATCGCCCGATACGCGAGAGCGCGAGGACACCACCCACCTATACACCGGACCGGTTCCGGTGCGCTAAAAACTATGGGGCGGGGTCCCGGACCTTTTTGCCGGGAAAGAAGGGCCGTTCGTGATCTTCCAGTTTTTTTTTCCTTATGGGCAATCACCCTGGCCGATCTTCCCACAGCTGTCGTGGCAGAAACCGGACCGAAAGGGCGAGACGGTCAGGGAAGAAATTGGAAAGCCCCCACGGTTCGGTAACCCGGAATGGCACGTGCTTTCACGATGGATTTTCCCAAACCGGTTTTTAGTTTGAAATGGCGCGAAACGACGCTATTCTGTTCTATTAGCCAATTGTGACGACACCCCGTGGGCAATTACCCACCCATACCCTGAAAAACTTGGTATCGACGGTTCCGGTTTTTTTCACCCGGTTTTCGCGCTTCCGGCCTTCTAAGTGTTCGGCACTCGACGGTGCACGAGGACGGAGGCGCCGTACCTCAGGGATCTCCAACCAAGGAGACAGACAGCTCGGGAACGCACGGACTAATTGACTCGCGATGATGCTCGCGAGTTGCGTCCCGACCCCGACGGTGGCCGCGAGCGCCCTTAACGCGCGACGAATCAACCGAGCGCCCGCCGCCATGAAATGCGTCAACCGCCGCTCGAGGAGTCGCGTCGTGGCCCGCGCCGAGAGCTCTTCTCCGGACGCCATCGCCGACAACGTTGATCGGGCCGCGAAACTCCTCGACCAGATCATCAAGGAGACGGTGGAGCAGATATTCGTCGAGGAGGCCGTCGAGGAGGTCATCCCGGGCGACGACGACGACGACGTGAAAATCTCGAACGGCGCAGCGAAGGGCGAGATGGCGCCGAAGCCCATGGTGGACAAGGAGGCGGTCCTGCGCGGGGTCATCCTGAAATACCTGGACGAATTTGACGGCTCGTTCCTCGCCGCCATCTCGGCGTACGTGCAGGTCGCGGAGGCATCCGGCGACTTTGGCCTGTTGTCCATGCTCGCCGCCATCCGCGAGGAGGTTATCGCGGCGGTGTCGGGGGAGATGCAACCGGAGATTCAGGTGGTGCAGCTCGTCGCCAGACTGGCGAGCAAGGAGGACAGGCTGGAAGTGCTACGGGCGGCCAACAGGGGCGGAGGTAAAGCTGTCGGGGAGAACGTGCCCGCGGCGAAGATTGAGAGTGTTGAAAACACCGCGGCTCGACTGTGCGACGAGATGGAGTCGACAGAGCACGTCCCCAACTGGCAGCTTCTCTACCAGCTGCTGTTAACGAGGGAGACCTGCAGGCAGCTGCATCCAAACGCTGACGATATGGGCGTGTACAACACCACGGTGCTGAACTCCTCCTTTTCGCCGTCCGAGATTCCCGTCGCGGAGGCGGCGATGATCAAGGAGTTGGTGCTGATTTCGGAACCGATGAGCCGGCGCGCAAACATCATGGCCAAGTTCGTGGAATGCCAGGAGCTGGACGAGTCCGCGACGCGGTCCAACCTGGACAGCGGAAAGATCAAGCTGAAGCGCACGAGTCGGGGCTTCAAGCCGCGGGAAGAGGTCACTGAGGAAGATCGCGGGATGGACGTGTTCGACATTCGCGACATCCGCCCCGGGCGTTTCATCGACTGCGTGCTGAACATGAGGGTCGCGATGCAGCGGGAGGGTCCCGATGCGGCGGTGATGGTCGAGGTTCTCACGGCAATGTACTTTGAGGCGTGCGACGTGGTGCTGGAGCAGGCGGATAAGGGCACCAAGAAGTACCGGGCCTCGGAGAAGTCCCTCGAGGAGTTTGGAGACTCCAAAAGCTAGAACTCGTTCAATCGATGCGTGCCTACTCGTACTACCCGTCTACCCCCATCGCGACGTCTATCGCCCTGAAGAGCGCCGCGACCGCGTCGTCCTCGTCGCGATCCTCCTTGTCCTCGCACGTCTCCAGCGGAGGGCTGTCCACGAACACCAGCGGCGCCCCGCACCTCGCCGCCGTCTCCCTCGCGTCCTCGGTGGATATCTGCGCAGCCGCGATGGCATCTCTCTTGGCACCGACGAGCACGACGGGGCACCCCGCGCGCGCGCGGACGCGTTCCAGGTACTCCGGGGCGCTCCTCAGGCTTGCGGCGTCGGCGAAGGAGAATACGTGCACCAAGACGTCGGCCCCCGCCAGCTGTGCGTCCACCGCGTCGGGATGCCTCGCCGCGTGCCTGGCGCCCACGTCCCACAGGTCATAGGCGCGACCGTCCTCCCGTTCGACGCGCATGACGGCCGTGCCGAGGGTCTCGGGGAGCTCGCCGATCCAGTCGCCCCTCGACGCGTGATACACGAGCGCGGTCTTTCCCACGCCGGGGCGACCGGTGACCGCCACCTTCATCTCGAATGGTGCTCACCCGACTGGCGTAAATATCGTCTGCGTCAGCGAATAACCGCATTTCCCGATGGACGAGAAACCTTGGGACACTGTGGACTTCAAGTGGGATGAGAGGCCGGGGCTAGGGTCCGGTGAGCCCACCGCGCTGGATTTGGTGTGGAACATGAAGTCGTGGGAAGTCATCGCCGACAAGGGGAAGGAAACCCTGCACATCAGGGGGTTCCTCTGCCTGTACTGGACCGATGAGAGGATCCGGGGATACCCGACAAGGACGAAGGGCAAAGTCCCGCCCGAGAACATCTGGAGACCGAGTTTCTTCACGTGCGCGGGGTTCAGCCTTGGAGAAGGAGAGAAAGGGACGATGGTGCCGCAATTCTACTCGGGCGGGCTCGACAAAGAAGGCGTGTCCGACGGCCGGCTATGGCTCTCGATTCCGATGAGCCTTCCCGGCGGTTTTGACATCTCGAATGGAGACATCGATAGGTTCAGGTCATTCCCGTTCGACTCCACAAGGGTTGACCTATCCTGCATGATTCAGTGTGCGGGCACACCGTTGTGGGTGAATAAAGACATCTCGCTGTCCCTTCGCCGGCCGCAGATGCAGACCCCGGGGCTGGAGCACTCGCTGGTGCAGCAGTTTGATTATGACGGCGTCGACAGGAACAGCAACGACTACGAACTCAGCGGGCTCTCTATGGCCGCGGGGTCCCACAACCCGCCGCCATTCCTCAGGAACAACGGATGGGAAGAGGGCGATAAGATATGCGACATTCTCTTCTCCTTGCACATACGCCGCTCGTACATCTTCTACCTTCACAATGGCGTCAAGCCTCTGTACACAATCGCGGCGTTTGGATTTTTTGGCTACACCATGGAACCCAGCGACCTCGCAAACCGAATCGCTCTGGGCGCCGTGCTCTTCCTGTCCATATACGCCGTCCAGTGGACCACCGCGGGACACATTCCGAGGCTTCCGTTCAAGACTGTGCTGGATAACGTGAGCGAGAGCGTCTCCTTGGTGCTGTTCTTGATCCTCATCGGCAACGCCATCGCGTACCATGTCGGTAGGCCAGAAAGGGACTGCGTGGACTCCGAGTGCGATTTCGACGATAAGAGGGCGGACAGGGTGGACGTGATCTGCGGACTATTGGTGTTGGGATACGTGCTTCTGTACAGCGTGGGATACAGGACGGTGTTCGCGGCGTGGTGGGCGAATAAGCGGACGGGCGCGAGCAGGCCATGGACCAAGGGACCGTACCTGAGGAACAAGAGGTTCCTGCCCACGGAGGAGGCGTACCACCTAAAGATCGACGATGCGTTCGTGTCGAAGCACGGAAAGAAGTTTCTGGGGCAGGGAGAGAAGATTAGCAGCCCGCTCGAGCGTTGGTGATGGTATCGGTGTGTTGTACAAAGTCGTCGCTAAAGAGTCATGCGCGCGGTTTGTTCCGCTGCGAAGCTATCTCGCAATCCTCCCGACGCGCTGGGCCGTAGAGCCATTGTGGTCGATCAGCTGCATGACGCGAGTGTGCATCGCCTCCCGCGTTATCGTTTCTCCCCTGCTAGCCGGGCCCTGCTTGGTCGCGTTCGTACCACCCCCGATTCGACCCCGGCCCTGGAACAGCTTCGCCGCTATTGGGCTGTCGGCGAGCTTCGGCTGGAGCCTGTTGGCGGCTGTCCTCCTTCTCACCTGCCCGCCGCTGGTGACAACCTCGGCGTTGTACAACACAGAATCCGCTTGTGCCATCGTCACCTTCAGCGCATCGCACGCCTTGCTGAAGTTCTCGCACGAGTCGGCGACGTCCTTGCTCGCGATCGTCGCCTCGCGGCATGTCCGGACCAGCTCCTTGACTGCGATTAAGAAACCGGCGATGCAGGCGGTGAAACCCGCGAGCATCACGGTGAGGAAGCCGCCGAAGAGTACCTTCACGCTTATTTGTTGCGCGAGCGGGTTCGGTTGGGGAGGAGCCGGAGCGACAACCGTGGCTGCCAGCTGGAACACCGGGGACGGATTATTATCGACTGATGATACCGACGTCCAGCTGGCAACCCTGTTGGATGCCGAGACGCTCCGGGGTGCACGCGACCCCGCGAGGTGCCGGCGAGCGCGAGGTCGAAGGGACGCGACATTCCGCGCGGGAACGAGCTCCCGGGGCGTCGAAACCGCCCGCAACATCCGTGATGCGGTCCGCGGGTCCGACGGACTGTGCGCGGGGTGCCGGTTGGGTTGCCGCTTCCTCTCGCTCGTGAGATTCTGGTTGCCGTGACGAGGGTGCCGAGGGTACGCGCGTTCAGTTGGGATCAGAGTGGAAATCTCTTCCTCGGCGTAACCAAAAAACGCACTGGAACGCGATGCAGTTCGCTATTTCACAACTCTCGAAAATACGTGACCGGTCGTCTGTTAAGGAGAATAATTGAACAATGCACGCACAGGTGAGCAGTCAGGACAAAACCGGGTTTATCCGTGAAGGCGCTCCCGCCATTTATTTTTGGGAGCCTCGATGCTCATTGGTCAATCTGTGTGGGCGCGACCTTTCGCGCGTATTTCGGGGCGAAGTCTCACGACGTTTCATTCCAGATCGCGCTTTACGACGACCGCACACCGCCGCTAGACTCAAGGTACGCGCCCGCCCCGATCCACGCGCGGACGTACCTCACACCCGCACCCTTCATCCTCGCACGATCGATCGTCCCCTCCGCGCATCAAGCTGACTTCACACCCTCGGCACCTCGGGCAGAACGAAAAACGATCCAAAACTCTCCACAGATGAACGCCTGCGTCCTGTCGATTCAGGCCAAGCCCGCGCTCCGCCTTCGCGGCTCCAAGCCCGTCGCGCGTCGCGCCCGCGTCGCATCTGTGACCAGGGCCGTCATCTCCGATCCCCCTCCGATCAAGTCCGCGACTAAATTCACGCAGGACTGGGCGCTCCAGGTGGGTCCCGCGGCCCGAAAACTTTTTTTCAACTTCCCCCGCCTATTTTCGGCACCTCCGCTCACCCTCGTTCGAACCCCCGACCCGCGACGCAGGGCGTCCCCAAGGACGATGAGATCGCCGGGACATTCGTCACCCACCTCGAATGCTCCCTCACCGGCGAGAAGTACGAAGCCGACGAGCTTCACGGCCTCGCCGACTCCGGCAAGCCCCTCCTCGTCCGCTACGACTTCCAGGCGCTCAAGGGCAAGCTGACCCGCGAGATCCTCGCTTCCCGCCCGCCCACTTTGTGGAAGTGGCGAGAGATGCTCCCAGTGCGCAAGGCGGAGGACTGCGTCACCCTCGGCGAGTGGATGACCCCCATCGTCGACGCCCCCAAGCTCGCCGCCGAGGCTGGCCTCGAGGAGGGCGGCGCGCTCCTCGTCAAGGATGAGGGTCGCCTGCCCACCGGCTCCTTCAAGGCCCGCGGCCTCGTCATGGCGGTCTCCATGGCGAAGGAGCTCGGCGTGACCCGCATGGCCATGCCCACGAACGGCAACGCCGGAGCGGCCATGTCCGCGTACTGCTCCCGCTGCGGCATCGAGACGTACATCTTCGCCCCCGAGGATACCCCGGACACCAACATTCGCGAGATGGCGCTCCAGGGCGCCAACGTCTGGCGCGTCAACGGCTACATCGACGACTGCGGCAAGATCGTCGGCGGCGGCAAAGAGGAGATGAACTGGTTCGACACTTCCACCCTCAAGGAACCGTACAGGATCGAGGGTAAGAAGACCATGGGCCTCGAGCTCGTGGAGCAGTTTGGCTGGGACGACCTCCCCGACGTCATCATGTACCCCACCGGCGGCGGAACCGGGCTCATCGGCATGTGGAAGGCGTTCGGCGAGCTCAAGGAGCTCGGCTTGATCAAGCCCGAGACCAAGCTGCCCAAGATGGTCGCCGTCCAGGCCACCGGGTGCGCCCCGATGGTCAACGCCTACGACGCCGGCGAGGAATTCGCCACGCGCGTCGACAATGCCCACACCCGCAGCGCGATGGGTATCCGCGTGCCCGCCGCCGTCGGCGATTTCCTCATCCTCCGCGCGGTGCGCGAGTCCGGCGGCTGGGCCGTCGCGGTCACCGACGACGCCATCGACGAGGGACAGACGGAGTTTGCCAAGAAGGAGGGATTCCTGCTGTGCCCCGAGGGCGCCGCGACCTACGCCGCGTTCAAGAAGGGACTCGCGGACGGCAAGATCAAGAAGACGGACCGCGTGCTCCTGTTCAACTGCGCCACCGGCCTGAAATATCCCATGCCCCCGTCCAACAACGACATCGACAGGCACCAGCCCATCGACTACGGGGTGATTGCCGAGGGTATCTAAAGTTTGTCGAAAGCCGACGAACGAGTGTGTATGAGTAGACGGAGGGGAAAACGTAACACGCCCCGTGTTGAAAACGTAATACCTCCAGCGTCCTAGGCGGCTGCTGGACTGCGCGAAGCATTTTTTGGCAATAAACCATTGCATTTCTCATTGGACAACACCGGCGTGACCACGCGCTCCGGGACTCTTATTTATTTCTCCGCACTTGCCGGCGAACCTCTCGTGTTGGTCTCCTCCGCCAGCGGCGTCAGACTCCCCTCCATGCTCAGGTCCAGATTATCAAGCGCATTCAAGAATCCCCCGCTCAGGTTCTTCCCCCGGCTCGGGCTCGACGGGTTGATGCTGCTCACCCGCGTCAGCCCCCGAGGTCGCATCGCCGGGGCGGGCGAATTTTGAATCGCCTCAATCGCCGCCTCGTCGTCGTCCCGGATCGCCTTCTGCAGCGAGCTCAGCCCCTCGCTGGAGATGGTCCGCCCGAACCGCATCGGTGCCGTCCTACCCTCCACCCTCTTATCCGGCGGGGGATCATCCGAGAAGCAAACGACGATCACGGTCACGTTATCGCACGTGTCCCTTCGGAGCGCCTCCAGCGCCAGCTCCCTCGCCGCCGTCGACGGGTCGTTGTGCCTGCGCAGCGCCAGCCTCGTAAAGTCCACGGCGTTGTGCGAGCTGAACACGTCCCATAGCCCGTCGCACGCCATGATGACGAACTCGTCCTCGTGGGTCAAAGCGTGCGTCTCCACCTCGGGCGTCACGATCAGCGGACCGGGTTCGCCCCCCGCCTTCCCCTTGAGGCCCTCTACGTGGAAGTCGCCGAAGGCCCTCGCCACGCCCAGGTGCCCGTTGATGTAACCGTCCTCGACGTAACCCCCCGCCGCCTCTATGCGCGACATCTCCGTGGAGCAGCTCGGCCGCTGGTCGGTGGAGAGGTCCGCGGCCCGCCCCCGACGCGACAGCACCGCTCGGCAATCGCCGGTGTTGGCCACGAGGAGCAACCCGCCCCTCACGCACAGCGCCAGCGCCGTGGAGCCCGACGCGTCTCCTTCCGCGCCCATCGACGCTCTGAAGTCTTCGTCCGTGCGCTGGAACGCGTCTCTCTGTGTCGATCGTCGTGCGGATGATGGGGGTCAGCGAGCGTCGAGGGAAATCGTTTCGAGGGATCGTGCGTTTGGCGGTAGAAAAAACGAGTTGATAATTCCCGAGGTGGGGTTCGGGGGGCCGCGCTTACCATCGCCTGCGCCGGGTCTTTCGCGAACGACGGATCCGAGGTGATATTGGCCACAAGCCTTTCGTTGAGGAATTCCGCGCATCCCCTCCCGCCGTGCCCGTCGAACAGGCAGTAGAACGCCAGCGGGTCGTCGCAACCCTCGGCGACAACACCCTCCCTGCACGAGCTGGCGTCCTCCATCGTCCGCCTCGGGCCCAACTCCCCGTGCTCCCCGCTGCGAATGGACGGCGGCACGAACGAGCCGTTTTGTTCGGTTGGTTCACCGCTGGTCGACGCCACGATCGTCGCGTCGCGCCCGGCATCATCCGCCTCGGCGCCCCCCTCCCCGTTCATTCGCTGACGATAGATAATGCGGCTGCGAATAGGAGCCGAGAAATTCAGGTGACAGCAGGCGGGGGATGGGGCTCCCCGTCGTCACCACGCGCGCGTCGGTGCGTCCCTAGAGCGCAGTTCCCACTGAGAGTACCTCAGGGAAGGGTCGAGGCGCGCGAACGGGCAGCTTCGCCGTCGTTACGCCCTCGCGGAGTGAGACCGGTCGGAGAGCCGCGTCAGATGAATTGGCTGACGTTGACGCGATTGCATCTGAAGATCCGATTGTGCCCAAACTCGTGTGGGCCTGAGATGGATGTGACTTGGCTGCTGCTGGTTTTTTGTCTCCACGTCGTCGCAGCGGAGGGAACCGCATCTCCGCGCGGCGATCGTCCCGGGCTCGTGCGGACGCCTCAAGAGGTTGACCACCCCGAGCCAGTCGCGTGTCAGTGCGGTCCCGTCGCGCGACGGGGGCGCGGGGGGCTGTCGGCGGCGGGGGAGCTTTGAGCTCGGAGTTTGCGAGCGCTGATGCTTTTGGGGGGGGGGAGCGCGGGTGCGTTGGATGGGGCGATGCGCGTGTCGCCGGGCGGGTTCGAGAGCGTCGCGGACGAAACGGATGCGCCACTCGGCGCGGGCGGGACGGCGTGACCGAATAGACGGACCGTCGACTTCAAACTGAGCTAACCACCTGATACGTAGCGTGTTCGTGGGTGGCTGGATAAAAAGTCGGGGCCATCGCTCAGGCGTACTTCGCCTTGATCTTCTCGACGACCTCGACGTACTTGGCCATGGCGTCCTCCTTGGAGGTTCCCTTGCACTTCTCCCAGGCGTCCCACTTGGCCTTGCCTTTAAAGTCGAGCATGCCGGGGCGAGCTGCACGGATCAGGGATGGGTTTGGTCAGCCCGGGAAAAGGGCGATCTGGGGTCAAACTGCTTGATCGGGGCCGCGCGCACCGGTGTTGATGTCGCCGACGTTGGCCTGCTTGAACCAGCCGTAGAGCTCCAGCTGCTCGTCGTTGGTGCACTGGGCGTACCCCTTGACCTCCTCGGCCGCCTTGTCGAATTCCTCCTTGGATACCATGGTGCTGCGTGTCTTGGGTTGTGGGCTAACCACGATCGTCTCGGGCGCTTGCGTCATCCTCGTTTCCAGAAGGCTTCCGAGAGCCAGTCTCGGGGGGCGCTTTTGGCTAACCTGGGAGGAAACTCGGGCGGGGTAGCGCAGAGCGGCGGACGAAGTGTGCGATATCGGGCGTGGACGTGTTTGGCTGACCAAGGCGGCGCGAGACTGATCGAGATCCGGCGCGACCGAAGCCCGCCGTCGACGGGGCGACCGCTGAAACCGGCAGAGGCAGCCTCTCCGCAAGATTTGTCGTTGTTACGCAAAAGCGTGGGCAACCCCGGGGCACAGCATCTGATACCTCACCGACATGAGGCTACCGTCCAAGCTTAAAAAGCCCAGATTCGACGCCGCTGTACCATCGTCGAAAACATCTCGCGGTCGAGGTGGACCCAAAGCGGCGCTCGAGCCCCCCTCGCCGTCTCCCACGTGCGACGGTTCGAGGAAAACCCGAACTCCCGCATCATCGCGCGATGACCCTCCGGGCTCCCGCGCCGGGACCCACGCCAAGGTCCCGCGCCTCCTCCGGAGGGTGACGCGAGGGGCGCTCAAGCCGGTGAAACCACCGGCGCGATCGACCCGCAACGTCGCGCCGACCTACGTCCCGAAGAAGAGGCGCGAGGAGCTCGCCCCGACACCCCACGCCGACGAGCCACGAAACACCCGAAAACCTCCGCGTAAAAATAAACTTCTCGAGAGGACGCCGCGCGGGGCCCTCGCCGCCGCCGCCGCCGCCGCCGCCGCTCATCGACGGGGACGACCGCGAATGGACCGCGACGCGGTCGTGTCGGACGCGGTGCGGCGCGAGCCGAGGACGCCGCAGGGCCGCGCCGCGCGCCGGGACGCGCTCGAGGACCGACCCCGCACCCTGATTGGCCGCCGGGTTCGCGTCGAGCTCAACCGCGCCAAACGAACGCTCCAAACCCGGCACCGCGCGCTCGCGAACGTCGTCGGCCGCAGGCTGCTGGTGTTCTGGCCGCGCGACGCCAAGTTTTACCGCGGGCGCGTCGCGGGGTACGACTCCGCCAACGGTAAACACCGCGTGGTGTACGACGACGGCGACGAGGAACGAGTTAACCTCGCGAAGCAGAGGGTCATGTGGGAGGGGGGCGCGGACGACGACACGAGAGCCGCGATGAACGCGCTCGGGGAGAGTCGGAGGAGGGAGGGGAAGAAGAAGAGGGACGGGGGGTTCGACGGCGCAGCCGAGGCGGCGGCGGGGAGGGATACGAAAAGGAAGAGGACGACGAAGAAGACGCCAAAGAAGAAGGCGGAGAGCGAAGAGGAGGGCGCGCCGATTAGCGGTGCCGTGGAGGCTGACGGGTGCAAGGAGGGAGTCGGCGAGCCG
>MDTE01070809.1_pt1 | contig 14365 bp, 16 predicted proteins | sample 811231 | NCBI WGS metagenome assembly MDTE01 (sample SAMN05326651, study PRJNA326480) | marine metagenome | isolation source: seawater | place: Indian Ocean: Red Sea | collected 2010 | reverse complement strand
GGGTCCAAATGGTGCAGGAAAATCCACTCTCCTCCGGCTTTGCGCTGGTCTCCTTCCTATGAAGGGCGGGAGCGGATCCATCCTCGGTTTTAATCTCAAAACTGATCGCAAAGCAGTACGTCCTCATGTTGGCCTCATGGGTCACAGAAATGGCCTATACCCTGATCTGACAGTAGAGGAAAACATACAATTTTGGGCGAAGGTTTCCAAGGCCCCATCGGAACAAGCAGCCCGATCATTGGAGATTCTCGGACTCAATGGACGTTTGGCAACAGTCTTGGTTAGAAATCTTTCAGAAGGACAACGACGCAGAGTTTCATTAGCCGCCCTAGTAGTGCAACGACCAACTCTGTGGCTCCTTGATGAGCCACATGCAGCTTTAGACAAACAAGGGAAAGAGCTAGTCAACTCGTTAGTTAGTGATGCAGTGACAGCCGGAGCAACAGTTCTATTGGCATCTCATGAGATTGACAGTATCGGCCACATAGAACCCCGAGTAATAGAAATTGCTGGCGGATTGGTAGTTCGCGATACCGGAGGTGAGACAAGTGCTTCGTGATGCATGGCTCATTGCCCTGAAAGATATCCGAATAGAGATCCGATCAAGAATAGTAACAAACCAGATAGTTCCATACGCACTGCTTATCCTCGTACTTTTTGGCTTCGCTCTTGATGCCGACACTGAGACGCTTCGCGATACTGGACCGGGACTGTTCTGGGTCGCAATTCTACTCGTCGCCATCCTCGCGATTCAAAGAGCAGTAGATATAGAGAACTCGGAAGCAGCTCAAGAGCGACTCTTGCTTTCACCTCTGTCACCTATCTCAATATTTCTTGGAAAAGCTCTCGGGTTATTTCTACAATTGTTACTCCTTGAACTTCTTCTAACGCTGGCGATGGTCGCGCTATTTGATGTATCAATAAATGACTACCTGTTGATGGTCGCTTCAGGTGTGATCGCCACAGTCGGAATAGCAAGCGTTGGAACCCTTTACGGGGTTATTGCAACCGGTTTAGGAGTGCGAGAAACGCTCCTTCCGGTCTTGCTGCTCCCTGTACTCGCGCCTGTGGTAATCGGTGCGACACGAACGTTCGGTGATGCCTTTGGTCGAGTAAATGCTGATGGTTGGGCCTGGGTCGGATTACTGTCAGTATTTGCCGTTATGTACACTCTTATCGGTATGTTGGCCTATGGGCAGCTTCTAGAGGAGGCATAATGCGTAGTGTCCACAACCAGAATCTAACAACCTCGAAAGGAACCAGATTTTTGGGGATCCTATTGCTAGTAGGGGTACCAACGTTAGTTCTCTTCGCCTTTTTTCTCAGCCCTGAAGATGACAACATGGGAGATGCAGTAAGGCTTTTATATATTCACGTACCTGTAGCGATCTTTGCGTATGTTGCTTTCGTCATCACCGCCCTTGGGAGCGTCTTCTATCTTTGGAAAAGGTCAAGGTGGTGGGACACAGCAGCTCATGCTTCCGCGGAAATAGGTGTTATATTCTGCGGGCTAACTTTAGCCACTGGAAGTATTTGGGGAAGACCCACATGGAATACATGGTGGGAGTGGGGGGATGTTCGATTGGTTACCACACTTGTTCTTTTCCTCATGTTCCTTGGATATCTGGCTCTCCGTCAGGTGCCAGCCGACCCTCATGTCCGTTCAAAGAGGGCGTCGGTAGTTGGCATAGTAGCTGCGATAAATATCCCCATTGTCAACAGGTCAGTTGAATGGTGGGAAAATAACACTCTTCATCAGCAATCCTCGCTTACAGACGGGAAGCTTGAGAACCTAACACTCTTCACCCTATTCCTCGGGCTTATCCTCACAGGGGCCCTTTACCTCTGGCTCATGACTCACCGATTTCGCGTAGGCTGGCTTGAAACAGAAATTGAAATTAAAGATGCTTCGGTGGCCCTACAAGAACGGATAGCTGAAGGAGAAAGCAGATGAGCTACCTTGGATATCTCCTTGCAGGTTGGATAATTACAATTGGAATTATCGGTATCTATGCATGGAGAACAATACATAAGGAAAAAAAACTCGCTCAAAGAGTTCCAGAAGATCGCCAGAGATGGATGTCCTCATCTCAAGAGCCTTAAGGTGAACAAATGCCCGAAGACACACCGGCTATAGACCTAACGCCTAGAAATCCGGAAACACGAAAAACTCCGCGTTGGTTACCAGCCCTTGTGCTAGTTGCGATCGCGAGCGCTGTAATCGTCCTTGTTTGGTTCCTTGTCGCTAATAGCCAGTCCTTTCTTCCAGCCAACGAAGCTGTTGAGCAGCGTTCAGAAATGGGGGACCGAAGATTCCAACTATTGGGATCTCCGATCTCCGATGTTGGCCCTAGCCAAACATTTCTAGTAGATGGGAAAGAATACACACTCTTTTCCGTAGCCTTTGACGGCATCCTCGTTGATGTAGTGAGCAGGGGAACACCACCAGATTTGTTTGATAAAGGCATACCTGTAGTACTGGAAGGGAAATGGGTTGAAAGTCCACTTCCCATAGAGGATTACGCCTTTGAGAATGGAGCCAATGATGGATGGTGGTTCTCAGCTAACCGAATCCTCGTAAAACATGATAACGATTACCGTGAAGACCGTTTAGATGATGCTGAAGAACGGGGACAGATAGAAAAGGTGCCTAACTCGTAGGATTAGATATGAATCTCATAATTGGATCCTTTGGGGTAGTCCTAACCTTAGCCTCGGCCTTAACTGGTGCCATAACGATCATCTTTGGTGTTCGATACTCCCGCGACCGGCTACGAATCATAGGTGCGAGATACGCATGGGTGGCCCTAGCTGGGATGTGCATCTCAACTTTCGCCATGCAAAGGGGTTTAATCACAAGGGACTTCTCAATAAGATACATCGCAGAAAATGGTAGCTCGCTAACCCCTTCGCTATACAACGTTGCCACGATGTGGTCAGCTCTCGAAGGGTCAATTCTTCTCTGGGGGCTGATACTGGCCGGATATTTAGCGGTTGTCACTAGAAAATTCAGAAACCGTTTAGCTGACCCAATGGTTTCCTGGGCTCTTGTCTCAATGTTTCTAGTTATGGCCTTCTTCGCTCTAGCAATGCTAGGTCCTGCTAACCCTTTCCAATCATTTAACCCACCCTCTGGATATGACGGACCAGGGCCAAACCCGTTACTTCAGAACCATATCCTCGTAGCATTCCACCCCCCAATGCTCTACCTCGGGTACGTAGGTTTCACCGTTCCCTTCTCATTTGCCTTAGCGGCACTCATTACCGGAAGATTAGGCGAAGGGTGGCTGCTGCAAACTAGACGATGGACGCTTCTAGCATGGGGGTTCCTCACAGCCGGAATCATCCTTGGTGCATGGTGGGCCTATGATGTACTTGGATGGGGTGGTTATTGGGGGTGGGACCCCGTTGAGAATGCCTCATTGTTACCATGGTTAACTGGAACAGCATACTTACATTCCGTTCTTGTCCAGGAACGGAGAGGCTTACTTCGAGTCTGGAATCTATCGCTTGTTTGCGCGACTTTCCTATTAACAATACTGGGAACATTTATCACGAGATCCGGCATAATCGCCTCAGTGCATGCTTTCTCAGAAGGCGGAATAGGGCCATGGCTTTTAGGGTTTTTCTCCCTCGTGTTAGTCATCGTTGTATCCCTGATTTTCTGGAGAGGAGAAGAACTCCGCTCTCAAGGAGGAATAGACTCTCCGATTTCCCGCGAAGGAGCTTTCCTAGCGAACAACTTGGCATTTGGCGCATTTGCATTCGTGATTCTATTGGGCACAGTATTCCCGCTGATCGTAGAAGCAACGCAGAACCGCCAAATCTCTGTAGGAGCACCGTACTTTGAGAGAATGTCCATGCCGATCGGTTTTGTACTGCTATTCCTAATGGCGGTGGCACCCTTGTTGCCGTGGCGGAAGGCAAATAGAGAATTACTAAGTGACCGTTTGGAATGGCCAGCTTGGGGCGCCGTCCTAGCGCTTGTTTTAGCAGTTATTTCCGGCGCCAGAGGACTCGTTCCTCTCTTGGGCTTTGCTTTTGCCGGTTTCGCAGGGATGAGCGCGACACGCCATTTGATACTTTCCGTACGCAGGAATAAATGGCGAGGGTTAGTGGGAAGATCAAACGGAGGGATGATCGTTCACCTCGGAGTGGTTTCCTTAGCGATAGGCCTTATCGCCAGTTCTTCGTATCTTTCTCAAGCATCATACTCACTACAAGCAGGAGAAACAGTTCAATTCGGAGACTCTTCAGTCACGTACATGTCTGCTGATCGAATTTCCTTCCCCAACAGAATTCAAGAGCGAGTAATGATTGATATTGATGGGGATATTCTGACCCCTTCAGTGGAGAGATTCACCGCATCTGGGCAACTTGTGCCTTCGCCCGCTACAAAAACCTCGGTTAAGGAGGACATACAAGTAGCTCTTCTCAATCCACCAGAAGGCGAGAAGAATTCAATAGTCATACAAATCACTAAACAACCGATGCTCATCTGGATTTGGCTTGGTGGAGTCATAATGCTTACCGGAACTCTTCTTAGTGCTGTAAACACACAACGAGTAGGAAAAACCAGGAAACGGCCAGAGCTATCAACCCGTGCAAGAGAAGGTGCGGAGCAATGACGCTGATGAAATCGGGGATCCTAGCAATAGCTGCAATAGCTATAGCCTTTATCGTTCTATTAGCTACTAGAGGGCCCCAGTCAAATGGACCAAATTTTGACATAGTCGGGCAACTCTCTCCACCAGTTGAAGGCGAAACTGCGGATGGAGGCAGCTACGTACTTGAAAGAACTATTCTTGAGAACCGAACCCTACCAAGGGCAAAACAAACATGGGTTGCAATCAATTTCTTCGCAAGCTGGTGTACAGGGTGTGTAGTTGAACACGATGAACTCATTAGATTCCATGAAGAGGGAGTGATCGGTCAAGATGGCATAAAATGCGAAACAGAACTTGTTGGAGTCGCATTCAACGACCGACTCAGCGATATCCAAGATTTCTTTTCCGAATATGGCGGAGATTGGCCAGTACTCGTTGATGAGGGGACGAATAGAATAGCCATTGACTTCAGCGTACTTACTGCTCCTGAAACGATTCTTGTCGCCCCGAATGGCGTAATCGTGAGGAAAATAGTTGGTCCGGTGGAGTATTCAGAACTAACGATGGGTATAACATGCTGAAACGCTCAAGATTTCGAGTAGTTTCATGGGGGTTCATGGCTACCATTTTTTTAGCAGCGTTGATTTTCGGGACCCTTGACAAAAATGGTGAAGAGTCACCAGCGGAAAGAGCCGCAGCGCTAGCAACGACCATTGCTTGCCCACAATGTTCGGGCCAGCCGGTTTCCGAAAGTTCAGCGCCCATAGCTCAGGTAATTAAAGCGGAGATAAAGGAACAAGTTGACCAAGGTCTGAGTGATAGTGAAATTAAAGCTATCTATATAGAGCGCTATGGAGAGTGGGTAAATCTTAATCCCAGCAGTAAGGGCTTTGACACTATCGTATGGGTCGCCCCGTTCTTGCTCATCGGCGTAGTGATTGGAGGAATCGTCCTTGCCTACTCAAGAAGAAAGCCGAAAGGGAATAGGGTTTCACTTAGCGATGAAGAGAAGCAGAAGGTCATTGCAATGCGAGCGACTTTCGAGCAAATACCTAATTCTGAAGAATTTGGAACTGAATGAACTGCAGGAATAACAATGGATGATCGTCACCTAGGAAAAGAACAACGGTTCCTCCTCCGGTCACTTAAAGACCTTGATACTGAACTAACAGAAGACCAAATCAGTAAAGCTGATCACGAAATACTCACTCGCGAATATTCCAAGCGGCTATCAGATTTGATGGAAGATGCTAGGAATGGGGGGGTTGGCCGTAAAGAGAATCCGTCAGGTGTAAATAGCAAAACATGGTTGTGGGTGTTCTTTATCGTTGCAGTGGCCACTATCGCAGGATTTGCCATCGGGCTCTTATCAGGGGATAGGACAAGCTCAGATGCGATGACGGGCACTATCCGGCAAAGTATCGTGACAAAACTCGGCCAAGCCCAAGGGCTTTTTGCCGATCAAAGTCGCTGGCCAGAAGCTATTGATCTATATGACCAAGTCATCGATCAACAACCAAGCAACCATGAAGCCTTGACATATCGAGCTTGGTTGAAATACAGGCAAGGTGAATCTAGCGAAGATCAAATTGCTGCATGGCAAGAGGTACTTATACTGCGACCAGAATTTCCAGATGCGATTGTTTTCCTCGCAATTGCCCTTGCAGACCAAGGAAAATATTCAGAAGCTCTAGAACAAATCAAGAGTTTAGAAAATATAGAGGTATCCCAGGAGTTGCGAAGCGTTGTTATAGAACAAGGGCTGCTTGGGGAAATCTACGCTGAAGCTTTGTATGAAAGCATTACTCAAAGCAATGAATTAACTCTTCAAGACCTAGGAATGAGCGTCGAAGTAGCTCTTGAAACTGCTAACTACCTGCTGAAAAGTGACAAAGGGCAAAGAAGCGTAAGCGCTATCAAACTCTTCCGAGCAGTCTTACTTACTGACCCTGTAAACCCAGAGGCCCTCAGCCGAGAGTCTCTTCTGCTAGCTCAGACCGGTGATGAGGTTCTATATCAAAGAGCAATTGAACAGATGTATTTCGCGGTTCAGGAAAACCCAGCAAATATAGAAGCATTATTGACTCGCGCAACTCTTCTCGCAGATGGTGACAATCTGACAGCGTGCCAGGACCTCGAGAGGGCTATCAGCGAACTCTCTCTTTCCACAGAAAATGGGTTGCAGGGTCACTTCATGCCTCAAATCGAAACCCTCAGCGCCTACCTATCATGTGGTGGTTAGAGATCCACTGCGGTAACACAAACGGCATCTCCTTTAGCAAGACTTGATGCTGTTTGGGCTTCTGCATGTCCATACAGAGAACTGAGCATTCCCTTTACCATTCCCCGATCCACCGCGCATATCACTGGGTGTTGGACAGCTGAATCACCAAAGGGACAGTGCTCAGAAACTATTTGAAGCTCATCCCCATGCTGTTCAGCATGGGCAGCGAAACCATGGGCTGTTAAAGCTTCGGCCACTGCGTGGAGACTCTGGCGAAACGAGTACCCAGAATTCTCATAGTTGAGTGAAACTGCCATAGTCTTCCCATATTCAAGCCCTACCTCTTCGGCAAGGCTTTCAGCCTGCTCACTAGAAAGGAGGGAAAGAGCTTTACCTAGCAGTGTTACCAACATATCTTTATGCCGGATGGGAACTTCAAGATGAATCTCAGTATCTGAACAGGTGTAGACCTTTGCTGGCCGCCCAGCTTTTGAATCAGATTTCTTTCCTACAGCGAGATATCCTCCGGCAGCGAGTTTATCTAGATGGTGTCTAGCGACATTTGGGTGCAAATCAAACTCCTCAGCAGTCTGGGAAACTGTTACTCCCTTGTCATGGGTATGGGCGAAAAGGTAGATATCTCTTCGGGTGCGGTCTCAAAAGCTGAAGTGATCGCAGTGACTGCTGAGGAGAACTCGGTTGCTGTTAGGTTATTGCTGTTCACTAAATCCACGTCATCTCCATAAAAAATGCAGTTGGCCTAGACTCATAGTAGTCCAGCACGCTAAGTATCTGGTTATCAACTACTTCTGCACACATTGAGATTGGGCCTGTGCGCGACTTAGAATAGAAGGAACTCTAAGAAGGAAACACATGAGTCCATCTAATGAAGAAATTCTTGCAGCTCTAGAACCAGTCAATGACCCTGAACTGAATAGGAGCATTGTGGAACTCGGCATGGTGAAAAATGTTGCGGTTAAGAGAGCAAAAGTACAGGTAGAGGTCGCTTTAACAATCCCTGGATGCCCACTGAAAGGGAAAATTGAAGAAGATGTCAAAACTGCATTAGAGAAACTTGAAGGTGTAAGTCAAGTCACTATTGAGTTTGGTGTTATGACAGATGATGAAAGAGCGAGAGTTAGGGAGATAGTGCATGGAGACCCTTCGGCGACTGCTGGCTCTCAACCCTCCCATGGTCATGCTGAAGGTAGGATTATCCCATTTGCTGACCCTTCGTCGAAAACACGGATCCTTCTAATCGCTTCGGGAAAGGGCGGTGTCGGCAAATCATCTGTTTCAGCTAATCTTTCGGTTGCTCTTGCAAACCAAGGGCGATCGGTTGGGGTCGTAGACGCTGACGTGTGGGGTTTTTCTATCCCACGAATGCTTGGCATTGATCAGCCGCCAACCGTTATAGATGAATTGCTTATCCCCCCGAAGAAACATGGAGTGAAGGCGATCTCCATGGGGTTTTTCGCTAGGGAAGACCAGCCTGTGATTTGGCGAGGTCCTATGCTCCACAAGGCGTTGGAGCAATTCCTTACAGATGTTTACTGGGAGAACCTTGATTACTTGCTAGTTGATCTTCCCCCAGGAACAGGCGATATAGCACTTTCCCTTGCCCAATTCCTTCCCCGGTCTGAACTCTACGTAGTCACAACCCCACAACCTGCAGCGCAACGTGTTGCTCAGAGAGCGGCGTTCATGGCGAAGAATGTGAATCTAGAAGTTAAAGGAGTTATTGAGAATATGTCATGGTTCACCGGAGATGACGGGAAACGCTACCATCTTTTTGGTTATGGTGGAGGGGAAGAACTCGCTAACCGCCTAGAGGTTCCACTAATTGGACAGATCCCGCTCATCCCAGAGTTGAGAGAGGGTTCAGATACAGGAAACCCCTTGGCGGCGACGATGCCCGAGAGTGAAGCGGGGAAGATCTTTGCTCAGATCAGTGAAACTATTCATATTGATCTTGCCCCCACCAGAAGATACAACGAGGGACTTAAACTACTCCAGTAGGAAAGAGAGGAAACAATGATAGTTCGTATAGGTGTAGGAGATATAGGAAAAGAGATAGAGCTTGAAATGGATGGGGATACTGACCTTGAAGGTCTGAAATCTTCAATCGGTGAAGCATTAGAGTCAGGGGAAAGTATCATCTGGCTTTCTGATAAGGATGGGCGGCAGGTAGGTGTTCCTCTTGCGAAGATCACATACGTAGATATTGGTTCACACGCTGCTCCAAAGATCGGTTTTGGAGCCTAGAACAGGCTAAGAAATTGAAAGGAGAAGATGTCAGCCCTATCAGAGCTAGCTCCTGCTCTTGAAGCGCAGGAGCGAGAGTTCCTAAGCCATTTCATACGTTCTTGGGATTTACTAGCTGACCTTTCGTTTGCTGATTTACTTCTCTGTGTTCCCGAGGAAGACTCTCCGGTAGCTTCGTATACGATTATCGCCCACGTTCGTCCGACAACTAGCCGGAGTATCTATAGGACTGAGATGGAGGGGAAGCACTTCATGGAAGGGGAGCGCCCGTTTCTTGATCTAGCTCGGGAAAGCTCAGATTTAATTGATGGTGGTTTAATTCTGCAAACCCCCGTGGAAAGAATTCGAACTCTTAGCATTCCGGTCAGATTTAATGGAAAAACAATAGCTGTCTTATCAAGAGATTTTTCACCAGATGATCAGCGCGTAGCCGGAGATCTGGAAATGACATATTTCTCATTATTTAGACGGCTAGCTTTGATGATCGCAGAGGGTAGTTTCCCCTTTGAAGAGTTAAATAATGAGACAGAGTTTTCCCCAAGGGTCAGCGATGGTTTGATGGTTCTGAACTCAGAGGGCCAAGTGCGCTTCGCTTCCCCAAATTCGGTTTCGGTGCTTAGTAGGTTGAGGATCCGACGAATAGAGGGGAAGATTCTAGGTGTAGAAGAACTTCAATGCGAAGCAATTCCCAATGCTTTCGCGTCCCTTCAACCTCAGGATGCTGAAATCTCAATGCATGGACAAACCGTTGCACTGAAGTGCATCCCGATTATAGAAACTAAGTGCCTGACCGGAGCGTTAGTGCTAATTCGTGATATATCGGAACTCCGTCGTCGAGACCAACTACTCCGATCGAAGGATTCCACTATTGCTGAGATACATCACCGTGTTAAGAACAATCTTCAAACAATATCTTCACTTCTCCGGCTCCAATCACGTAGAGCGGTCGCGTTAGAAGCTCGGTTGGCTATCGAAGATTCTGTTAGAAGGATTCGCTCTATCGCTGTAGTTCACGAAATTCTTTCCCACAAAGCTGATGATTACATCCAATTTGATGAAATCGTTAAACCATTGGTTCGATTGGTATCAGAAGACCTTTCTAGCTCAGAGAAAACCGTTGAATTCTCAATTACAGGAGATCCCGGTCTCCTGCCAGCAGATGCTGCAACAACATTGGCGGTAGTTCTCAACGAATTAATGCAAAATGCGGTCCAACATGGGTTTCTCGACTCTTCATCCATTGACTCGCCGGAAATAAGAATTGTTTTTAGGTCTTCGGATAAGCATCTGGATGTCAACGTTGAAGATAACGGTGTTGGTTTACCTGAGAGTTTTATGGAAGAGCATCACGGCTTAGGTCTTACGATCGTCCGAAATCTAATTGAAATTGACCTCGGAGGTTCATTCTCGATTAGCAGTGAAATGGGCGAAGGAGCGAATGTCTCTATTCAGGTTCCACAACTCTAACGAGGAGTGGAGTTTCGGTTTCACCGGATTCAAGTGGCCTCTATTGGATCCGGTGGTTTCGTTGCCTTCGGATCAGCCGCCTCTCCTCTTCAGATCTACCTCCCCAAACACCGTTGTCTTGATTCGAGTCAAGAGCATATTCAAGGCATTCTTCCTCAGAAGGGCAGCGATGGCAGACAGTTTTTGCTAAAGAAATCGCATCAAGAGCAGTTCCGGTATTTCCTACAGGGAAGAAAAGCTCAGGGCTAGTGTCCTTGCACAAGGCCAACTCTCTCCAATCGGCCTTCTTCTCAATGTATGAAACAGATTGAATTGCCACAGGCCCTCCGCAAAGCACTAAGCGACTCTTTTATTTGTGGTTCACCACTAATGGTTAACCACAAATTTGACGATACAGGCAAAGTTCGTGTGTGACAAGTGGCACATGGTGGTTATGTTGAATTTGTGAAAATAACTTATTTCGTTGTTTTTGGGAACTATTTTTATTACATGGATGTGGTTTATGACTCTGGTCTGCGCGCATAGGGGGGCATCCCTAATACATAAGGAGAATACTCTAGAGGCTTTCGCACATGCCGTAGAGCTAGGATCCGATTGGATAGAACTTGACGTTTGGTTATCCGGAGATGGTTATGTTGTAGTTCATCACGACGGAATAACAAATTCAGGTCTCAGAATCGAAGTCACTGACCTTTCTGCACTCTCAAACGATATTCCGATACTCAATAGCGCACTTCAATCCTGCTTCGGAGCGAATGTCAACATAGAATTGAAGACTTCAACTTCCACAGAGTTAGAGGGATTCGTGTCGTCCGTTCTAGCAGTAACTGAAGAGGTAGCTACTGAGCAAGAGACGCTACTGTCGTCATTTAACAGAGAAGCACTTCACTGTGCTAGAAGACTATCCGCCTCCACAAGATTAGGGGTATTGGTTTATAGTCAGATTACGGACACGAAGCAGTTTCTGCAGCAAATAAAAGTAGATGGCTTCCAAGCTATCCATCCACACTATTCGCTCGTTGATGAGAATTTCGTTAGGGAAGCTCATGATTCCGAACTGCAGGTCAACGTTTGGACGGTAAACGATCCGCTAATAGTTAAGCGACTAGTAGATTTTGGTGTTGATAGCGTTATCACGGACGACCCGGAGATGGTCAGGAAACTAGTTGACGCATAGGGGTGTCGGTGTTAGCTGCTCAGCCGTACACTTCAGCTATTCATTCCCTGATAAACCCACGAGACTAGGATTAGGAGTAATCAGGCTAAGCACATTAGGGGCGTAATGGAAATCAAGGCTTGTGACTTCGCCAAGATAATCGCCATCAACTTGGTACGGGAATGGCCGGTGCCCTTCAACTCTGAAACTGGTGACATCAGATTTGTAGTCAATATAGGAATGGCTATGGAATGCAGTAGATCCTCTTAGCGCGCCGCTAACTAGATTAAGCATTCGCGTTACACGAAGACTATTGATGCTTATTGCCACTAGTCCTCTGCTCAGGTCAGCGTCAGGTGATAAATTTAACGACCTGCTTCCGAGGTAGGTATAGGGGTCCGTATTTAAACAGATAGCGAATTTTGAATTCGGGACGACGAAGCCATTGTTGTGCTTTATCCGGAACGCAGGTTTTCTTCTATCGTAATGACGGAGCCAGGTATCAATAGCTGCATAAACGAAAAGGGCATGACTGGCATATCTTTTCAGCCTGCCCCTCTTCTCCACTTCGGCCACTACCGCAGCATCAAACCCCATACCTGCATGGAAAAGGAAGTACCTTCCGTTGACACACCCGAGACCAATTCGCTTGGGTGGGTGGTTTTCGATGCTCTCTAATAGGATCCCCGTCGCTTCAACCGGGTCATCTGGCAAACCCAGAGTACGAGCGAACACATTCGTCGACCCACCAGGAAGCACGGCAAGCGCTGTTTGTGAACCGATTAAACCATTCGCTGCTTCGTTAAGGGTTCCATCCCCTCCGAGAACGACCACCACATCAAAAAGATCTTCTGCAGATTTTCTAGCAAGGCGAGTTGCATGGTCACGTCTAATCGTTTCACCAAGAACCACTTCGTGGTCAGCCCCGAGCGCTTTTTGAATCACAACGCGTGTTCTGGGGGTCACCGAAGACGCAGCTGGATTTACGAGGAACATTATCTTCACGACCTTATTGTAGGAACTTTGCTTCCATGACGCTGCTTTTCAGCCGTTCTACAGTTATGAATTAATCTAGATCCTGCGGTAGGGTCAAGATATTGATCTTTAAGATCTAATGACTATTCCCCGAAAAGTAGAGAGAATAATGAAAGTAGCAGTCTGCGTAAAACAGATTCCGGATCCCGCAGATCCCGGAGAAATTGATCCAAGTACAAAAACACTTAAGCGTGATACGAAACTCATCCTTGACGAATCAGACTCGTATGGAGTCGAGATGGCTCTCCAACTTGTTGGTGAAGAAGGGGAGGTTGTTCTCGTCTCGATGGTGCCAAATAACGAAAGAAACGGATTGAATAATGCCCTAGCAATGGGTGCAGATAGCGCAATACTTGTTAGTGATGATGCCCTTGCCGGAACCGATGCCCTTGGAACAGCCAAAGTACTTGCAGCTGCAATAAAGAAGGTGGGCGCAGACCTTGTTCTCGCTGCTACTGAATCTTCAGATGGATATACTGGTACCGTCCCAGAACAGGTTGCAGAACTTTTGGGACTCCCATCCGTTACCTTCGCCAAGGAAGTTGATGTCAGTGATGGAACCGTTTCCGTTAAACGACAGACCGAAGAGGGATATGATGAGGTTACTTGTCCGCTTCCGGCTTTAGTATCAGTTACCGCTGGAGTCGTTGAACCAAGATACCCATCCTTTAAAGGAATCATGGCTGCCAAATCAAAGCCAGTTGAAGAAGTTGGCTTAGCAGACTTAGGGATAGACGCAGCAACCGTGGGGTGGACAGGTGGAGGGCAAGAAATTGTTTCCATCGAACCAGCCCCAGAACGTGAAGCTGGAGAAATCATTGAAGACGAAGGAGACGGTCATGAAAGAATTATGGCTTTCCTCCAAGAGCTGAAAGTCATATAGGAGGCCACATGGGAACCATTTGGGTACACGCCGAAACGAATAGTGGAGAAGTCTCTACAATCACCCTAGAGCTACTTGCTAAAGCACGTGAACTGGGAGATGTTGTGGCTCTCCACGCCGGAAATGACGCTGAACAAATCGCCGATGAGCTTGGCGCTCATGGTGCAGGAAAAATTCTCAGTACTGGAGACCTTAACGGGGGCCTCCCAGGTCCAGCTTTAGCATCGGCTATTGCTACAGCAGCTGAAGTTGAAGCCCCTGTAGCGATCCTATTTGGGACCACCTACGGTGGTCGTGATGTAGCTGGCCGTCTTTCAGTGAAACTCGATGCTCCAGTGATAACAAATATCGTTGACTTAGAAGACGACGGTGGCCTTGTCGGTGTAGAACCGGTCTTCGGAGGCACCACCAATGTTAAGACCAAGTTCACCGGAGAGAAGCCAGGGATCTTCCTTGTTCGACCAAAATCGTTCGCAGCAGAGTCCGCAGGGGGTGAGCCAGCAACAGTTGAGACAATACAAGTTCCTGAATTAGGAGCTACAGGATCAGCTAAAGTTGTTAGCCAATTCGTTGAGGAATCTGATGGCCCCAAGCTTGATGAAGCAGGAGTTGTTGTTTCCGGTGGTCGCGGCCTAGGCGAAGCCGAGAAATATCACCTCATTGAAGATTTAGCTAGAAAATTAGGCGGAGCTGCAGGAGCATCACGCGCCATTGTTGATGCTGGTTGG
>MDTE01195320.1_pt1 | contig 14366 bp, 11 predicted proteins | sample 811231 | NCBI WGS metagenome assembly MDTE01 (sample SAMN05326651, study PRJNA326480) | marine metagenome | isolation source: seawater | place: Indian Ocean: Red Sea | collected 2010 | reverse complement strand
TTTCTAACTCATATAATCTTGCTCTTAAAATTTTCATTCCTTTAGCTTTATTTTTATGTTGGGATTTTTCATCTTGTTGTGAAACTGAAATACCTGTTGGAATATGAGTAATTCTTACGGCACTATCAGTAGTATTTACTGATTGACCTCCAGGTCCACCAGCACGAAAGACGTCTATTCTAAGATCATTATCGTTAATTATTAAATCTACCTCCTCAGCTTCAGGTAGTACTGCTACAGTAGCTGCGGATGTGTGAACTCTTCCTTGGGTTTCAGTATCAGGCACTCTTTGGACTCTATGAACTCCACTTTCATATTTTAAAGTTGAATAAATATTTGTACCCTTTATTGATGCTATAACTTCTTTTAGTCCACCTGCTTCACTTCTTGACATCGAGATCAGCTCCAGTGTCCATTTTTTTTTATGACTTATTTTTTCATACATCTTAAAAAGATCTGATGCAAATAAACTTGCTTCTAAACCACCAGTACCCGCTCTAATCTCAATAATAGCATTTTTTTTATCTGCTTCATCCTTTGGAAGTAAAAATAATTTCAATTTTTTCTCATTTTTCTGATATATATTTTTTAAATCAATAAGTTCTAACTCAGCCATTTTTTTTATTTCATTATCAGCAGAAATGTCTGATAAGATTTTTTCTAATTCCTGTTTATCATCTTCAAAAGAAATATATTTTTTTGCATCTTCTAAAATCTCGTTTAAATCAGAATATTCTTTGGATTTTTCTGCAAATAGTTTTTTATCTATATTTCCAGATGATAAATCTTTTTCTAGTAACGAATGTCTAGCAATCAACTCCTCAACTTTTTTTTGTGGTATCATCTTAATTATTTTCTAAATCAGAGGCTTTTTTTTCAACCTCACTAACAACTTTGTCAATCATATCACTTGTTAAAACTTTTTCGGACTGAACTCCTGACAAGTAAAGCATATTATTTCCCTTCTTGCCTCCAGTGATTCCTACGTCTGTCATTGCAGCTTCTCCTGGTCCATTAACAACACATCCTATTACAGAAAGAGTTATTGGTGTTTTTATGTGAGAGAGTTTTTCTTCTAATACTTTGACTGTTTCGATTACTTGAAAACCTTGTCTTGCACAGGAAGGACATGAAATTATTCTAACTCCTCTTTCCCTTAAATTAAGAGACTTTAATATTTCATTTCCAATTTTCACTTCTTTTACTGGATCATCAGATAGAGAAACTCTAATTGTATCTCCTATTCCTTCTAAAAGCAAAGTTCCTAATCCAATTGAAGATTTAATACTACCTGAAACAAATCCTCCGGCCTCTGTAATTCCTAAATGAAGAGGATAATTGGTGGCTTTTGATAACTGACGATAAGCTTCAATTGACAAAAAAACATCTGAAGACTTTACACTCACCTTTAAGTTAGTAAAGTTCTCATCCTCTAAAATTTTAATATTTCTTAAAGCACTTTCAACTAACGCTTCAGGGCAAGGTTCCTTAAACTTATCTAAAATATCTTTTTCTAAAGATCCTGCGTTGACGCCTACTCTTATCGAACAATCATTATCTTTCGCAGCCTTAATTACCTCTTTAATCTTTTTTAAGTCGCCGATGTTTCCAGGGTTTATTCTTAAACAACTAGCGCCACTTTCAGCTGCTTCAATTGCTCTTTTAAAATGAAAATGGATATCCGCAACTATTGGAACATCTACATGTTTAATAATTTCTTTTAATGATTTAGATGAAGATTCATCTGGGCATGACACTCTCACTATATCAGCTCCTTCGCTATGAATTTCATTTATTTGTTTTATTGTTGCTTTTACATCTGTAGTAAGAGTATTTGTCATTGATTGGACAGAAATAGGATTTTTTCCTCCTACTTTTACTTTGCCAACTTTAACTTCTTTTGTTTTTTTTCTTTTGATTTCTCTGAATGGTCTTATGCTCATTTTAATTATCTAATTTGAATTCTTTATGTAAAGCGATCAAAGCTTTTTTAGTATTCTTTTTGTCAATTAAAACTGAAATTTTAATTTCAGATGTTGAAATTACTTGAATATTAATTCTTTTATTTGCCAAAGTTTGAAACATTCTAAAAGTTACGCCAGGTGTAGTAATCATACCAACACCTATCACCGAAATTTTAGAAACATCTTTTTTTAAAATTAATCTTCTGAACTTAATACTTTTATTTGATTGAATAATTTTTTTTGTTTTATTCAAATCCTCTGTTTTAATTGTAAACGTTAAATCAGTTTCTTTGCCATTTGCAGAGATATTTTGAACAACCATATCAACATTAATTAAATTTTTAGAGAGAGGCTTAAAAATGGAAGCAGCAACTCCAGGTTTATCTTTTACACCAATAAGTGAAACCTTTGAGTCATTTTGAGTAGAAGAAATTCCTGTAATAATTCTATTATTAATTATATTAGATCTTTTTGTAATCAGTGTACCAGGCTTTTTAATGAATGAAGATTTTACCTCAATATCAATTCTGTTTAGTCTTGCGTCTTGTATTGATACTGGTTGCATAACCTTGGCACCAAGTGAAGCCATTTCAAGCATTTCCTCATAAGAAATTACTTTTATTTTTTTTGCTTTTTTTAATTTATTGGGGTCTGTCGTGTAAACTCCATCCACATCAGTGTATATAACACATCTCTGAGCATTAAAAAATTTTGCTAACATAATCGCACTTGCATCTGATCCACCTCTTCCAATTGTAGTTACTCTTTGTTCTTTATTGATGCCTTGAAAACCTGCAATTATAGGGACTCCTCCATTTTTTAAATACTTTATAATTTTTTTTTTATTAATATTATTTATTCTTGAATGTTTGTGTAATCCTTCTGTAAAAATTGGAATTTGCCAAGCCAGCCAGGATCTAGATTTAATACCTTTTTTAATTAGCCTTCCTGCGATTAATGAACAAGCAACTTGTTCTCCTGACGATACCAAAACATCATATTCCTCACTAGGAAAATTTTCGCTAATTTCTTTAGATTTCCTTACTAAATCATTTGTCACACCACTCATGGCGGATGAAACAACTATAACTTTGTATCTTTTTTTGATGTAATTGCTGATAATATTAGCTACATTTTTAATTTTGTCTATTGAGCCAACTGAAGTTCCTCCAAATTTTAATACTACAATTTTCATGGTAAAATATTTTTTTTAAAAATTAAAATATGTTGATAAAATACATGTTGAACATAAAGTCAACTTACTTATGAAAACTAACACAATAAACAAAAAAGAAATAGAAAAATTTTCTAAAATAGCTGAGGAATGGTGGGATCCAGAGGGAAAATTCAAACCTTTGCACAAATTTAATCCAATTAGAATTTCATATATAAGAGAAAATATAATTAATACGTTAAAACTAAAAAATAAAAACAAACCACTAGAAAAAGTCAAAATTTTAGATATTGGTTGTGGAGGTGGACTGCTATCTGAACCAATGAATAAATTAGGTGCTGAAGTAGTGGGGATTGACGCATCAAAAAGAAATATAGAAGTCGCAAAATTACATGCTCAAAAAAATAATCTTAAAATAAAATATGAGTGCGCTTCACCGGAAACTTTTATAACAGAAATAAAATTTGATGTCATATTAAACATGGAAATAGTTGAGCATGTAGAAAATGTAGATCTTTTTTTAAAAGCATGTTCAAAACTTTTGAAAAAAAATGGCATTATGTTTATCGCTACTTTAAACAAAACTTTAAAATCATATATATTTGCAATTGTGGGTGCTGAGTATATTTTGAGATGGCTACCCATTGGTACTCATGAATGGGAAAAGTTTATCAAACCAGATGATTTGGTAAACATACTTAAAAAATACAATTTAAAATTTGATGCAATTGATGGTATGAAATTTAATATTATTAAAGATGAATGGAGTTTGAGTACTGACAAGTCCGTAAATTATATTGCGAAATTTATAAAAGATTAATTAGTTTTGTCTTCTATCCATGGGACGACTTCAGCATTAATTCCCTCCTCACTTAGTTCATTCATTTCATCTTTAGTAGCAGTTCCGTATATTCCTTTTTTATTTTTCTTATTATTATAATGAATTGATCTTGCTTCATAGGCAAAATTTTCACCAACATTTTCAAAATTATTTTTTATAAATTTTTGGTATTCTTTCAGTTTATCACGAAGCTTTTGAAATTTTTTATCTTTAAATTTTTTATCATTAAGTTTGTTAATATTCATCACTTTGGGTGCCATTAGAGTTTTTTCAACTTTATTTGAATTACATCTATGACAATTTAGAAAATTTTTTTTTTTTAATTTTTCATATTCATTAGAAGATGCAAACCAACTATCAAAAGCTAGATTACAGTTTTTACAATTAAGTCTATATTTAATCATGATTTGTATTTAACTATTATATGATAAAATTCAACCTGTATTAACTTCTATAATCTGAATTTATTTCAATATATTTGTTTGTAAAATCCATTGTGTAAACAGTAAAATTTTTTGACCCTATAGACATATCTATGTCTAAATCAATATTATCATTTTTCATATATGAAGCCAATTCGCTTTCGTTGTAAGTAAGACTAATCTTTCCATTTTGAATTATACTTTGATCTCCAAATTTTATTGACATCTTTTCAATATCAAAACTAATACCTGCTTTACCAATAGCCATAATTATTCTTCCCCAATTTGGATCTTCACCAGCAATAGCAGTTTTAACTAACGGTGAATTAGCTACCGAAAAAGCAATTTTTTTGGCATCTATTTCATTTTTACAATTTCTCAAATTAATTGTAATGAATTTTGATGCACCTTCTCCATCTGCAACAACTCTTTTAGCTAAATTCAACAAAACTTTATTTAAGGCTAAATCAAATCCTCTTATTTTTTCGTCATTAATATTTGTTATTTTTGAATGTTTAGCCTTACCAGTAGAAAAAATTGAAACCATGTCATTAGTACTTGTATCGCTGTCACAAGTTATTGCATTAAAAGTAGTTGATACATTTTTTTTTAAAAGTTTTTTTAAAATATCATTTGGAATTTCAGCATCTGTAAAAATATAGCCAAGTGTAGTAGCCATGTTTGGTTGTATCATCCCTGAGCCTTTTGCGATGCCATAAATTTTTATGTTGCTATTTCCAATCAAACACTCTTCCATTGCCATTTTAGGTTGGGTATCAGTGGTCATAATACCTAATGCTGCTTTCATCCATATATATTTATTTTGCGTATATTTAATTTTTTCAATTAATTCAGGAATTTTATTTATTATTTTTTCTTCTGGAAATACTTCACCAATAGTGCCTGTGCATCCAAAAATAATATCTTTTTTTTTCAATTTTTTTGGATGATCTTCGTCTATTTTTTGCTTTTCAAATAATTTTTCTGAAACAACCTCTGCAATTTTTTCTAAACTTTTATATCCTTGTTTCCCAGTGAAACAATTTGCGTTTCGGGTGTTAACAATTAATGAATATATTTTTTTTGCTTTGTTGTTAACATTCCATTTAATATTTTCAGATATGATTTTAGACTGAGTATATACTGTTGCACAATTTGCTCCGTCCCTAAAATAGAACATGACTAGATCATCCCTTTGACTATTGTATAAATCAGCGCTAACAGCAGAAATTGATACTCCATCAATATGATCTAAATCTTGAAATTCCATCATTCTCTTATTTTTTGATTTAGATGTTAAAAAATTTGTAAAATTAATACCCATAGTATTTAAATTAATTATTTAATAATTATATTAAAGGTTATAAGTAAATAATAAATCAAAAATTAATGATAAATCCGTTAAACTTAATATCCAAACTCTTTAAATCTAATAATCAACGAGAATTAGATAGAATTAACAAAATTATAGTAAAAATTAACTCGTTAGAGGAAAAGATTAAAAATTTAAAAGATGCTGACTTTCCTGAAAAAACTTCAGAATTTAAAAAAATGATTAAAAATGGAAAAAATATAGATGAAATTCTTCCAGAGGCTTTTGCATTAGTTCGAGAAGCTTCTAAAAGAGTTAGGGGAGAACGTCATTTTGATGTTCAATTAATAGGTGGGATAGTTCTTCATGAAAATAAAATCGCCGAAATGAGGACTGGTGAAGGAAAGACACTTACAATAACACTTGCAGCTTACTTAAATGCACTTTTTGAAAAAGGTGTTCATGTTGTAACTGTAAATGATTATTTGGCTAAAAGAGATTCTCAAGAGATGGGAGAGATATATAATTTTTTAGGACTCACATCAGGTTTCATAAATAATTATCAAGATGACATTGAGAGAAAAAAAAATTATCATTGTGATATTACATACGCTACCAATAGTGAACTTGGTTTTGATTATCTCAGAGATAATATGAAATATTCTCATGAAGAAATGGTTCAGCGCACACATTTTTTTGCAATAGTTGATGAAATTGATTCCTGTTTAATTGATGAGGCAAGAACTCCATTGGTCATATCAGGTGCAGCTGAAGATAAAACAAATCAATATCTTGCTATTGATAAGTTAATCAAAAATTTAAATAATAAAGATTATGAAATTGATGAAAAAGATAAAAATATATTGTTAACAAATGAAGGAATAAATAATGTTGAAAAAATTTTTTCGAACGCTGGGATATTAAAAAATAATAACTTTTATGATCCTGAAAATCTTAGTTTAGTCCATCACGTCAACCAGGCTCTTCGAGCTAATCATTTATTTCAAAAAGGGAAAGATTATATTGTTCAAGATAATAATTTGAAAATTATTGATGAACTTACTGGAAGAATTTTGGAAGGAAGAAGATTTGGTGATGGATTACATCAAGCTTTGGAGGCCAAAGAAAGAATTGATATTCAGGCTGAAAATCAGACATTAGCGTCAATAACTTATCAAAACTATTTTAAACTTTACAAAAAAATTTGTGGTTGCACGGGAACAGCCGCAACAGAGTCTGAGGAATTTTATGAAATTTATAATTTACCTGTAGTTGTAATACCAACAAATAAAGAAATGATAAGAAAAGATTTTAATGATCAAATCTTTAGAACTGAGGAAGAAAAAAATAATGCAATTATAGATAAAATTAATGAATGTCATAAAAAAGGACAACCTTTATTAGTTTTTACATCCAGCATTAATAAATCAGAAATTTATTCTAAACTTTTAAAAAAACAAAATATTAGACATGTTGTGCTTAATGCGAAAAATCATGAAAATGAAGCAGAAATTATTGCTGGTGCTGGAAAAGAGGGTTCAGTTATAATTACTACTAGTATTTCAGGTAGAGGTGTTGATATTCAGCTTGGTGGAAAAAAAGGTTCTATAAGCGATGATACTCTAAAAAAAGATAAAGAAAAAATAAAATCGTTAGGAGGTTTGTTTGTAATTGGAACAGAAAGGATGGAGTCAAGAAGAGTTGACAACCAAGCAAGAGGGAGAGCTGGACGTCAAGGAGACGAAGGAAGCTCAATATTTTACGTAAGTCTTGAAGACGATCTCATGAGAATTTTTGGATCAGAGTCAATGAATAATGTTTTGCAAAAATTAGGCTTGAAAGATGGAGAAAGTATTGATCATCCATGGATTAATAAAGCACTTGAAAGAGCACAACAAAAAGTTGAAGCAAGAAACTTTGATATTAGAAAAACACTAATTAAATTTGATAATGTTCTAAATGACCAGAGGCATGTAATTTTCACACAAAGAAAAAATACTATGAGTGGTGATGAAATTTTTGAATATTCAGATCTTTTTTTAAACGAAATTATTGAAAATTTAATCAACTTAAAAATTAAAAAAAAAGTAAATCCACAGAATCTCGATTTTGATAATAAACTTAAATCAATCCTTGGAAAAAATTTAGATAAAAATGAATTTGATAGTCTTATTTCACTTGATGAAAATTCTTTTAAAAAAAGTATCATAAATAAGTTTCAAAACTCAAGAGAAGAAAGAATAAAACTGATAGGACTAGAACAATCAAAAGAGATTGAAAAAAGAATTTTCTTACAATCTATTGATTTAAATTGGAAATCACATATTCAATATTTAGAACAACTAAGACAAGTGATAGGTTTAAGGTCGTATGGTCAAAGAGATCCTTTAATAGAGTATAAAAAAGAGGCCTTTGATTTATTTGAAAATTTATTGAATAAATTAAAGATTGATTTTTTAACTATATTAATGAATATGAAAATAGTTGAGTCTCCAAAAGAAAGTAAACCTGTATTAAAACAAACCAAAATAGATCCTAAATATATAGGAAAAAAAATGAGCCGGAATGAACCATGTTTTTGTGGATCAGGAAAAAAATATAAACGTTGTTGTGGAGCTTTATAAAAAAAAGTAAGCGAAAAATAAAATTAATAATAAAGATAAACCAGGAATTAAAAATTTTTTGTTTTTTATAACTAGCTGAAACTTACTATCTTGACTTTTAAGAGAACTTAATTTTTCTAAATCAGTAATAAAACCTTTATTACGTCCAATTTTTAAAAATTTATTTTTTCTATCGTTAAAAATTTGTTCCTCTGACATATCTCTAAAATATTCTAAATTTTTTGAAATAGAGCTTTTGATATTTTCTAACATTGATATTTTATCTCTATGAGCTCCACCAATTGGCTCAGAAACTATTTCATCAATTATTTCAAGATCTAATAAATCTTTTGCTGAGAGCTTCATTGCTTTAGCTGCATCTAACATTTTTTTTGGATCTCTCCATAAAATAGTAGCGCAACCCTCTGGGGAGATGACTGAATATATTGAATTTTCTAACATTATAACTTTACTAGATGAAGCTAGCGCGATAGCTCCGCCCGATCCCCCTTCTCCAATTATTATTGCTAAAGTTGGAACTGTTAATTTCATACAACATTCAATCGATTTAGCTATTGCCGCTGCTTGTCCTCTTTCTTCAGCTCCTACACCTGGATAGGCTCCTGGGGTATCTATAAAAGAAATTATTGGAATTTTAAATTTGTCAGCTAATTCCATTAATCGAATTGTTTTTCTATAGCCTTCGGGTCTCATCATTCCAAAATTTCTTTTAATTCTGCTATCTAAATCATCACCTTTTTCTTGTCCAATAACTAAAACAGATTGATTATTAAATTTTGCAAAACCAGCTAAAACTGATTTATCTTCACCATAATATCTATCACCAGATAAAGGGATAAAATCCTCAAACAAATTATCAATAAAAAATTTTGATTTTGGTCTATCCTCATGTCTAGCAACCATTGTTGTTTGCCAAGGATCTAGGTTTGCATAAACATCTTTTAATTTTTTGTCTATTTGGTTTTGTGTTTCAGAAATTTTTTCAGTGTTAACCTCTGTAAGACCATTTTGATTATAAGGGTCTTTAAGCTTTTCTAATTCATTTTCTAGTTCTTTTATATCGGTCTCAAAATTTAGATAATTTTTCATAAAATATCCTGTAAATTAATTATGAAAATTGACAACAAAATGTCAATGCTTCACTAAATTATTTGACTTAATTTTATATGGATTCTAGAAAACTAAAGATGAAAACAAAATATCAAAATGTAAATAATTTAAAAATTGCAGAAGAGTTACTTGATTTTGTTAATAATGAACTTTTAGTAGATACTGATATTTCGCCAGAAAAATTTTGGTCTGGATTTGATAAAACCGTACATGAACTTTCTCCAAAAAATAAGGATCTAATAAATTTCAGGGAAAATTTACAAAAAAAGATAGACGAATGGCATATCAAAAATAAAGGAAATCAAATTAATATTGAAAATTATAAAAATTTTTTAAAAGAAATTAATTATTTGAAAGATGAGGGACCTGATTTTAAAATAGAAACAAAAAATGTAGACGATGAGATAACAAAAATAGCTGGACCACAATTAGTTGTTCCAATAATGAATGCAAGATATACTTTAAATGCAGCTAATGCTCGATGGGTAAGTTTATATGATAGTCTCTATGGAACAGATATAATTGAGTCTGAGGAAGGTGGGAGTGAAAGATACGATCCCAACCGTGGACAAGAAGTTATTAAATATGTAAGAGAATTTTTTGACAAACACATACCAATCGATGGAACTAGTTGGAAAAATATTGCTGGTTTAAAAATTATTGATAAAAATTTGATAATTTCAAAAGATGACTATGAATATAAATTAAAAGATATTTCTAAGTTTGTAGGACATAGAGGTGATGCCAATAAACCTGAGGCTATAATACTGCAAAATAATAATCTTCACTTTGAAATCATTATTAATCCTCGCGCGTTTAGCGCTGCCCATGATATTGCTGGAATAAGTGACGTGATTGCAGAATCTGCTATTTCAACAATTTGTGATAATGAAGATAGTGTCGCTGCTGTGGATGCTAAAGATAAAGTTGTTTGTTATAGAAATTGGTTGGGTTTAATGAAAGGCAATTTAAAAATTCAATTTGAAAAAAATGGAAAAAATTTAGAAAGAAAATTAAACCCTGACAGAAGTTATGTTTCAAAAGATGGTAAAGGATTAAAATTACATGGAAGAAGTTTGCTTCTAATTAGAAATGTCGGACATCTGATGACTAATTCGGCTATTTTATTAAAAGATGGAAATGAGGTGCCTGAAGGAATTATGGATGCATTTATTACTACTGCTGCGGCACTACATGATTTAAAAAGAAAAAGAAATTCAAGAACCGGATCTATCTATATTGTAAAACCTAAAATGCATGGTCCAGACGAAACATCATTCACAAATATAATATTTTCAAAAGTTGAGGAAGTTTTAGGGTTGGAAAAGTATACCTGTAAAATTGGAATTATGGATGAAGAAAGAAGAACTTCAGCAAACTTAAAAGAATGTGTAAGAACACTTAAGAATAGAGTATTTTTTATCAATACAGGTTTTTTGGATCGCACAGGAGATGAGATGCACACATCTATGGAAGCAGGACCAATGATTAAAAAGGGGGATATGAAATCATCAAAATGGATTTCTGCCTATGAAAACAATAATGTTGATATAGGTTTGAAATGTGGCTTTTCTGGAAAAGCACAAATTGGAAAAGGTATGTGGGCTGCTCCAGATAAAATGAAACAGATGATGATTGAAAAAATTGGGCATCTTAAAGCTGGTGCTAATTGTGCATGGGTACCCTCACCTACAGCAGCGTCTTTGCATGCTCTTCATTACCATCAGATAAATATATTTGATGAACAAAAAAAAATTTTGAATCGAGACAAGTCTAAATTAGACGATTTACTAACTATTCCGATAACAGATAGGCCTAATTGGTCAGTAGATGAAATTAACGAAGAAATTTCAAATTCTGCACAAACACTTTTGGGTTATGTCGTACGATGGATTGATCAAGGAATAGGTTGTTCTAAAGTGCCAGACATAAACAATGTTGGACTCATGGAAGATAGAGCTACTCTAAGAATTTCATCTCAACATATTGCAAATTGGCTTCATCACGGGATTACAACTAAAATACAAGTTTTAGAAATTATGAAAGAAATGGCTAAAGTTGTCGATGAACAAAATAAAAATGATAAAAATTATATAAACATGAGTGATAACTATGAACAATCTATTGCATTTAAAACTGCTTGTGACTTAATTTTTAAGGGTAAAGAGCAACCTTCTGGCTATACGGAACCTCTTTTACATTTTAATAGAATTCAAAAAAAATTAATCTGAATTAGTAATTAATTTTGATCTATTTTTAAAAGCAGAAAATAAGGTTCCATCATCTAAATTTTCAATCTCACCACCAATAGGTAATCCTTGAGCAAGTTTAGTGATTTTCACATTTGAATTTTTTAAACTGTCCTGAATATAATAAGCTGTAGTTTGTCCCTCCACTGTTGCACTTGTAGCTATAATTACTTCCTCTATTTTTTCTTTATTTACTCTTTCAACTAAGGAATTGATTAACAAATCCTCTTTTCTTTGACCAACAGATGAAATTGTACCCCCTAAAATATGAAAGTATCCGTGATATATATTAGAATTTTCTATTGACCACTGATCAGCAATATCTTCTACAACACAAATTTTGTTAAATTTCTTATTAGTATTCTCACAATTAATACAACCATTAAGGTTTGACTTTAAAGAACCACAAGAATTACATCGTGTAACGTTTTTATAAACTTGTGCCAGTGTACTAGCCATAGGTTTAATCAGTTCATTTCTATTATTTACTAATTTTAAAACAATACGTTTAGCAGATTTTGGCCCAAGTCCTGGTAATTTTGCTATTAACTTTATTAATTCTTCAATCTCATTAATATTTTGCATGATTTAAAGAGGCCACTTAAATCCAGGAATTCCAAAGCCTCCTGCGGCTTTTGAAATTTCTTCAGATGTTTTTGTTTTTAATTTTACTTTAGCATCATTATAAGCTGCACAAATTAAATCTTCTATAACTGTTTTATCCTCTTTCATTGTTTCATTTGAAATTTCAATTTTTTGCATTTCTCCTTCACCGTTTAAAATTACTTTAACGGAGTTAATTCCTGAGACACCCTCGACTTTAATTTTTTTAATTTTTTCTTGGCTATCTTTCATTTTTGCTTCAAGTTCCTTGGCTTTATCTAAAATTTTTGAAAAATCAGTCATTCAATCTCTTATTTTGAATTTTCATCTACGTTTACTAAAGCTGCATCAGGAAATTTTTCTAAGACTTCTTGATATATTTCTGACTTTTTTTTACTTTCTAAAAATTCAATTTTTTTATTTTCAGATTTTTGTTTAATTGATAAATCACCTTTTTTTTTACTTAAAGTAATTATCCACCTGTCATTTGTCCACTCAAATAACTTTAATGATAAATCTTTGACAAAATTTTTATCAAGATTATCATTAAATGAGATTTCAATTCTATTTTTTTCGAAGTTGACTAAATTTACATTTTTTTCCAATTCATACTTAAGTTTTATCTCTTTTTTTTCAGAACAGACAAGCAAAAGTTGCTCTAATGAACTAATATAAATTTTTTTCTCTGCTTTGATATCTGTTTTAATTTCGGGTTTTATTTTTTTTTCTTGGCTAATATTTCTTATTTGGTCAACCACATCATTTTTTAAATCAGATATGATATCTTTTTTTTTATTCGTTATTTGAGTTGATTTTGATAACTCAAAATTATCAAAATTATTTTCACTAAGTTTTGATTCTAATGAGTTCAAATATATTAACCTTATTAAGAACATTTCAATTGATAAATTTTGATTTGAAATGATATCTAGCTCTTCAAGGGTTTTGATGGTAAATTGCCAAAATAATATCAGTATTCTTTTATCAATTTTTTTAGAAGAATTTTTTATCTTTTCAAATTCATTATCATTCAATGAAAAATTTGTGCTTTCTAAAGTTAATGAGTCAATGTTCTTAAAGTAATAAATTAATTCTAAAAAATCATTAATAAAAACTTTAGGTTCAACGCCTTGATCATAAATTTTTCTATAAAGCTCTATTACTTTTTCTTCCTCTCCCATCAAAATCAAATTAAATAATTCTATAAGTTGCGATTTATCAAAAAAACCGAAAATTTTTTGTGCAGAAGTTAAATCTAATTCTTTGTTCTCATCCAATGTTAATAAACCTCTATCAAGAAGAGATAAGGCATCCCTAACTGAGCCTTCAGATATTTTAACTATAAGTTTCAAAGCATCATCTGAAACCTTTCCATTTTCTTTTTCCTTAATTCTTTTTATAAATTCCAGTAATTGAGATGATTTTACTCTTGATAAATCAAATCTTTGACATCTCGAAACTATTGTAATCGGAACTTTTTTAATTTCAGTTGTTGCAAATATAAATTTTAAATATTCCGGTGGTTCCTCTAAAGTTTTAAGTAATGAGGCCCATGCCTGTTTTGACAACATATGACATTCATCCAAAATAAATATCTTATATTTGGATGTAGTTGGTGCATATCTAGAAAATTCTATTAGTTCACGTGTATTTTCTACTGAAGATTGACTCGCTGCATCAAGCTCAAATATATCAATATGACTTGAATTAGTTATTGCTTCACAATTTTCACAAAAATTATCTTTACATAAATTTTCAAAACCATTTTTACAATTTAAAGCCTTTGCAACAATTCTTGCTGTTGTTGTTTTTCCTACCCCACGAATTCCTGTAAATAAATATGCATTCGGAATTTTATTTGATTTAATAGAATTTGTAATTGTCTCAACAATAACATCTTGACCTATCAAGTCCTCAAATACCTGTGGCCTATATTTTAAAGCTAAAACTTTTGAATTATTTTTCATTATTTTTCCAAAGGAGACTAGACCCGTCAAACTGTCATTACGATTGCTTCCGTTAGGACCTAGTCGGGTTCATGCAGCAAACGCCCTAGCCTCCAAAAAT
>MDTE01190662.1_pt1 | contig 14367 bp, 17 predicted proteins | sample 811231 | NCBI WGS metagenome assembly MDTE01 (sample SAMN05326651, study PRJNA326480) | marine metagenome | isolation source: seawater | place: Indian Ocean: Red Sea | collected 2010 | reverse complement strand
TGTCACCGGGCAGACGGTGAAGTTGCTGAAGGAACATCACCTGCTGGAAGACACCGATGTGGTGATCTTCGATGTGCTCGGTGATGTGGTGTGTGGTGGTTTCGCTGCACCGCTGCAGCATGCCAATTACTGCCTGATCGTGACGGCCAACGATTTCGATTCGATCTTCGCGATGAACCGGATCGTGCAGGCCATTCAGGCCAAGGCCAAGAACTACAAGGTGCGGCTCGGGGGTGTGGTGGCGAACCGTTCAGCCGACACCGATCAGATCGACAAGTTCAATGAACGCACCGGCCTGCGCACCATGGCCCACTTCAAGGATGTGGATGCGATCCGACGATCGCGGCTCAAGAAGTGCACGATTTTCGAGATGGATGACGACGATGAAGCCGTCCAGGCCGTGCGCAACGAGTACCTGCGACTTGCTCAGAACATGCTCGAGAACGTGGAACCGCTCGAAGCAACATCCCTGAAGGACCGGGAGATCTTCGACCTGCTCGGCTTCGACTGATCAGAGTCCCACCAGCTGCATCGAGAGGTCCCAGACCCGTTGAGCGGTGACGGGGTCGGTGGCTTTGTCCGACAGCTCCTGGCTGAACTGCTGACCATCTTTCTTCTGACGGTTGCCCCAGCTCCAGTGCACGCCCGATTCAGCGAAGTCGGGATTGGCCACCACATCGGCAACCCGTTCACCCGCCAGCGACTGGGAGACGTAGCCACCGGTGATGTTCTTCTGGAACCAGGGGAATATCGTCTGAAACGCCTTGGGGGTGTTGCGGAACAGCGGTGTGTCCGCAACGCAGCCGGGATACAGCGAGGTGAAGGTGATCCCCGTTTCCCCGTGCAGGCGACGGTGCAGCTCCTGGGTGGTGATCATGTTGCAGAGCTTGCTGTCCTTGTAGGCCTTGCCGGGCTTGAACGGCATGCCACTGGCCATCGACACCGGCTCCTGGAAACCGGCCTCGAACCCCGACAGATCCCCCAGATCAGCGGGGGCAGGGATGGGGATCTTGCCTCCCAGTTCCTTGGAGTTGGCCGTCACCGTTCCCAGAATCACCACCCGCTTGGACGGGTGAGAGGAAGCCTTGAGGCGATCCAACAGCAACTGCACCAGCAGGAAATGGCCGAAGTGATTGGTAGCCATTGAAATCTCGTAGCCCTGGGGCGAACGCTCCGGCTGCTTCAGCTTCGGCTTATACACGGCTGCATTGCAGACCACGGCGTCCAGTTGTTCGGGCAAGGCATCCACCGCCCGACGGACACTGTCGAGATCGCCCAGATCCATCAACACGTGCTGGAGACGGTCCTTCGGCAAGTCCATATCGTCGGCCGCTGCGGCGGCCCGCTGCGGGCTGCGATTGGCCGTGATCACCGTCCAGCCCCGCTTCACCAAAGCGCTGGTGGCATTCAGTCCCACACCTGATGTGGTGCCGGTGATCAGAACGGTGCCAGGCATGGACATCAAGACAGAGCCGGAAGGCTGCCAGTCTGCCGGTCAACACTCGGGGAGCCCGTGGTCGGTCACGATTCTCAGCGCCAGATCACCCGCAGACGGTTGGGTGCAATCCATTGGTCCTGCTCACTCAGCAACCGCTTTTCACCGCCGATACTGAACAGGCGATCAAAGCGATGCTGCAGGATCTCCAACTTCTTCGACTCAAGATTCACCACGGCGGCGATCTCACGATGGCGGTCCAGTCGTTCCTGGTAAGCCACCGACAGCCTTACCACGCTGATGCAGCCCACGACAACTAGCGCTGACTTGGCTGCCAGAGCGATCAGGCTGCAATGAAGCTCCTGCCGGTCGAGCTGACGTTGGATGAAAGCGGCGCGGTTGACGGCGGCCTCAGCCGAGGCCTGATCCCTGAAAGGAGATGGCTTTGCCTTGGACGCCGTCACTGCGACTGCTCAGATGTCCGCTTGTAACGCAGCGATCAGGCCTCGTAAAGGCTGATGGAGAGACGCAGGGCCAGCACAGCAGCATGGGCAGCCACCACAAGAGCGATAAACACTTCAGCCGAAGTCAGAGCAGTGGCCATGGGACAGAAGACACAAGCGATCCCATTGTTCTCCCTCAGCAGGGCTTCAGGCCATCATTCGCAAAGGCCTGTCACACCCGTCGATGGAACCGGTTCAGATCAACGCCGACGCGATCCGGCGTCTCGACCTCACCCCCCTGCAGCCCTGGAGCAGCCAACCGCTGCCGTCCCTGTTGGAGTTAGGCCCTGCCCTGGAGCTGCAGTTCGACTGGCCGCGTGATCCTTCGGATCCCCGGGAGCTTGCCGAATGCCCCGAGCCAAGGCTCTGGGCCCTGCGAGCCGATGCCCGATATCCCTGGCTACCACTGCTGCTGGAGCGCGACCAGGGCAGTTTGATCCGCCACGTGGCCATGGTGGTGCCCCACAGCTTCAACCGCAGTGAAGGGCTGCGCTTCGAACCCCAGGCCCTCGAGCTGTGGATCACCCACCGGCTGATGCAACTGGATGATCTCTGCACCTCCACGCTGGGGCTCTCGCAACGGGGCAATCTGTCGCAGATGGCAGCCTCCCTTGGATACGAACTGGATGCAGGCTTCTGGACCCTGTTGAGCTGAGATCAGACCAGCAGCAGATGCAGTGCCCGCCGGCAGCTGTCCACCGCCAGAACGATGGCCAGGCCCCGCAGCAGCCGCACCAGCAGCACCGCATCGAAACGGTCCAGCCGGCTGGCAGCCCACTGGGCCGCCAGGGCCGCCACGCCCCCCAGCACCAGGCCCATCCAGGGCACCCCTCGCCCCTCATGCAGGAACTGCAATGAAGCTGCGGAGGCGGAGCAGAACACCGCCACGGTGCTGAGGCGCACCGCCCGATGGATGGGAACCCCCAGAGGTCCGTTCATCAGCGGCACCATCACCAGGCCACCACCGAGGCCAAGCATTCCGGCCGTCCACCCGGCAATGCAGCCAACCCCCGCCAACAATCCCACCTGGGCATTGGTCTCCTCGTCCTCACCCGCTGTCTCCTCGTCTTCGCGCACGCGCACGGCAAAGGCCAGAACCACATAGATCAACGTCTGCATCACCAGCAGAAGCCAGCCGGACACCACCCCCGCCAGACCGCCGAACAACAGCGCCGAACCAAAGGCCGACGCACCGATGGCAACACCGGTGCGAACCGGGAGAGATCCACTGCGCAGGTGGGATACCAGGCCCGCCAGAGCCGTGGGAACGATGGCAAAGCTGCTGGTGGCCAGAGCCTGATGGGGCGGGAGATCCAACCAGAGCAGCAGGGGCGCGAAGATCAGTCCACCTCCGATGCCCAGCAGGCCGGCCAACCCACCGGCCAGCAGGCCAAGGCCGATCAGCAGGGGGATGTCCCACCAGGGCAGCACGTCATCGCTCGCTCACGATCACCAGCATGCCGACCGCCGGATCCCCTGGCCGACTCATTCCCAACCTGATCGCAGACGGTCCGACCCAAATGGCCATCGACGCGATGCTGCTGGATCAGGCCAAGCAGGCCCCGGTGCTGCGGTTTTACCAGTGGGATGGGCCCTGGCTATCCCTGGGCCGCCATCAGCGGAACATGCCCCAGCACTGGGATCAACTGGCCAAGGAGGGATGCCTTCGGATGGTGCGTCGCCCCAGTGGCGGCCAGGCCGTGCTGCACGCGGGGGGGCTGACCTATGCACTGATCTGGCCCTCAGCGCCACGCCGACGCAAGCAGGCCTACCGAGAGGCCTGCCAATGGTTGATCGATGGCTTCAGTCAACTGGGGCAGCCGTTGCAGTTCGGGGACGATCCCGCCGGCGTCAACGGCAGCAACTGCTTTGCCAGCTCCACCGCAGCGGATCTCGTGGATCCCGCCGGCGTGAAACGCATCGGCAGTGCCCAGTGCTGGCAGCGGGGACGCCTGCTGCAGCACGGCGAAATCCTGCTGGACCCTCCGCCAGCGCTCTGGCAGGCCGTGTTCGACGAAGCAGCCCCACCCCCTGCATCCCAGGGAATCGACCGCCGGACGTTGGTCCAGACCCTGGTGGATGCGATGGCTATCGCCTGGCCTGATGTGTGCTGGAACGAGGTGCCCCTGAGTGACGACGAACGTGATCAGGTGGCGGCCCGTTACCGATCGGATGGATCGGCACTTGCCGGCATCGACGCAACGATCTGAGGCAGCATCACCAGCCCCATTGGGTAGCGGTTATGGCGCCGGGCCTCATCCAGGATCGGTGCAGGCAAGCGCACCCCTAAGCGCTTGAGCACCGCTTCACCGATGTCCATGCGGTCCACCGTGCCGGCGGGAAGCCCGGCTGGGCTCAGCACCAACGCCCGGCCCTGTTCCGTGGCCTCCACAGCCTTGATGGCCTGCCAGATGGGTGCCGAGTCAGCAATGGAGGGGAGAGACTCCAGGGGGCGGAGATGGTCGCCGACGGTCTGCGAGTCCCATTGCTGAACGGGAAGATCCCGCAGGGGCTGGTCATCCACCCAGCCCAGCCAGTGGGGACCACGGCAGATCAGCACCCAATCGGCTCCACGCTTGGCGTCGTCCTCCTGAAGACGCAGCTGACTGAGCCGACGCAGGGGCTGATCGGCTTCCATCACCCTGAAACGACGGCTGGCGGCATCAGCCACCTTCAGATCCTGCAGAACCTGATGCAGCGCCAGCATCTGGGACTGGCTGCGATTCGCTCCAAGCCCGAACCAGCCGATCAGCATCAACATCACGCCGTTGAAGCCACCTCCCTGCAGCAGCAGCAGGCCCCCCAGCACAATCATCAACGTGGAGAGTGCACGACCGGAGGCCGCGGCCACCTGCATCCCTCGCTTCTGACTGCCACTGAACTGCCAGACCAGCGCCTTGAGAATCAATCCCCCATCCAGCGGCAGACCCGGCAACAGGTTGAACAGCCCGAGCATCAGGTTGAGCAGGCCGAGCTGAGTGCAGAGCAGCGTGAGCAGAGGACTCACACCAGCGGCCGGCACCGCTGAAAGCAACAAACCGAGGGCCAATGACAGGCTGACGAGGGGACCGGCGGCAGCAATGCGCAAACTGCCCATCGCCGTGGTGCACTCCTTCTCGACCCGGGCAATCCCTCCCAGATGGAACAGGGTGATGCTGAGCACCTTCACCCCTTCACGAACAGCCATCACCGCATGACCGAGTTCGTGCAACAACACCGATAAAAACAGCAGCAACGCTGTCGCCAGACCCAACCCCCAACTCACCGACAAGGGAACGGCTGGCGTGAGCTCAGAGGCATATCGCCCCTGGAAGAGCATGGTGAAGATGGCAAGAGCAAACAGCCAGCTGGGCTGGATCCGCAGCGGAATGCCCCGAAAGGTCAAGAGTGTCCAGCCTTCTCCCACCGCTGCTCCATGGCGTCGCTGCCCCGGAAGGGGCGTGTCAACCATGATCCTAAGGAGATCAGCCTGCAGGATCTTGCGCGATCAATCCACCGCTCCAGCCGTGAAGATCTGCGGCCTCACCGACATTGAGCAGGCGTTGGCGATCGCCGCCATGGGCGCCGACGCCATCGGCGTGATCGGCGTGGCAAGAACCCCCCGCTTTGTCGAGGACACCCCTCGCCGGAATCTGTTCAGCCAGCTTGAGCAGCAGTTCCCTGAACTCCAACGGGTCTGGGTGGTGGCCGACGCCTCAGACGTGGTACTCGATGCAGCACTGCAAGGAAAGGGAACCCCAACAGTGGTGCAGCTCCATGGCGATGAATCACCGGCGCAGTGTCTGGCGTTGCGGCAACGCCACCCCCGAACGCGGTTTTGGAAGGCCCTGCGGTTACGCAGCCTGGACGACCTGGCAGCGGTGGAGAACTATCTGGGATCCGTGGATGCCCTGCTACTGGATGCCTGGAGTCCGGATCAGCTGGGGGGCACGGGCCACCGGCTTCCCCTGGACTGGTTGGCGGAAACCCGTCTAACCCTGCCCTGGTGGTTAGCCGGCGGCATCAGCGCTGAATGGGTCCCCGAATTACTGGAACGCGTGACACCCGACGGACTTGACGCGTCAAGCCGACTTGAGGTCCGTCCTGGTTGGAAGGACCTCAAGAAAGTGAACGCTTTGCTGTCAGCGGTTCGGACCTGACGATCAGGTGCTGAGCAGGGCTTCCTGCTGACGCACCAGTTCAAAGAATTCCTGCTTCAGACTGGGATCGTGGCGGAAATCGCCGCGCACCACGGAATTCACCATGCTGGTCTGAGGCTCTTTCACACCACGCCACTTCATGCAGTAGTGCTGGGCTTTGATGATGATTCCGAGGCCCTGGGGTTCGCAGAGCTTCTCAATCTCATCAGCCAGGATCATCACGGCCTCCTCCTGAATGTGCGGCCGGGAAAACACCCAGTCCGCCACGCGTGTGAATTTGGACAATCCGATCACGCGAGCGCCCGGCTTGATGCCGATCCAGCAGTTGCCCATGATCGGCACCAGGTGGTGGGAGCAAGCCGATCGGACCGTGATCGGGCCAACGGTGTAGATCTCGTCCAGTTGTTTGACATTGGGGAAACTGGCCACCTTGGGCTGGTGGTGGTAGCGCCCCTTGAAGACCTCATGCAGGTACATCCGAGCCACCCGCTCGGCGGTTTCGTGGGTGTTGTGATCGTTATCGATGTCGATCACCAGGGTGCGCAGCAGATCGCGCACCTTGTCCGCAACCTCGGCCTCAAGAGCTCTGAGTTCACCCGGTTCAATGTGCTCAGCGATGTTGTCGTTGGCAAGGAACGACACCCCAGCTGCCTGAAGCCGCTCGCGGATCCGGCTGGACACCTCGGCACTGAGGCAAGGCTGGCCGTTGCCGTTGGTCTGGCCGGCGCCGTTGGACACGAAAGGGACGGTGGTGGTCATGGCTATTCGTTCAGAAGGCGCCGGCAGCCGGCATAAGGGTTAAGTCTTCGATCACCTGGTTCACAGGTTGCTCTGCCAGGTTCACCAGGGCCTCTGCCGCTTGATCGACCGAGAGCATGGCACGACGATCGAAATCGCTTTGTACGGTTTCCGCGTCCCAGAGGGGGGTGTTAACGGCACCGAGGGTGAGGGTGCAGGCGCGGATTCCATGGGCACGCTCCTCTTCCGCCAGGCAGCGAGTGAAGCTGGCCAAGGCAGCTTTGCTGACGCAGTACGCCCCCCATTGCGGGAAGGCGTTGCGGGCAGCGTGACTGTTGACATTGATCACCAAACCTCCGGTTGCGCGCATGGCAGGGACCACGGCCGCACAAACCTGCATGACACTGGTGACATTCAGCTGCATCAACCACTGCCAACGATCCAATGGCATGGCCAACAGGTCACCGGTGTAAGCCGCCCCCGCGTTGTTGATCAACACCGCTGGAATGTGGCCCTGCGCAAGGAGTCGTGTCAGCGCAGGGGCGATGGCCTGCGGATCCGTGAGATCAACAGAGCCGTAATCCACCCGCACACCGATCGGACGCAGCTCAGCTGCCAATTGTTCGAGCTGATCACCACTGCGGGCGATCAGCTGAAGATCCCAACCCTTGCGGGCCAGGTGTTCAGCGGTTCTGCGGCCAATGCCACGACTCGCACCCGTAATTAGAGCCGTTGGCAAGTGCTGTTTGCAAACCGTGACACATTAAGGGATTTAGTCGGAATTCTGTGAATTTCCCTCAATGAAATGCCCCATCGCACGGAATTTTCGATAACGGGCATCTTTCAACGCATCGTCCGAAAGGGCCATCAGCTCACTCAGATGCCGTTCCAACGCTGCCCGCAGGGTCTGCCCCGCCTCCAGGGGAGCCCAATTGTTGCCACCGGAGGGTTCCTCAAGAACCTCATCCACTACACCAAGTTCGAGTAGGTCGCTCCCGGTGATGCGGAGCGCCGCGGCCGCATCGGGTGCCTTGGCCGCATCACGCCAGAGGATCGATGCACACGCTTCCGGACTTGCCACGGTGTAGACGCTGTGCTCAAACATCAGAAGGCGGTCGGCAACACCGATGCCAAGGGCTCCACCGGAACCGCCTTCGCCGATCACCGTGGCAATGACGGGCACCCGCAGCCGAAACATCTCGCGCAGATTGACGGCGATCGCTTCCCCCTGCCCCTGTTCTTCCGCCTGAAGCCCTGCATAGGCCCCGGGAGTGTCGATGAAGCTCAGGATCGGGAGGCGGAAGCGATCGGCATGCTCCATCAGCCGCATGGCTTTTCGGTACCCGCCTGGAGTGGCCATGCCGAAATTGCGTGCAACGTTCTCCTTGGTGTCACGCCCCTTCTGATGGCCGATCAACAGCACGGCCTGGTCCCCAAGACGACCGACTCCGCCCACCAGAGCCTGATCGTCATTGCCGCGACGATCACCATGCAATTCGATCCAGTCGTCGCAGAACATCTGAATGAAATCCAGCGTGCTGGGTCGATGCGGGTGGCGGGCCACCTGAATTTTCTGGGCTGGAGTCAGCCCCTGGAAAATCTCCTGACGACGGCGAGATGCCAGAGACTCCAGCTGATGCAGCTGCTGACTGACATCAACCTCGGAATCCCTGGCAAGCTGCCGAATCTGTTCGATCTGCTGCTCCAGCTCCACCAGAGGCTTCTCGAATTCGAGTAGAGGACGGCGAGGCATGGTGTTGAACGTCAGGCAGCGGCGGCCTGAACAGAAGGGTTGAGGTTCAGCGTGGAGAAACCATGGCGCACCGAAGCAGCTCCGATGAAGTCCATTTTCTCAAGGGTGATGTTGTTTCTGCCCCAGCTGAAGTTGGTGTGGCAGCGTTCGAACTCCAGCAGCATCGCCTCGGCAAAGCAGGCGAACATCTGCCGCTGAGGCTTCTCCATCTCGGCGATCTGCATCATCGTCCAGCCGATGTCCTTGCAGAACTCCACGATTCCACCCTTGAGCACGTGGATGCCGCCACCGGCAACCTTGGTGTCGAGGTTTTTTGGATAGCCGCCATCGATCATCAGGCAGGGCTTGCGCAAGCTGCCCTGATCAATCTCCAGGGTTCGCGGCATGCTGGCGACCCATACCACCACATCCGCCTCGGGAAGTGCCTCGTCAAGGCTGAGAATTCGTCCACCGCCGATCTGGGCCTGAAGGTCCAGCAACGGCTGCTGCTGACGGGCCACCAGCAACAGTTCTCCAACCCCGGTCCGAGCTGACAGCCAGCGACAGACCGCACTGCCGATGTCGCCGGTGGCACCGACCACGGCCACCTTGGCGGTTTTCAAGTCAATGCCGAGGGTTGGTGCATTGTTCTCAACTTGACGACAGATCACCCAGGCGGTGTGGGTGTTGCCGGTGGTGAATCGCTGCCATTCGAGCGTGGTGCTGCGCACCGTCTGGTGCTGCAACAGATTGAAGTTTTCAAAAATGATCGAGGTGAAGCCGCCCAGGGCGGTGATGTTGATTCCCTTCTTCTGTGCCAGCTCCATGGCATTAAGAACCTTGCGTCGCGCCGTTTTGAACCGGCTCAGCATCTCGGGAACGAAACAGGAGTCGATGTAGGCACCTTTAATCGTGGTCCCCGTGGGACTGGAGATCTCAACGTGTTCCACAAGCTGTGGCGGAGCACTGCACCACACATCTAGGTCTCCATCAGCAATGTGATCGAAACCCAGTTCCATCGCCTTGCGACGGGCGGCGTCGAAGCTCGTTGAATGCCCGATCAGACCAAACATGCACCCGCTCTAAACACGCCGCTAATGACGAACCGATCATCCATGGTCCCACGGCAACGAGGGAAGACGGTCAAGGTCCTGTGAACAAACCGGCCAAAGGGTCGGCTTCGGCTCAGACCGCCAGGGCTGCTGCCGCCATCCGGGCAATATCCCTGGATGTGAAACCGATTTCACCGAGAGCTTCCTGGTAAGCGATCAGGAAATCCTCGATCAGGTCTTCCTTCTCCATGTGAAGCACCGCAGCATCGGAGGCAACGTCCTCCAACATCGAGCGAATCAAGGGAAGGTTGGCCTTGTTGGCCTCAAACAACTCGTCCTTGCTGGCTTCGAAATTGGCCTTCAGCCATTCCTGGCCGTAATTGAGGTGGGTGTACTCATCCTTCACCACGCCCTCAGTGATCTTGCGGGCGAAAGGATCCGCTACAGGGATATAGATGTGATACGCGGAGATCGCGAAGGCTTCGATCAGCAGGGCCTGGATCAGCAGGCAGGTCACCACCTTGCCCTCTTTCAGAGCCGCCTGGAAGTTGCCATGCAAGGGCTCAAAGAACTTCTTGGCAAATGCCAGGTCAGCTTCAACACCCAGGTTGCGGCCACAGGACGTGAAGCCCTTCATGTGCTTCATCTCCATCCGCGCCAACTTGGCCAGTTCATCCTTCTGGTCAGGGATGAGGGTGCCCAATGAAATGTAGTTGTCGTGAGCTTCCTGCTCACCTTCGATCACGATCGCGTTGATGCGGCTATACGCGTCCTTGTAAGCCTCAGTGGTGAAATCCGGCAGCGCGTCCAGGCCCTCCACCACAGCAGCCTCGGGTGCATTGAGGGTCGTCATAGGACGTGGTCCACCACTTTCAGTGGGACCGAGAATAACCAGGACCCAACACCTTGGAGAGCGCAGCGTTCTCAGTTCAGGACGCAGAGGTCCTGTCAGCGGCTTCACCAGGCCCCGGCCAGTCGCTCACCAACAGGGCTCTCAACCGTTTGGTCCAATGCACGACCAGATGCTGTTCCAGCAACTTTCCGAGGTCTGCTGATGCAGCACTGCTGTCTCCGATCACACCACTGTGACTGAGGTCCTGCATCAACCAGGCGAAGGGAGCCGCCCCCTCGAGACTCCAACCGCTGGGAGGACACGGCCTGCCCTTCAATCCGGGCAGACCGTCCACAGGGCGCTGTTCACCCACCAACTCAGGGGCTTGATGAAGCATGAGCGATGTCTCCGCCATGCCGGCGTGGAGGCCGTTTTCCAGCTCATGAGCCGGTAGCAGATCGGCAAGACCTTCAACCCCACTCCAGAGAAAGCAGGGCAGCACGGCCATCGCTGGACAGCGTTGCCGCAACTCCCGGGCCGCCACCTGCAGCAGAGCGATCTGGCCACCATGGGCGTTGAACAGCACCAGACGACGCCATCCCATGGCAGCCAGCTGTTCCCCAAGCTGCACCACCACAGCGATCAGCAGGTCGGAGGAGAGGCTGAGAGTGCCGGGAAAGGATCGATGCTCCGGCGAGAAGCCGATGACCTGGGTCGGCAGGCTCCAGATCGGCAGTTGCGGATTGAGATCGGCCACGACAGCCTCAGTGATCCGTTCGGCAAACAGGGCATCGGTCACCAAGGGGAGATGGGGGCCATGTTGTTCACAGGCACCGAAGGGCCAGATCAGGGTGGATCCCTCCCCGTTCGCCAACCTCTGAATTTCAGGCCAGGCGAGCTGCTCGTAGCGGCGCTGACGGCCAGTCATCGAAACTCCCATTTGATGGTTCCCAGGCCAGTCCCTCCCTGTCAGAATGGCCGATCGATCATCTCTGGTTCATGGCCGCAGCCGGCAGTTCGCAGCCCAATCGCCCCAAGGCACCGCGAGCGGCAGCGACCCCTCCGCTTCAGGTGATGAAGATCAACCGAAAGGAGGAGCAGGAACAGCTGCAGCGCGAAGCTGCTGAAGCACGTGCAGCCGCTGAAGCAGCGGCCGAAAAAGCTCGGCTGCTGGAAGAAAAGGCCGGGCTGGTGGGTCCCCCCAGATCAACGTCGAACGAGGCTGATGAGGACCGATTCGACATGGGTGCCATGGAGGGCATGACCATGGCGGATCTGATGGGGGCTCCCGAACAGGCCCCCCGCCGCCGAAACGAAAGCAAGCCCCGCAGCGTCGACGACTTCGACTTCGATGAAGAGGCATTCCTCGCCGCCCTGGACGAGAACGCACCCATCGGCACCACCGGTGACGTGGTGGAAGGAACGGTGATCGGCCTTGAAAGTGACGGTATCTACGTCGACATCGGCGGCAAAGCCCCCGGATTCATGCCGAAGAGCGAAGCCGGCCTGGGTGTGATCACCAATCTGAGCGAGCGGTTCCCCAAAGGTCTGCGAGTCCAGGTGCTGGTCACCCGCGAACAGAACGCCGACGGCATGGTCACCATCAGCTGCAGGGCCCTGGAACTGCGCAAGAGCTGGGACAAGGTCAAGGAATTCGAAAAGGAAGGGAAGGTGGTGCAGGTTGTCGTCAACGGTTTCAACCGTGGCGGTGTGACCTGCGATCTCGAAGGTCTACGGGGGTTCATCCCCCGATCCCAGCTGGAGGACGGCGAGAACCACCAGGAGCTCGTGGGCAAGACCCTTGGGGTGGCCTTCATCGAGGTCAACTCAGAAACCCGCAAGCTGGTGCTGTCGCAGAAACGGGCCGCAGTGGCAGCCCGTTTCCAGGAGCTGGAGGTGGGCCAGCTCGTGGAAGGCGTAGTCGCCGCAGTGAAGCCCTACGGACTGTTCATCGATCTGGGGGGAATCAGCGGTCTGCTGCATCAGTCCGCTATCACCAACGGCAGTCTTCGCTCGATCCGGGAAGTGTTTGATCAGGGGGAGCGTGTTCAGGCGCTGATCACGGAGCTGGACCCCGGCCGTGGCCGCATCGGCTTGAACACAGCTCTGCTGGAGGGACCACCCGGTGAGCTCCTGGTTGAAAAAGACAAGGTGATGGCGGAGGCCAGTGATCGGGCCAGCCGCGCCCAGAACACGCTCAAACAACGGGAACAGGACGCCGGATGAATGCCACGCAAACGGTCGGCGCGGATTGGGAGCTGGACTTCTATTCCCGACCGATTCTTGAATCCGACGGGCGCAAACGCTGGGAACTGTTGATCACCGCGACCCCCGCCGCGGATGCCAGGGAAACTCCTTTCCGTTTTTCCAAGTGCTGCCCATCGGGGGAGGTCAATTCCATCTGGTTGAGTTCCGCCCTCGCCGAAGCACGGCAGTGCGCCGTTGACGCGGGCTGGCCTGCACCTCGTCGCCTGCGCTGCTGGCGCAGCTCCATGCGAACGATGGTCCAGCGCGCCGCCACCGAGCTGGATCTGGAAATGATCGCCAGTCGTCGCACCTACGCGTTGCTGGATTGGTTGCAACAGCGCGAGCAGGAGGTTTACCCCCTGGAGGAGGGATTCATGGCAGGGCCTCTGGCCCCTCCGCCCGCACCCATCGCCACCCCGCCGGTGCCGCTCCCCGAAGAGGTCCAGGGCGATGCCTGGTCCTGGGCATCACTACCTGCGGATCTTCTGCGTGATGCCGCGGACTGGCCCACCAGCTTCAGCGGTCTTTTGCCCCTGCCGAAAGGGTTGGACACCGATCAGCCGGTGCCTGGCCTGCGGCTGTTCAGCAGCAGCCGTGCCCTGGCGATGGCCGGCTGGCTGGGAGGCCTTGAGCCGGTGCGACTGCTGGTGGAGGGTCGTCAGCTGGTGCTCGAGGCAGGGCAGGACGATCGCTGGTTGGTCAGTGATCTCGATTCAGCCGCGGCCGATGCCATCGCAGGGGACCTGGGACGATCCAAGGAACGGGGCAAAGGGCTCCAGTTCATTGCCATCCAGACCAGTCCGGATGAGCAGGCCTTCGCCGGCTTCTGGATGATGCGTGACATCGCCACGCTCTAAGTCAGCCATGCCGAAGGAAGGCTGCGATCCCTTCGATCGACCCGACAGCAGCTTCAACACCCTCGAAAAGTGGACCTGGATCGGCTGCTACGGCGGCTATTACCTCCAAAGCAATCTGCTGCACGAGAAGGGCTTTGAGCACGGCTTCTTCACGCGCCGCTGGCAGGGTCGAGGCCCCGACGAACTGGCTGGCTACATCAGCGCTGGGATCAGCGTGCACCGACCCCAGCAGGTGCACGGTGGAATCGTCCTGAACGCCAGCGACGCCCATCAGGATCCCTGGCCGGAAGCCGATGGCCTGGTGAGTGATCGCGGAGGCCAGAGCCTCTGGGTGTGCGGCGCCGACTGCACCCCGGTTCTGATCGCCGATCCCGGTACCGGCCATGCCGCGGCCTGTCATGCCGGTTGGCGTGGGGTGGCGGCTGGAATCCTGATCACGGCCCTGAATCAGTTGGTGGAGCGGGGTGCGCGGCGGGAGGATCTGCTCGTGGCCCTGGGTCCGGCGGTCAGCGGCCCCTGTTACCAGGTGGGGGACGAGGTGGTGGAGGCCGTCAGCGCCGCGATCCCCGACGCGGCCTCGTTATCCGAGACCGGGGCCCTGCTGCCGGATGAGCAGCCGGGGCGGCATCGCCTGGACATTCGAACGGCCGCAAGAGTGCAGCTCCAGGGCGCGGGAATGCTCAGCGAACGGATCGCCCACTGCCCGCTGTGCACCGTCAGTGAGCCCGAGCTGTTCCATTCCTGGCGACGGGATCAGGTGAAAGCCGTTCAGTGGAGCGGAATCGTGGCGCAAGCCCCCGTCTGCAGCTGAAACTTAAACAGGCTTGCTCCC
>MDTE01092369.1_pt1 | contig 14369 bp, 11 predicted proteins | sample 811231 | NCBI WGS metagenome assembly MDTE01 (sample SAMN05326651, study PRJNA326480) | marine metagenome | isolation source: seawater | place: Indian Ocean: Red Sea | collected 2010 | reverse complement strand
GAAAATTATTATGCATATTTTAGAGATTTAGACGGAAATAAAATTTGTGCTTTTGCTGAAATTTAGAATATTTAAAATTAAAACTGTTCTTTTAAGATTTTTTCATCAAATGAATGTTGATTATTAAAAAGTAGAGTTTTAGTTTTTTTAGGTGAAATTTTAATATTTATTGATTTTATATCCCTATATTCATTTTGATCAGCTGCCATTCTAACAGGTCTTTTATTTATATTTTTTACTTCAATTTTAATATTAGTTTTTTCTTGTAATAAAGCCCCTTTCCATGTTCTTGGTTTAAAAGCACTAATTGGTGTAATTGCTATAACACTTGTTCCAAGAGGTATAATGGGTCCATGCGCAGAAAGATTGTAAGCCGTACTACCAGCTGGAGTACACACTAATACTCCATCACATACTAATTCTTTCATTCTTGTTATATCATTTATTTTTATTAATAATTTTGCTGCCTGATATGTTTCTCTAATTATTGAAACTTCATTAAATGCTAAAGATTTATAAATTTGATTCTTTCTATTTACCGCTATAACTTCTAATGGTTTTATTCTGATTTTTTGAGCCCTCTTAATTCTATTTAAAAGATTTTTTTCATCATATTTGTTCATTAAAAAACCTACTGATCCAAGGTTCATCCCATATATAGGAGCGGGTAAATTTATGTATTTGTGAATTGTCTTTAATAAAAAACCATCTCCACCTAATGCAACTATAACATCGCTTTTTCTAGATTCAAAATTCCTATATTTTTTTATTAATTTATTTTTTGCTTTAATGGCTTTAATGTTTTCTGAACAAACAAAGCAGATTTTCATCTATCCCCCAGTTGTATTCATAAATCTTGATAAATATGGTTTTACTTCTTTATTGATAATAAAATCATGACTTTTAGGTTTATTTTTTAACGATTCATAAATTAAATTTAATATTTTTTGATTACTAAAATCTTTATCTAAATATTTTTTAAAATCTATATATTTTTCTTGTCCTAAACACATATATAATCTTCCTGTGCATGTTATACGTATTCTATTGCAATCTTGGCAAAAATTTTGACTTAATGGAGTAATAAACCCAACATTTATACCGTATTTATCAAAGTAACTGTATTTAGATGGACCCCCTGTTTTATAATGAGAATTTTGAAGTGAGAATTTTTTAATTATATCATTTCTAATTTTATTTAATGGCAAATATTGGTCATATCTATATTCATCTGTTTCTCCCATTGGCATAACTTCTATAAATGTAACATCAATGCCTAATTTTCCACACCATATAATCATTTCTTCAAACTCATCTTCATTAAAATTTTTTAAGGCTACAACATTAATTTTAATTTTTATATTATTTTCTATTGCACATTCTATGCCTTCTATAACATTTTGAAGATTTCCAAATCTCGTAAGTTTTTTATACTTTTCTGGGTTTAAGGTATCTAATGATACATTTATTCTATTAATACCGTATTCTTTTAAGTTTTTAGCATTTTGTTTTAAGAGGGTTCCATTAGTTGTTAGTGTCAGTTCTTTAAAATCATAAGTTCCTATTTTTTTACCAATATTATTGATTAATTTATCAATATTTTTTCTCACCAAAGGCTCTCCCCCAGTCAATCTAATCTTGCTAACTCCTTCAGATACAAAAATATCAACCAACCTTTCTATTTGTTCAAATGTTAATACATCTTTTTTGGGGAGGAACTCCATTTTTTCTTTCATGCAATATTTGCATCTTAGATCACATCTATCAGTGACAGAAATTCTTAAATAGTTAATTTTACGATTAAATATATCTTTTAACACAACTTAATATTATACTATAATATGAAAAACTGAACTAATCTCTTTTAATTTTTTCCATTTTTTCATGACGTTCTTGAGCTTCAATACTCAGATTTGCAATTGGCCTTGCATCTAGTCTTTTGATACTTATAGGTTCATCAGTTTCTTCGCAATATCCATAGGTACCATTTTCTATTTTTTTTAATGCTTGATCAATTTTTATTATTAACTTCCTTTCTCTATCTCTAGCTTTTAACTCAAGGTTTTTTTCATTTTCTAGCGAGGCTCTATCAGCTATATCAGGCTGATTTAAGTTTTCTGACTGTTTAAGATTGCTTATCGTTTCATAAGATTCCTTAAGTAAATCATCTTTCCATTTAAGTAGTTTTTGACGAAAATATTCCTTCATTTTTACATTCATGAATTTTTCGTTTTTTGTTGGTTTATATTTTTTTTGTAATTTTTTTTTCATTTTTTTAGCAAATTAATTTTTGCTGATTATTAAATTGTTATTCTTTATTCAAGAAAATTGATAAAATATTAAATATTTAATGTTTTCAATAAGTTAAAACTACTTGAAAAAGAACAAAATAAGAACTATAAAGAGAACAATTAGGGTACAAAAAAAAAATTATACTGATTGATAGAATCAAAAATTAATCTAATTAAAAAGGAGTATTCTTAAATGGCTAAAACAAAACCGGATTTAAAAATAGTTGAAAATAATATGAATAAAAACCAAGCATTAGAAACAGCTGTAAGTTTAATTGAAAAGACTCACGGAAAAGGCTCCGTTATGAAACTAGGTAGTAATGAAAAAATTGATATAGAAACAGTTTCAACTGGGTCACTTAGTTTGGATATTGCTTTAGGTATTGGAGGCGTGCCTAAAGGAAGAATTGTTGAAATTTATGGACCTGAAAGTTCAGGTAAAACTACTTTAGCTCTTCACATTGTATCTGAGGCCCAAAGAAGCGGTGGAAATTGTGCTTTTATTGATGCAGAACACGCATTAGATCCTGTGTACGCAAAAAAACTTGGTGTAAAACTTGAAGAATTATTGATTTCTCAACCTGATACTGGAGAGCAAGGCTTAGAGATAGCAGATACACTGGTTAAATCTGGAGGTGTAGATGTTCTAGTTGTAGATTCTGTCGCGGCATTAGTTCCAAGAGCTGAATTGGAAGGTGAAATGGGGGACTCCCTTCCTGGTCTACAAGCAAGGTTGATGAGTCAAGCTTTGAGAAAACTTACCAGTTCAATTGCAAGATCTAATACACTTGTTATTTTTATTAACCAACTTAGAATGAAAATTGGCGTCATGTTTGGTAGTCCTGAAACTACTACCGGAGGAAATGCCCTAAAGTTTTATTCTTCTGTACGTTTAGATATTAGGAGGATTGGAGCTATTAAAGAAAAGGATGAAATAGTTGGTAATCAAACAAGAGTTAAAGTTGTAAAAAACAAACTAGCACCACCATTTAAAATTGTAGAATTTGATATTATGTATGGAGAGGGAATATCAAGAATGGGTGAAATTGTTGATTTGGGTGTAAAAGCTGAGATTATAGATAAATCAGGCGCATGGTTCTCATATAACGGCAATAAGATCGGCCAAGGAAGAGAAAATGTTAAAACATTTTTAAATGAAAATCGAGAAATAGCACAAGAAATAACAAATAAAATTTTGCAAAATGCTGGTGTTGTTGAGAAAGCTATGATGGAAGGTGAGCCCAAACCCAAATTAGAAAAAGAAGAATCAAAAAATAGCACAAAAAATAAAGAATAATTATATTATAATTTAAACGCGTATTATCTAGAAATAATGCGCGTTTTAATAGTTTTCTAGACAATTAAATTGCTGATATGTAGAAGTAATTTATTATGAAATCCAACGAAATAAGGAAAAAATTTCTAAGTTATTTTAAGAAAAATAACCATGAAATTCTCCATTCAAGTTCATTGGTGCCTCATAACGATCCTACACTGATGTTTGCAAATTCAGGTATGGTTCAATTTAAGAATATATTTACTGGCAAAGAAAAAAGAAAATATAAAAAAGCTGCAACTGCACAAAAATGTGTAAGAGCTGGTGGCAAGCATAATGATTTAGAAAATGTTGGTTATACAACTAGACATCATACATTTTTTGAGATGTTAGGCAATTTTTCATTTGGAGATTATTTTAAAGATTTAGCTATAGAATTAGCCTGGAATTTGATAACTAAAGAATATTCAATAAGCAAAGATCGACTATTAGTTACTGTTTATTCAGAGGATCACGAGGCTTTTAATTTATGGAAGAAAATTGCAGGGTTATCTGAAAATAAAATTATAAAAATTAGTTCAGTTGATAATTTTTGGTCTATGGGTGAAACTGGTCCATGTGGTCCTTGTTCTGAAATTTTTTTTGATCATGGAGATAAGTATGAAGGAGGCCCTCCAGGATCTTTTAATGAAGATGGAGATAGATTTATAGAAATATGGAATTTAGTATTTATGCAGTATGAACAAATATCTAAAACTGAAAGAATTAACCTTCCCAAACCATCAATAGATACTGGAATGGGTTTGGAAAGAATGACAGCACTTTTAGATGGGTCTAATGATAATTATTCAACAGACTTATTTTGGCCTATAATCAATGAGTCTAAAAACTTATGCGGTGATGAAAATTCAATTAACAATCCAAGTCATAGAGTAATAGCTGATCATTTAAAATCTTCTTCTTTTTTGATTGCTGACGGAGTTATGCCATCAAATGAAGGTAGAGGATATGTTTTACGAAGAATTATGAGAAGAGGAATGAGACATGCTCATACATTAGGAAATAAAGATCCAATATTTCATAAATTATTCCCTACATTTTTGAATGGAATAAAAGATTCATATCCGGAATTAGAAAGAGCTAAAGATCTTATTTTAACTACTCTTTTAAATGAAGAAACAAAATTTAAAGAAACTGTTGAGAAAGGTATAAAAATTTTAGAAGAGGAAATATCTAATTCATCTAATATATTTGATGGTGAAGTAGCGTTCAAATTATACGATACATATGGATTCCCTTTAGATCTGACTCAAGATTATCTAAAAAATAAAAATATCAAAGTTGACTTAAAAATATTTAATCAAAAAATGTTAAATCAAAAACAAAGAGCTAGACAAAATTGGAAGGGAACAGGTGATATTCAAGATGATAATATTTGGTATGAAATAACTTCAGATTTAAATCCCACAGAGTTTTTAGGATATATAGATAATGAAGCAGAATGTAAAATTATTGCAATCATTTCAAAAGGAAAAATTACAAAAAAAATTGAAAAAGATCAAGAAGCAATAATCATATTAAATCAAACACCTTTTTATGGTGAAAGTGGCGGTCAAGTTGGAGATCAAGGCTATTTAAAAAATGATAATTTTAAATTTAAAGTTTTTGATACAAAAAAAATATTTGGAAATTATTTTCTTCATTTTGGAAAAATTATTAGTGGAAAATGTAAAATTAATGATACTACAAAAGCATCTATTGATAATGAACGTAGAAACTTGATTAAATATAATCATTCATCTACACATTTATTACATGCAGCTCTTAGAAAAACTTTAGGCAACCATATCACTCAAAAAGGATCTTTAGTAAATTCAGAAAAACTTAGGTTTGATTTTAGTCATAACAATCCTATCGACAAAGAGAAGCTTCAAATCATTGAAGATATAGTTAATAATCAAATAAATGATAATGGAAGTGTAAATATTAAAATAATTGATCAAAAAAAAGCTATTGAAGAAGGTGCTATCGCTTTATTCGGAGAAAAATATGGAGATGAAGTAAGAGTTGTTACTATGGGAGATGATCACGGAACATATTTTTCTAAAGAGTTATGTGGCGGAACTCACGTGCATAAACTAGGAGAAATCAATAAATTTAAAATAATAAATCAATCAAGTGTTGCCTCAGGCATTAGAAGAATAGAGGCTGTTTCAAACATTTCAGTAGATAATTTTATAAAAGAATTAGAAAAAAATAATATTGAGAAAGATATTCTTCAAACAAAACAATTGGAAGAATTGATATTCAATATAAAAAGTATAAGTCCAGAATATAGTTTTAAAAATAAATATGATAATAAAATTTCATATATAAAAGAATTAAATCAAATTTATCAAAAATTAAAACAAAATCAATCTATTACAAAAAATATTAATAATACTATTATTAAAAAAATTAATAATATTAATTTTATTTATTTAATAGCTAAAGACTTTCCAAATAAGTCTCTTAAAAGTTTTATTGATGAACAAAAAGCAAAATATTTAAATAAAAGTGTATCTTTTATAATCTCTGAAGATCAAAAAAAATTATCTTTTGTATTAGGAGTTTCTGAAGACATAGCAGATGTGTTTGATGCATCAAAAGAAATCAAAAATATCTCTAAAATTTTAGGTGGAAAGGGTGGAGGAGGAAGAAAAGATATGGCTCAAGGTGGAGGTTCAGATACTTCTCAAATAAATAATTGTCTAAAATATATAGAAAATAAATTAAGTATTATAAGTTAGATTGAAAGTTATTTTTTACCGCACTTAAAAAATCTTGTGTATTTAACCATTCTTGGTCTTTATGTATCAAAATAGCTAAATCTTTTGTCATTTGACCATTTTCAACTGTGGTTATACAAGTTTTTTCTAATTTTTTAGCAAATTGTATTAATGCATTATTGGAATCAAATTTCCCTCTAAATTGAAGTCCTCTTGTCCAAGCAAAAATTGATGCTATTGGATTAGTTGAAGTTTCCAAACCTTTTTGATGATTTCTATAATGTCTAGTAACTGTACCATGAGCAGCTTCGGCTTCAACAGTTCTTCCATCAGGAGTCATTAATACACTTGTCATTAGCCCAAGTGAGCCAAAACCTTGAGCAACCGAGTCAGATTGAACATCACCATCATAATTCTTACATGCCCAAATAAAATTACCTTCCCATTTTAAAGCTGCTGCAACCATATCATCTATTAATCTGTGTTCGTAAACTATATTTTTTTCTTTAAATTTATTTTTGAATTCCTCTTCAAATACTTTTTCAAACAAATCTTTAAATTTTCCATCATAAATTTTAAGAATTGTATTTTTAGTTGATAAATAAACAGGCCAACCAAGATCTAATCCATAATTAAAACAAGCTCTTGCAAAATTTTTTATTGAATTATCAAGATTATACATTGATAAAGCAACTCCTGAATTCTCAAACTTAAAAACATTTTTTGTAAAACCTTCTGAGCCATCATTTGGTTCAAAAACCATTTTTAAAGTTCCAGGTTTATCAATAATAGTATCAGTAGCTTTGTATTGATCACCATAAGCATGCCTAGCTACAACTATTGGATTGTTCCAATTTTTAATAATTCTAGGAACATTTTTACATATAATTGGTTGCCTGAAAATTGTTCCTCCAAGAATATTTCTTATAGTCCCATTCGGAGAGCGCCACATTTGTTTTAAGTTAAATTCTTGTACTCGATTTTCATCAGGGGTTATAGTAGCACATTTTATTCCTATCCCATATTTTTTTATAGCTTTTGCTGCATCAACAGTTATTTGATCATTTGTTTTATCTCTATTTTTAATACCTAAATCAAAGTATTTTATATCTATGTCTAAATATGGGAGTATGAGTTGTGATTTAATATATTCCCAAATAATTCTGGTCATTTCATCACCATTTACTTCTACTACAGAATTATGAACTTTTATTTTATCCATTAATCAAACAATTTTTTTAATTCTTCTATATTATTTACACAGTAAAAAAGTGATTTTGATTTTTTAGAGTTAAATTTATTATTATATATTTTATCATACATTTTTATCATAGGATTCCAAAAATTTTTATAATTAAATAATATAATAGGTTTTGAATGAATTTTTAAATTAAACCACGAAATTATTTCAGTAATTTCTTCTACTGTTCCGGGGCCACCAGGGAGGGCCAATATTGCATCTCCTTTTTTATACAATAAATTTTTTCTTTTATGCATATCTTTTGTTATTAATATTTGATCAATATTCGTGTTCATATTTTCTTTAGTTTTAAGAAATTCGGGAATTATTCCTATTACATATCCGTTATTTTTCTTAACTCCTCTAGCAACTTCTCCCATTAAGCCATTCTTGCCTCCCCCATAAATTAATTTAATCTTTTTTTTAGATATAAATATTCCAATATTTTTTGCCTGTTTTTTATAACTTTTTGATATTTTATTTGAAGATGAACAATATACAGTTATAGACTTTATGTTTTTTATTTTCATATACTTTTATTATATTTTATAATAACAGAATTAAATTAACAAATTAAAATGAAATTTATAAGCTTTAAAATTAATATACATGCTAAAATTTATGTTATTTTTTTAATATTTATTATTATAATTTTTTTATCTTTTATACCAATTATTTCTTTACTTTTATTATTTATTTTATTTTTTGTCTTATATTTTTTCCGAGATCCTGAAAGAGCTATTCCTAATGATAAGAATTTCTTTGTGTCACCTGCTGATGGTCTAGTAACATATGTAGGGCCTTCAGAAACACCAGTAGAAAGTGAAGTTATAAATAAAGAATATAATAAAATAAGTATTTTTTTAAATATATTTGATGTTCATGTTAATCGAATACCAACTAATGGTGAAATAGTTTTTATTAAATATATTAAGGGTAAATTTTTCAATGCAACTTTAAACAAATCTAGTAATGAAAATGAAAGAAATATTATTATATTGAAGGATAAAAATGAAGAAAAAATTATCTTTGTTCAAATTGCAGGCTTAATTGCTAGGAGAATTGTATCTAATTTAAAACTAAATCAAAAAGTTGAAATTGGCGAAAGATTTGGGATTATAAAATTTGGAAGCAGGGTAGATATATACTTACCTAAGCATTACAAAATCTTAGCTTTTGAAGGGCAAAAAATAATTGGAGGTCAATCAATTATTTCAATTATGGAATGAGAATTTAATTTTATAAAAATCATAGTATGAATATCAATAATCAAAATCAAAATAATAAAACAAGTACAATTACAAAATTAATTCCAAATGCAATTACAATGTTAGCTTTATGCTCTGGCTTAACTTCAATTCGATATTCTATTTTGGAGGAGTGGAAATTAGCTGCTTTATTTATTATATTGGCTTCAATTCTTGATTTTTTTGACGGATGGATTGCAAAAAAAATTATGGGCGGTTCTCATTTTGGAGCTGAATTAGATAATCTTAGTGATATAATTTCCTTCGGCGTTGCTCCTTCACTTTTAATCTACTTTTGGAGTTTAAATGAGCTTGAGTCTTTAGGATGGGGCATTTCATTATTTTTTGTAATTTGCGCTGCTTTAAGATTGGCAAGATTTACAACAGATATATATTTAACTAACCAACCTATTAACAAATCAAAGTATTTTGTAGGAGTGCCATCGCCAGCTGCAGCAGGTTTAATTTTATTTACTTTATTTGCTAATTTTCAATTTGATTATAATTTTTTAAATAGCTCTTATCTTAATGGTTTAATTTTGGTTATAGTTGGAATACTAATGATAAGTAAAATTCCCACTTTTTCATTCAAAAACGTACTTATTAAAAAAGACTATTTGAAATGGTCGATATTAGGAATTGCAATAATTAGTATTGGATTGATCTCCAATATTTGGATGACACTATTAATTGCATTATTTTTATATATTGTCAGTTTAATCTATACTTTTATGAATTTTTTTAAATAACTTAATTAATTATTTCTTTTTATCTAACCAAGCATAAAAATTTTCTTTCAACATTAAGGCACAAGGAGTAACAATTAGAGTTAATAGAGTTGCAAAAAGTAATCCAAAGACTATTGCAGTTGACATTTGAACCCACCATTGTGTATCTGGAGATCCATATTTAATTTCTCTTGAAAAAAAATCTATATTTATCATTAAAGTCATAGGCATTAATCCTAAAATAGTTGTTGTAGTTGTTAGTAAAACAGGCCGCAATCTTTGTGCACCTGTTTTTATAATTGCCACTTTTTTGTCTTTTACTGTTTTTTTTAGATAGTCAAAGGTATCTATGAGAATAATATTATTATTGACTACAATTCCTGCTAATGCAATTACTCCTACTCCAGTCATAACTATTCCAAATACTTGTCCTGTAATGATTAATCCTATAAATACTCCTGCAATTGACATAACTACAGCAAATAATATTAAAAATGCGCTGTAAAAACTATTAAACTGAGTAACAAGTATCATTCCCATAACAAATAGAGCTACAAGAAAAGCTTTTTGTAAAAATGCTTGAGCTTCTTTTTGATCTTGAGCTTCTCCCTTAAATTTTATTGAAATTTTTGGATCTAGATCCAAAGGTTTTATTTTTGATTTGTCTATAAATACTGGTCTACCTCTATTATTTGAATCTGACTCAATTCCCATAGCAAATTGCAATTCTTTAATTTTACTATCTGATAAAATTCCAATATCAACATCTGCTTTTATATCTAACGTTCTTCTGGAGTCTACCCTTATTATATTGCCTATTCTTTGTTTTGGTTTTAATTTCACTATGTTAGAAATTGGAATTAGCCCACTATTTGTAGGTATTCTTATATCCTCAAGCATATCTAAAGTTCTATAGTCTGTAGTATATCTTAAATAAATTGGAACAGAGTTTCTACTATCATTTGGCCTATATTCTCCAAGCTTAATTCCATTAGTAATGAGTTTCACTACATTTCCAATACTACTAATGTCAGCATTAAATTTTGATGCTTGAGCTCTATCAATTTCAAGTTCCCATTCTATTCCTGGCATTGGCGTAGTATTTTCTACGTTTATTACACCATCCATTGATTTTAGATAATTTGTGATCTTTATTGCTTCTTTATTTAGTATTTCATAATTTGAAGAAGTAATTTCTATATTTATTGGTTTTCCACTAGGGGGGCCACCTTCTTGCTCCCTCGATTCAACTTTTATCCCATAAATATCATTTGTCTTATCAAGTATTTCTTTTAAAATTAATTTAGATGGCCTTCTCTTATCCCACTCATTATATTCCATTGTAATTGAGCCTATGATGTCTTCAGCACTTTCTGATTCATCTGAAATGTTACCACTTGATGTATATATTGTTTTAAATTCCTGTCTTTTTGTTTGAATGTTAAGAACAATATCTTCTACCTCACTTACCAAATCATTTTTTTCATCTACTGATAAGTTTCCTCTGCCATATATAATCAATTTTGACAGTTCAGGTTCAACTTCTGGAAAGAATTCTACTCCATTTCCAAATCTAGCATAGCTTGATATTATTCCTATGAGCAAAACTATTGACACTAAAATTACTTTAAAGGGATGTTTCAATAAAATATTTATTAAATTAGAATATAGACCAATAAATCCTGGTAATTCAATAGGATTAATTTTTGATTCGCCTGATAGTGCTATTGCAGTTTCTGATACTTTTTCATTTCTTTTATTCATATATTCTTTAATTTTATTTGATACAGAATAAAATCTTAAATACCTAAAGATTAAAATAATTGAAATTATTGATAAGAGGATTGGTAAGATGGCGCTAAGGAAACCAAAACCTAAAAAATTTTTAATTAAATTTGAAAAAAGAGAATTTAATAAAAATAAAATAAAAGCAGGTACAAAAATTAAAAAAGCAACTTTAGAAAAAGATCCTAAAGATGCTCCTAGAACAGGCACGAACAATAATGCCATAAATAGAGATGCGGATAATACGCATAACAAAGTGATTGGTAAATATTTCATAAACTCTCCAGCTAATCCTGGCCAGAATACTAAAGGAGCAAATGCTGCAAGAGTAGTTAGAGTTGAGGCAATAATTGGTAAAGCCATTCTTTTTGAAGCTGATTTAAAAGAATCACTTATTGAATGTCCCTCATTTATTTTTCTATCAGCATATTCAACAACTACTATGGCTCCATCAACTAGGAGGCCTACTGCAAGTATTAGTGCAAAAAGTACTACAAAATTAATAGTAAAACCCATTAGCGACAATGTGAGTATTCCAGTTAAAAAAGAACCAGGAATAGAAACACCAACTAAAAATCCAGATCTAATTCCTAAAATTCCTAATATTATTATCATAACTAAAATAACTGCAGCTATAACGCTATTTTCTAAATTATTTACCATTTCCTTGATCATATTTGATTGATCTTGACTAAAGGTAATTACTACACTTTTAGGAAAATTTCTTTTTTGGATATTTACAACATTTTTAACTTCATTCACTGTATCAATTAGGTTTTCACCAACTCTTTTTGAAACTTCTATAGTTACAGCTGGTTTACCTCCAACTCTTGCATAGCTCACTCTATCTTCAAACGTTTTTTTTACCGAAGCTACATCTTTAAATCTTATGACTGAGTCTCCTTCAGTTTTAATTGGCGTTTCTAATACATCTTCTAAATTTTCATATAAGCCAGGAACTTTAATACTAAAACTTCCATCACCTGTATCTTGTGACCCAGCTGACACCATTCTATTGTTTTGATTAACTATATTTATAATTTCTTCTAATTTTAAATTATATCCTTCTAAAGATCTTACATCTATTATAACATCTACTTGTTCTTCTCTCTTCCCACCTATTTTTGCTTCAAGAACACTTGGAATTCCTTCAATAGAATCTTGAAGTTGATCTGCTAAATTTTGAAGAGTTCTTTCTTCAATGTCACCAATAATGGAAATTAAAAGAATTGGAAAAGCGCTAACATTAACTTCATTTATTGTTGGATCATCGGCGTTGTCTGGTAATTCACCCTTTGCTCTATCAACTTTTTCTCTAATGTCATCAATTGCTTTGTCAGCATCAAAACCTGGATCAAATTCTAATAAAACATTTCCGCCACCTGAATATGCAGTTGATCTCATTTCTTTTAATCCTTCGACAGTTTTAACTTCATCCTCTATTGGTTTAATAAGAAGTTTTTCAGAATCTTCAGGTGAAATTCCTCTGTCAGACAATGATATATAAATAAAAGGAATATTAACATCTGGAGCAGCTTCCTTTGGTATATTTATATAGGTAGATGTACCTGCAATTATTAAGAATATTAGAATAGCAATAAAAGTTCTTGAATGGTCAAGTGCAAATTCAATAATTTTCATATTAATTTATCTTTTCAAAGTTCACTGCATCGCCAATAGGCGCATATTCTTGCCCAACCACTATAATATTAGAAGAATCGGGTATTCCTGTAATCCACATTCCATCATTTGTATCTGATACCACTTCAATATTGTAAAAATCTACAATTTTATTTTCATTAATTACTTTTATTCCAATAGAGCCATCATCCCTGAGACTTAATATGGATGGTGATATTTTATGAGCATATATTTCATCACCTTGAATTTCAATTGAAGCGGTTAAACCATCTTTAATTTTATAATCTTCATTTGTTAATGTGATTTCAATTCTAAAAGTTCTTGTATCCTCTTCTGCTTTAGGTGATATATATGAAATTGTCCCTTTCAAATTTTCATTCAAAGATGTTGTAACTTTTGAAATAGAATTTAAGGTTATATTTTTTAATTCTTTTTCTGATACATAACCAACTACCAGCATTGGATCCAATTCTACAAAAGTTGATAGTGTTGTACCAACTTGGACAAATTCACCAACTTCTAAATGGTCAGAGGTTAAAATACCATTATAAGGTGCGGTAATATTTGTTTTGTTAATTTCATTTTTTATAAAATCATAATTAGATTTTGCATCAGTTAAATTAGATTTAGCTTTTGCTAATTTAGATTCAGAACTTAAACCAGCTTGAAATAATTTATTTTCTGCATTGAATTCAATTGTTGCTTCATCAAATTTTGATTTCATTTTTTCTAAATTCAATAATAAATCTTTTTCAGATATCTTAAAAATTAATTCCCCTTTATTTATTTTTTCCCCAACTTTTTTATTTAAATTAATTATTTTTCCAGATGTTTCTGATTTAATTTTAATAGTTTTATTAGCAGTAGTTTGACCTTGAATTTTAATTGTTTTGTTAATTTTTTCTGATTTAGATAATTCAGTTCTAACATAAATAGATTGATTATCTTTTTTTTCATCCAATTTAGTATTTTGCTCACTACTTTCTGGTCTATATTTGGTATTTTCAAATTGACCAGAAGCTATCCACCCAATGGTTATTAAAAGAATAATAATTGCTACAATAATTGATGATTTTCGCATTAATTATTTATATATATTTATTTTTTTGTTAAAAACAATACACATTATTACTAAATATAAGTTATTAATCTTTGTTATATTATGAAAACTAAGCAATGGTATGAAAGAAAATCGAAAGATATATATACAAAAAAAGCAACAAAAAAAGGATTTGTTGCTAGATCAGCTTTTAAGATTATTGAAATAGAAAAAAAATATAACTTCATTAAAAAGTCTAATTCAATAATTGAGTTAGGGGCATCTCCAGGAGGCTGGACACAAGTAATTCTTAATATTAAAAAATATAATAAATTTAAATTTGTATGTATTGAT